>Ga0100400_1000756_pt1 | contig 22791 bp, 16 predicted proteins | sample CryGeymeta201524_FD_80420 | JGI IMG/M metagenome (GOLD analysis project Ga0100400, IMG submission 80420) | Groundwater microbial communities from Crystal Geyser aquifers in Utah, USA - Crystal Geyser metaG 2015-24 | ecosystem: Environmental > Aquatic > Deep subsurface > Groundwater | place: USA... | reverse complement strand
TCTTTCATCCATTTTGGCATCGGTTCTCCTTTTAAATAATGGTCGAAAAACTGCGCCAGCCGTATTTGAAAATCTTCCTTGTCGCGAAGTTTGGTCGGCCAGTGGTCGGCTTCGTTGTAGTTCAACAGCCACGCCGGTTTTTGCAATCTGCGTAAACCAACAAAAAACTCGATTCCCTGGTACCACGGCACTGCGCCATCGTCATCGTTGTGCATGATTAAAATGGGTGTGTTTATTTTGTCGAGCGTAAAAATGGGTGAGTTTTCGATGTACCGCAGCGGTGCTTCCCAAATTGATTTACCGATACGGCTTTGTGTATGTTCGTACTGGAACGAGCGGTTCAGTCCCGATGTCCAGCGTATTCCGCCATAAGCGCTAAACATGTTTACAACCGGCGCTCCCGATTCTATGGCCGCAAACAGGTTGGTGCGTGTGGCGAGATATGCCACCTGGTAACCGCCCCAACTGTGTCCCTGCGCGCCAATGTGCTTTTCGTCAACAAAACCCTTTTCGATTAACGCAGTCACACCCGGCATTACACAGTTAAACGCATCTTCGCCGGGGTAACCTTCCTTGTAATAAATATCGGGATTAAAAACCAGGTAACCGTTACTTGTGTAATAATGATAATCAATGGTGGAGCGTCCTATTTCTGGCATCCGGTAACTGAACAGTTCCTGCGAACTCTTTTCATAAAAATTCACAATCATCGGGTATTTTTTTGTGGGGTCGAAGTTTTCAGGTTTGTGCAATGTGCCTTCCAGTTTGAGGCCATCCAGTGAGGTCCACGAAACCAGTTCTGCTGTTCCCCAGAGAAAATCCTTTTGCTGTGGCGCGGCATCGCTGATTTGGACTTGCTTTTTAAAACTCAAATCGGTTGCCAGCAAATCAGGATAGGTTTGGAAATCTTCTTTGGAAAAAACCAAAACATCTTCATCCTTTGCTTTTTTCGGCGTGTTCAGTTTGAAATTACCCGAAATTAATTCTTTGGGTTCAGCTTTTTTATTCAAGTCCAATTCGTAATATCCATCAGCGCGGGAAACTTCGTTGTGGCCTGTAAGAAACAGTGGTTTTTCAATGTCGATTCCTTTTTCGTTGCCACCACCAAATCTGCCCTGACCACGTTCTTCATCGAATTTAACCATACGGTAACTAATGTTTTTTTGTCGCCCGTTTTGGGTGAGATTGACAGGTTCTTCCTGGTTTTCGGGTTGCACTTTCCAAATATCAAAACGGTCGTAAACTAACAAAGATTCGTCGTTTTCCAACCAGCCGGCACTTCTGTATCCATCAGGAAAATTTGGAACATCGTTCAACTCGTCAGCACATTGAACAATTGTCGGCGAGGTAATTTTAAATTCCTTTTCGGTTTGAATATTGAATGAATACCACGAAGAATCAACCGCGCTGTACCAGTATAAATATTTTCCTTCAGGCGAAACCTGGGGGATTGCCCGAATATCCTTTTTTATCATTTCAGCCACTCCTGTTTTAATATCGACAAGGTAAAAATCGTTGCGCACCGGGCTTCCTTCCCACATGCTTTGCACAGCGTACAGGCGGTTCGACCACGCCAGCAGTTTATCAGAATCGCCTTTTTTAATTTGCCGGATTCCACTAAAAACCGGGGTTTCCAACTGAACTGCTTTCTCTGAATACAAATGAAATACAGCGAGATACGATTTTTTCGAATCACGGTTTTTATTTACAATTTGTGCCGATTGCAAAACTTCTTCGTTCCAGTGCCAGATATCGAGTAACGGGATTTCTTCATCCAGAATGGTGGTGTCTTTGGGCGCTTTTTTCGGGGCAGTTCCAAAAAATAACCGGTTTCCGTTTTCAGAAAAAGATAATTGTCCGTTTTCACTGATTTCCCAATTTTCGGGGATGGCAACATTTGAATTGTCAACAACTACCTCTGTTTTTTTTGCTTTGTTCCAGTAATATAAACTGTAGTTTGCCGCCTCTTTTTTTACTTTCGACGTATCACCCGCAAAAGCCACATTTTCCCCGGTTTTATCAATGGTGAGTTGTTTCAGTTTCCCTTTACCGTCAAATATTTTCTGAGTTGAATTTTCAGTCAGGTTCAAAACATAAATTCCAGCATCAAAAGTGCTGTCTTTTCCTTCCGAGATAAAAACCAACACTTCATTTTCTTCAGCAAAAAGATAATTGCTGACCGCCGGAAATTCATCTGTTTTTCCTGTTTTCATATTTCCAACAAACAGCGGATAAACCTTTTCTTCCTCCTTTGCCTTAGCCTCAGCCTTCGCCTTTGCCTTAGCCTCAGCCTTCGCCTTTCCCTCTGCCTCAGCCTTCGCCTTTTTTGTAGTATCTTTCACTTCTTCAGTTTGCCATTCAATCCAGCCTGCCCATTTTTCCGGAACTTTCACCGAAATCAGTTTTTCAATGGTATCGGTTTTCCGGGTTTCAAAATTAAAAATGGCCAATTTGTTGATTGGTAACTCCTCTTTTTTGGTCTTTTTAAGTTTCAACTGGCGGATTGTATCTTCGGCAGGTTTCAGTGTAAAAACCGCAAATTTTGAATCAAATGTAATTTGTGCATCCGTCGCACATTTTACCGAAATAATTTCTTCCGCTTTCGGAGTTGTAATTTTCAAAGTCGGGTCGCCTTTCCAGGGTTCCTGTTTGTAAACAATGTATTTACCGTCGTTCGAAATTACGGTTTCGGTAATCCGTTCCCATTTTAAAATATCGTTGTGGGTGAGTGGTTTTTTTGTTGATTGGGCAAAAATAAATTCAGCAAAAAACAGAAAGGCGATTAAAATTACAGCGTACTTCATCATTCAAAATTATTTGATTTTTAAAGTTGGTTAAAGTAGAAATAATTTTGGAAGCGACAAGGGTTGCGGCGGATTCCGATCCGCTGTTCTTAAATCGAGGATCGGGATCCGCGAAACCCAAACTCTTTTTTATATATTTGATAAAATTTTGGAAATTATGTCCACAGCGGAATTACAAAACAGCATTATTCAAAAAGTACTGAAAATTTCAGATTCACAGTTGCTTGATTATTTGAATTCATTATTACAGGAAGACAATTCTTCTTCGTTTTATTCAATGAATGAATGGGAATTGAATGTAATACAAGAGAGTATTTCAGAATACGAAAATGGAGAAGTAATAAATAATGATGATGTTTTCAGTAAGAACGAAAAATGGTTAAACGAATAATCTGGACTAACCAGGCTGATTTATCCGGAAGAGTTAGTTATTCTTTTGTTTTGGGATAGTCGTCAAAATCCGGAGAAATTAAGTGAGTTTTTGACTGACAAAAAGTAAAGAGGAACTTAATTCAATCATGTCAGAATTTACACAACATAAAAGTGCCCGCGTAAAAAAACTCGTAAAACTGTTTGAAGGAATATTAAAAGGCGAAAACCTCAGTCAGTTGGTGACTGAAAACCAAAAACTCATCGATTCAACAATTCCATCCGATATAATCTCGCTGGTTGACCAATTGGTTTTGATGAAAATTCCGATGGACGGTTTGAAACAGGGAATAAACAAACTCCTGAACTTATTGCATAAAACCCTTTCTGAATATCCTTATTATCCGCCGGTAAAACAAAGTTATCTGGGCTGCCTGATTGAAAACAACCGGATTTTGGATGAGCGTTTGCAGCAAATCAAACCATTGATTCGTGAAATCAATAAAAACCCTGAAAACGCGAAACTTAGAAATTCATTAAAATCAAAATTTCTCGAAATCGAAAAATTCAGCAATTATTATCTTATCACGGAAAACATCCTTTTCCCTCTGATTGAAAAATACGTTTCCGAGTTCCGCTGTTTGTCGGTAATGTGGTCGTTTCATGATGATATAAAACGAAATATGAAATTGATTATCGAACAACTCGGGAGTCAGGAGTTTGATTTGAAAGTTTTTAACAGGTTGTCGGGCGATTTGTTTTTCAATATTTACGCCATCAAATTCCGTGAAGAACGCATTTTGTATCCGCTGGTTGAGGAAGTTGTTCCTGAGAAGGAATTGAACGCACTTCTTAGGGAAAGTATTGAAATCGGTTTCCCTTTTTGTCAGCCGGAAGTTATTTCAGAAAATGCCAAAGTAGAGAATCAGGAAGTGAATCTGGTTGACCTCGAAACCGGAAAACTGACAGTTGAACAAGTAAAACTCCTTTTTAACCATCTTCCGGTTGACATAACTTTTGTGGATGAAAACGACAAGGTTGTTTATTTTTCGTCGCCCAAAAAACGCATTTTCCCGCGCACAAAGTCAATTATTGGCAGAGATATAAACAACTGCCACCCGCCTGAAAGTGTGCATGTGGTAGAGCAAATTATTGAATCTTTCCGGACCGGTAAAAAAGATGTTGCCAGCTTTTGGATCAACAAAAAAGGACAGAAATTGCTTATTCAGTATTTTGCCATTCGCGACGAAAACGGGAATTACAAAGGGGTAGTGGAAGTTTCGCAGGAAATCTCTGAAATTCAGCATTTGCAGGGCGAAAAACGGTTGCTGGATTGGGAGGTATAAATTTTCACGATCGTTGTGTCATATTCAACCTGCTCAAAATCATCCTCTCGTCAGCATTGTATTTTATTGCCATGCTTTGAATTGTTTCATCAGAAACCAGGTTATTGATAGCGTCACGAATGGGTGCATAACTAAAATGCAGTGGACATGGATTGTTTTCGTCACAATGCTTTAGCCCAAAACCGCAACCATTGAAAAGCGAATCTCCTTCAATAGAAACAATTACTTTTTTTAACGGTAAATCTTCTTTTGACGGGTCGAAAAAGAAACCTCCATTGATACCTTTCAGCGATTCAACAAAACCCTGTTTTACCAGCCGCTGTAATATTTTTGCGGTAAACGATTGAGGAGTTTCAATCTCTGAGGCTATTTCAGCAATCCCCGGGCGTCTCTCTTTTGAATTCTGCAACTGTATGTAAACCAGTGCCCTAAGTGCATATTCGGTTTCTTTTTTAAACACTTGATTTTCGATTTTTAATTGATGAAGCAAATGTAATAAAAAAAAATGTAATCACAAGAAGACCTTTTAGTCTTTTAGTAAAATATTTTAATATATTTGTACCGAAATTTAATTTTAAAATTAAGATATGGAACAGCTACAACTTAAAAATTCAACCGTGGGTGATATCGTGGCCAACGATTTCAGAACCTCTTCGGTTTTTAAAAAGGCAGGAATTGACTTTTGTTGCGGAGGCAAACAATTATTTTCAGATGCCTGTACCGAAAAATCAATTGATCCTGATCAGTTGGAAAATGAAATTCTGAAAATTACTGAAGAACCGGTTAACGAGTTTATGAACTTCAAAAACTGGGATCCGGTTTTTTTAAGCGAATACATTGTAAATACCCACCATAAATTTGTGCTGAAAAATTTACCCGAGCTGGTTTTTTACACTCAGAAAATTGCATCGGTTCATGGTGATCATCACCCTGATTTGGTTGAAGTTGCCAGTCTCTTTGAAAAAATAAATGCCGAATTGCTTCAGCATCTTAAAAATGAAGAGGAGGTACTTTTTCCGGCGATAAAGGAAGTGATAAATAAAAATTCAGCAACAGCAAAAAAAACCATAGTTTCAGAAATTACACGTATGGCAGATGAACATGAATTTGCCGGTGGAGCTATGGACGAAATCAACCGGATTACAAAAGGATACAAAGTTCCCGCAGATGGCTGCAATACATACCGGGTTGCTTTTAAATTGCTCCAACAGTTTGAGGATGATTTACATACACATGTTCATCTCGAAAATAATATTCTTTACCCGAAAGCATTGGAACTTACTTAAAAAAATAACAAAATGAAGACAGCAACCGAAAATTTGGAAAACGACCATGTACATATTTTACGTTTGACAGAAGTAATAATGGCAATGGTTGAAAATCGAAGTAACGAAATCGGCCATTTTGAATTGGTAGTTGAGCTGATTCGCAAATTTGCTGACGGGCTTCACCATGCAAAAGAAGAGGATTTGCTTTTCCCGTTGTTGGGAGAGAAAGGGTTTTCACCCGAAATGGGGCCGGTGGCGGTAATGTTAAATGAACACACCCGGGGAAGAAATTTTGTCAGAGGGGCTTTAGAGGGTATCGAGGAATTTAAAAGTGGCAAACAGGGTGAGCTGCAATCCATTTATGAAAATCTGGGCAACTATGCAATTCTTTTGCAAAACCACATCGATAAGGAGAACAATATTCTTTTTCCAATGACAGATCAGGTTTTCAGCGATGAAGAACAACGGAGACTTTTAGTTCAGTTTGGCGAAGTGGAAAACAGGGCCGAAGCCGAATTCAATCATGCTAATTCCATTCAAAAAATTAACAAACTGGTCGACATTTACCTTTAAGAAAATAAATTTATTAAATATCTATAAATAAACGTTTTAAATAGTAGAAACTAAATTATGAATACAAGAAAATTATGGTTTGGGTTTATTGCCGTTATGGTAATTTCGTTTGGAGTTTTATTGTATTACGGCAGGGAAATTTACAGGGAAGCCCCGCCAATTCCCGACAAAGTAGTAACCCAAGATGGCACAGTTCTTTTTACCGGACAGGATATTAAGGACGGGCAGAATGTTTGGCAGTCCTTAGGCGGTCAGGAAGTTGGAACGGTTTGGGGGCATGGCGCTTACCAGGCGCCCGACTGGAGCGCCGACTGGCTGCACAAGGAAGCGGTTTTCATCCTCGATAAACTGGCCATGCAAACCGAGGGAGTTCCTTATGCGCAGGTTAGCGAGGAAAAACAAGCTTCGTTAAGAGTGCTTTTGCAAAAAGATTTAAGGACAAATACTTTCGACAAAACAAAAAACACAATCACTGTTTCAAATGTACGGGCAGAGGCAATCGCCAGTAGCACCAGATTTTATGGTGGGTTATTCACAAACGACCCAGCCCTGGCGCATTTACGCGATGCATACAGTATTCCTGAAAACTCTTTAAAAGACCCGGAACGTGTCCGTTTATTGAATGCCTTTTTCTTCTGGATTTCATGGGCCTGTGTTACTGAGCGCCCGGGGAAAGATATTACCTACACCAACAACTGGCCTGCTGAAAAACTGGTTGAAAATCGCCCCACAGGATCAATGCATTTGTGGACAGGTTTCAGCGTTATTATTATGCTTGCCGGAATCGGATTAATGGTTTTGTATTATGCGAAACGTAAAAATGAAAATGACGAAGTCCCAAAAATCTTTCCACTGAAAGGAGAAAAACAAACTCCTTCGCAAAAAGCAACCGTAAAATATTTCTGGGTTGTATCAGCGCTTTTGCTGGTTCAGGTAATTATGGGTGTAATTACTGCACACTATGGTGTTGAAGGACAGGCTTTTTATGGTATTCCACTTTCCGAGTGGCTGCCGTATTCGGTTTCGCGTACATGGCACATACAGATTGCCATTTTTTGGATAGCAACTTCGTGGCTGGCAACCGGTCTGTATTATGCGCCGGCCATTTCGGGGGTCGAACCAAAATTTCAGAAACTGGGTGTGAATTTCCTTTTTCTTGCTTTACTTGTAATTGTGGTTGGTTCATTGGCCGGACAGTGGATGGGCGTAATGCAGAAACTGGGTTTTGTTCAGAACTTCTGGTTTGGTCACCAGGGTTACGAATATGTTGATTTGGGGAGATTCTGGCAGGCATTTTTGTTTGTTGGGTTGATTATCTGGTTATTGCTGATGGGACGTGCAATTTATCCGGCAATCAAGCAAAAATCGGAAAGCCGGAATTTGCTGATTCTATTCCTGATTTCAACCATCGCCATTGCAGCATTTTATGGCGCCGGACTGATGTGGGGACGCCAAACTAACCTCGCCATTGCCGAATACTGGCGCTGGTGGGTTGTTCACCTTTGGGTTGAAGGATTTTTTGAAGTTTTTGCTGCTGTCGTGGTTGCCTTTCTTTTTGTGCGCCTGCAAATTATCAAGGCTTCAACTGCCACGCTGGCTGTGTTGTTTTCAACCATTGTATTTCTTTCAGGTGGTATTTTAGGAACATTTCACCATTTATATTTTACCGGAACGCCAATGGCAATTATGGCATTGGGAGCGTCGTTCAGCGCACTTGAAGTGGTGCCGCTGGTATTAATGGGTTTCGAAGCTTTCGATAATTTGCGTGTCAGCCGCAGCAGCGACTGGATAAAAGATTACAAATGGCCGATTTACAGTTTTATTGCTGTTGCATTCTGGAATCTGGTTGGCGCGGGAATATTTGGATTTTTGATTAATCCGCCCATCGCTCTTTATTATATGCAGGGTTTAAACACAACACCGGTTCACGGCCACACCGCGCTGTTTGGGGTTTACGGAATGTTGGGAATTGGTTTGATGCTGTTTGTTTTGCGCGATATGAACAAAGATGTGGTTTGGAAAGAAAAGTGGATAAAATTTGCTTTCTGGAGCATCAACATCGGTTTGGCTGCAATGGTATTTATCAGCGTTTTGCCAATTGGACTGGCGCAGACTGTGGCCAGTGTTCAGGAAGGTTTGTGGTGGGCGCGTTCGGCTGAGTTTTTGCAACAACCCTACCTGGTTACTTTTAAATGGCTGCGCGTAATCGGCGATACCATTTTTGCGCTCGGAACAGTTTCCCTGGCCTGGTTTATCTTCGGGCTGAAATTTGGATGGAGTATTGAAAAGAAATAAATTATGAGTGAACATTTAGACAATTCAAAATTCAGAAAAGCAAAATTAAAGGAGTTGATTTTGAAACTTCACCACGGTGAATCGCAGGAATCGGTGCGGCAGGAACTATTGGTCAATTTAAGCAATATTCCGTATGGTGAAGTCATTGAGGTTGAACAGGAACTGATTGAAGAAGGATTACCGGAAGAAGAAGTATTGGATCTTTGCGACGCACATTCTGCTGTTTTACACGGAACGGTTGATTTGTCGGCTTCGAAATCCATCCCGGATGGCCACCCGGTTGACGTTTTACTCGAAGAAAACAAAGCTTTAAAACGGCTTTCGGATAACACAACCGAAGAATTGCTGGCCCTTAAATACCACAACGGGCAGGATTATGAAAATGCGGTTTTAAAAATCCGGGGCGCATTCAACCAGTTAATGGATGTCGATAAACATTACCAACGAAAAGAATATCTCATTTTTCCGTACCTCGAAAAAGTGGGTGTAACCGGTCCGCCAAAGGTAATGTGGGGAAAACACGACGAAATCCGCGAACTGATAAAAGGTAGTATTGAAATTCTTCAAACTCCTGATTTAACAAAGGAAGATCTACTGGCTTCATCAGAAATCATTTTACTTCCGGCATTGAAAGGTGTTTACGAAATGACCATTAAGGAAGAGGAAATTCTTTTCCCGATGTTGATGGACACACTGGCCGATGGCGACTGGTACGAAATTCAGAAACAATCGCTTGAAATAGGTTATTGTCTTTACGACCCGCCGGTGGAATGGAAACCCGAGGGAATTGAAACAGAAGATATCAACGCCGTGCAAAAGGAAGGTGGAAATATCCTGCTTCCTACCGGAGGTTTTAGCGCTGAAGAATTACTGGCTATTCTGAATACCATGCCTGTTGACATGACTTTTGTTGACCGCAACGACAAAGTGAAATACTTTTCGCAAAGCAGCGAGCGCATTTTTCAGCGAAACCGCGCAATTCTGAACCGCGATGTGCGTCATTGTCATCCCCCGGCCAGCGCGCATATTGTCGATAAAATTCTCGACGATTTTAAGAGTGGCCGCCAAACCCGCGCCCCGTTCTGGATCAATATGAAAGGGAAAATGATTCACATTGAATATTTTGCCTTGCGCAATGATGCCGGAGAATATCTGGGAACTTTGGAAGTTTCCCATGATTTAACCGGTTACCGCGAGTTGGAAGGCGAACAAAGAATATTATCGTATAAATAGAAAGAAAAATTAAGAAATGCCACAAAGACACAAAAACACAAAGAAGAATCGCAAAAAGGAGGTATTTGTTAATTGCTTTGTGAAATTTAGTGTTTTGGTGTTTTAGTGGCAAAAAAATCGTCAATTAATAATCCAATATAGTGGAACAGAAACAAAACTTAATCATCACCCCAAAAACCAAAGTGCTCGAACTGATTGAAACTTACCCGGAACTGGAAGATGTTTTAATTCAGTACGCACCAGCATTTAAAAACCTGAAAAATCCGGTTTTGCGCAGAACAGTTGCAAGAATTGCCACGCTCCAGCAAGCCGCGGCAATTGGCGGAGTAAAAACCGAAGAACTGATAAACCGTTTGCGAAAGGAAATTGGGCAGGAGTTGATTACCGGTGAAGCCGGAACACAATACAATTACATAAAGCCCGAATGGTTTTCAGAAGAAAAAATTACACAGCGGTTCAAGGCCTCCGAAATGCTTGCTATCGGTGAACACCCTGTAAACCAGGTTTTAGCTGATTTAAACCATTTGGAAGAAGGGAAAATTTACCAGTTAATTGCACCGTTTTTAACAGCCCCTTTAATTGATAAAGCAATTAGTTTGGGTTTGAAACACTGGATTGACCAACGAAGCGAGGAGGAGTTTTACATTTATTTCAGCAGAGTTTTATTAACAAATAATTAGCAAAAATATATCAGCCAAAAATCCATTGTTTGCAACTTATTGAATATATAGTTTTCTATATTGATATGTATCATATTGCACTTCTACATTGCCTGACAAATAGTTTGTAGAGTTCAGACAATAACCGTGAGGGTTCTATGTTTTAAATAATGCTAACAGGAAATGGTATGAAAAGGTTTGTTTTAATCATAACTATAGTTGTTGCAGGAATTCAGCTTTCGGCTCAAACTTCCGGAAAACTGAATGTTTCAGTAACTACTTCATCCGCAGGTGGAAATTATGCATCACGAAATATCTTTGCAATTTGGATTGAAGATAATTCAGGCAATTTTGTTAAAACTTTGCTGGCCAATGCAGACAGGCGAATTGAGTATTTATATACATGGAAAGCAGCCACAACCTCCAAGGGAACACAATATAACCGCGTTGATGCTTTTACCGGCGCAACGCTTACTAATCATGGCACACGCAACTGTAAATGGAACGGAACCGACTATAATAAAAACCTGACGGAATCTACCTGGTCAGAATAAAAGCAGGTGACCGAATAATTGTAAAAAAACTGGTGAAAGAGTAAAATAGATTGTTTTTAGTTGAAAAATAAAAATAAGATACTTGTTTTCAAAGCTATTTTTTAGATTGTTTTTATCCTACCTTACAGCTACAATGCTTATTACAGGATGGAAAACAAATCAATCAGAAGTTTCTATATTAAACTTATGTTTTATTTAATTTGGTTTTTTGTTGTGAAAAGATCAGAAAATATAATTTAGAATTAATATAAAGTACTTAAAATCAGTTAAATTCGTTCATTTAAACATATTAAAGGTTAGCTTTACAAAACCATTAAATTATAAATGTTTTAACATGTCGAAACTGGTTCATCGTTTTTACATTTTTTCTTTGATTGCTATAACTTTTGCGGTATTTATCGCACTCACCATTTACGGCGCCGGATATTACAATACTAAAATTGCCGAACGCCATTTTCACATTCAAAACGAATTACTAAAACCTACCGGATTCATTGGCCACGGAATTGGAATTGCCGGATCTGCAATGATGATAATTGGCGTTTTTGGTTATATGGCGAGAAAACGATTTCGCAGTTTATCACGGATTGGAGTTTTAAAATACTGGCTCGAATTTCATATTTTTCTCTGCACACTGGGCCCAATTCTGGTTTTATATCACACCACATTTAAGTTTGGTGGAATAGTAGCCGTCAGTTTTTGGAGCATGGTTGCGGTTGTGGTTAGCGGAATTATAGGACGCTTTATTTACCTGCAAATCCCGCGTACTATTCAGGGGCGCGAACTCAGTTTGAGCGATTTGTCGGGTCTTGAAAATGATTTGTTTACCGAAATGCAGGATCATTATAAAGTGAATTACGAAATAATTGTCCACTTGAATATTGCTTTAAGTACTTCTGTTTCAAACGAAAATGAGAATTTTATACTTCGCATTTTCAAACGGTTTCGTTTTGAAAGAAAACTAATGAAACAGGTTAAAAGGGAACTAAAAACTCAGCAACTTGCAGGCAAAGATTACCGTAAAGTAATGCGGTTATTCAAATCAAAAATTACACTTAACCGAAGAATTGCATGGCTTTCGACCATGCAGGATTTTTTACGGTACTGGCATGTGGCCCATCTTCCGTTTGCATTGATAATGCTGATAATCATGATTGTACACATCATTGTGGCTTTGCTGTTTGGGTATAAATGGATATTTTGAAAATGGAAATTTTAATTGAGAAATTAATCATTTATGGAACTGTAGCCCTGCTATTAACCGGGGTTGTAATTGTTTATATCCGGAAGTTACGCCGCGAATCGAGAATAGTTGAAGATAAAATCAAACTCGCCAACGAAGAAGGATTATTTGAACCTGTTTCACTGCATCCGGTTGTCGATGTAAATTCGTGTATTCAAAGTGGCGCTTGTATCCGCGCCTGTCCCGAACACGATATTCTTGGCATCAGAAACGGAAAAGCTTTTGTAATCAATGCAAGTCAGTGCATCGGGCACGGAGCTTGTTTTCATGCCTGTCCCACACAAGCCATTTCTCTGCACATCGGAACTGAAAAACGAGGAGTTGACCTTCCGCATGTAAACCAGTATTTTGAAACCAATGTGAACGGAATTTACATTGCCGGCGAAATAGGTGGAATGGGACTTATTAAAAATGCAGTGGAACAGGGGAAACAGGCGGTTGACAATTTAGTGAAAGGAATTACAGCGAAGGGTAAATTTGAATACGATTTGGTTGTGGTTGGTGCAGGCCCGGCAGGAATTTCAGCAACTTTACAGGCTAAAAAACACGGATTGAAAACTGCCACACTTGAACAGGATTCGTTGGGTGGAACAGTTTATACTTTTCCCCGAAAAAAGATTGTGATGACTGCCCCGATGGATTTACCTTTAAGTGGTAAAATGAAATTATACGAAACCAGCAAACAGGAACTGCTGGATCTTTGGAATGATGTTTTGGGCAAAAACGGTATTGAAATTCAGGAAAATAAGAAAGTTGATTCCATAACGATTGAGAATGGAGGATTCAGGGTAATTGTAAAAGATGGTACAGCATATTCAGCAAATAAGGTTTTACTGGCCATTGGCAGAAGAGGAACTCCACGCAAGTTAAACATACCTGGTGAGGTTTCAACCAAAGTTGCTTACCGGTTGCTTAACCCCGAGTTAATAACCGGCAAAAACATCGTGGTTGTTGGTGGTGGCGATTCTGCAATTGAATCAGCAATACTTTTGGCCGATGAAAACAAAGTCACACTTTCCTACCGGAGCGCCACTTTTTCGAGGTTGAAACCAAGAAACAAACAGGCAATCGAAGAAATGATTTCTGCTAAACAGGTGAATGTATTGTTGAATTCAAATTTAGTATCGATTGAAGAAAATGATGTAAAAATTAAAATTGGCAACGAACGGGAACCAAAACTATTGGAAAATGATTTGGTTTACATTTTTGCAGGTGGTGAATTACCAACCCAGTTCCTTAAAAATGTGGGAATTGAAATTACAACCAAGTTTGGCGAAGCAATACTGAAACATGAAAACAGATGATTCAAATCAATAGAATGTATAACAACCTGAAAAATATTGTTCTCATTGTAAGCCTGACATTTATGGTTAGCCAGGCGCTTGCCCAGCTTTCTCCGGGTGAACTTTCCAAAGCACACGCCCACCTCGAAGGATTAACCAACTGCACAAAATGCCATGTTCTTGGCGAAAAGGAAACTACCTCTAAATGTATTGAATGTCACAGGGAAATTAAAAATCTCATCAGTCAGAAAAAAGGTTATCATGCATCTTCAGAAGTAAACGGGAAAAAATGTGCCGAGTGCCACGCAGAGCATTTTGGCCGCGATTTTAAAATGGTGCGGTTCGATGACAAAAAGTTCGACCACAATTTAGCCGGCTATAAACTGGAAGGAAAACATGCGGAAGTAAAATGTACAGATTGCCACAAAACTGAATTTATCAAAAATAAAACATCACAAAAAAAGGGCGACAGTTATTTGGGACTTGGCACCGAATGTATCTCCTGCCATCAGGATTTTCATCAAAATACGCTTTCAAAAAACTGTACTTCGTGCCATGATTTGAATGCATTTCGTCCGGCCCCGCTGTTTAATCACACAAAAACAAAGTTTGCCCTTGCCGGAAAACATCAAACCGTGAGTTGCGAAAAGTGCCACAAAATTGAACAACAAAACGGACAAAAATTCCAACGGTTTACAGGTGTTGCTTTTGCCGCCTGTACCGATTGTCATGAAGACATTCATAAAAATAAATTTGGTAATGATTGCCTCAAGTGCCACACCGTATTTTCTTTCCGCGAGGTAAAAAGTTTGGGTAATTTCAACCATGAAAAAACCAACTTCCCTTTGCGTGGAAAACATGTTCCCGTTGATTGTAAAAAGTGTCACAAAACAAGTGTAACTCAACCTGTAAAACACAGCAAATGCGTCAATTGCCACAAAGATTATCACGAAAAACAGTTTCAGAAAAATGGAAATTCGCCTGATTGCGCAGAATGTCATTCGGTTAATGGTTTTACTCCCTCTTCTTTTGGTTTTGAAAAACACAATTTAACCCAATTCAAATTGGAAGGCGCACACATGGCTACTCCGTGTTTAACCTGCCATAAAAAGGATGATAAATGGAATTTTGCGAATATGGGAAATCGCTGCATCGACTGCCACGAAAATATTCATAAGGATTTCATAAATGAAAAATATACTCCTGAAGGCGATTGTAAAAAATGTCATTCGATTGCTTCCTGGAATGAAGTTTCATTTGACCACAAAACCACTGAATTCGCACTTTTGGGAAAACATGAAAATGTTTCATGCCGGAAATGTCATTTCAAACCAGATGCTGAAAATAAACTGCAACAACAGTTTAAATGGGAAAATCAGTTTTGTACCAATTGCCACATCGACACTCATTTTGAACAGTTTAAACAAAATGGCAAAAATGATTGTCAGCGTTGCCATACAAACAACAGTTGGAAACCTGAAAAATTCGACCACAACACCGCCCGTTTTAAATTAGATGGGAAACACGAAGGTTTGGCTTGTGTAAAATGCCACAAACCCAACGATATTTTGCTGAAGAATTATATCGTTTATAAATTCAAAGACATATCATGCGCAAGTTGTCATTAATACTATCAATGATTTTTCTAATTGGTTTGGCCAGTGCACAGGAAAGTCCGCACGGCGAAAAACTGACATTCAACTGTACCGATTGTCATACAACAGAGGGCTGGAAATTTTCGGCTTCAACTGCGAAATTCAGTCACGATTTAACCAAATTCAAACTCAAAGGACAACACTTTTACAGCGATTGTAAAGCGTGTCATAAAACGCTTGTTTTTTCAGAAGCAGAAGCAAAAGCAAATTGCAACGATTGTCATACCGATATGCACAACAATACAGTTGGGCCAAATTGTGCAGAGTGCCACACCCCAAAATCGTGGATTGTGGAAAATATTACTGAAATTCACCAAAGAAGCCGGTTTCCTTTGCTGGGGGCACACAATACTGCCGATTGCGCTGCATGTCATACATCTGCATCGAATCTTGAATTTCAACCACTTGGAGTGGAATGTATTGATTGTCATAATGATGATTATCAGGCAACTACAAAACCAAACCATATTCAGACCGGGATTTCAACCGATTGTATTGAATGTCATAGAATTGATGCTTTTGAATGGTCGGCTTCCGGAATAAACCACGATTTTTTCCCTTTAACCAGAGGGCATAAAGTTGAAGATTGCGCTGCTTGTCATAAATCCGGGATTACCGAACCGATTTCTGCTGATTGCAGTAGTTGTCACCAAAACGATTACAACAACGCTAAAAATCCATCGCATCAAAACTCTGGTTTCTCAACCGATTGTGCCGAATGCCACACTACCGAACCTGATTGGAAACCGGCTGAATTCAAAACACACGACGGGCTGTATTTTCCGATATATTCGGGCAGTCACAAGGGAGAATGGAACAGTTGTGCTGACTGCCATACCCAACCTGAAAATTACAACCTGTTTAGTTGCACCGATTGCCACGAGCACAATAAATCGGATATGGACAAGGAACACAAGGGTGAAAATGGTTACTCTTACAACAGTAATGCCTGTTTTGCTTGTCATCCAAATGGTAGTGAAGACGGTGCATTCAATCATGATGTAACCGGTTTTCAGTTAAAAGGCGCACATATTCAAACAACTTGTCTGGATTGTCATTCTGCCGGATATGGAGGCACATCTTCAACCTGTAACAATTGTCATACAAATAATTACAACGAGGCAATAAATCCAAATCATAAAGATGCAGGCATTTCAACCGAATGTGAAGATTGTCATACTACAAACCCGGGATGGGAGCCTGCTTCGTTTCCTACTCATAATGATTATTATGCGCTAAACGGGGCTCATGCAAAAATCAGCAACGACTGTTTCCTGTGTCATGAAGGGAATTACAATTCCACAAAAAACACTTGCTACGAATGTCATACTGCTGCTTACAATGCAACAAAGGATCCGGCTCACCTTACAGCACAATTTCCAAAAGAATGTGCGGAATGTCACACCGAAACAGCCTGGGAACCATCCACATTTAATCATGATTCGCAATACTTTCCGATATATAGCGGAAAGCACAAAGGGGAATGGAATTCATGTGCGGAATGTCATACCGTACCAACCAATTATTCGGTTTTTTCATGTACTGATTGTCACGAACACAATAAAACAGATATGGACAAGGAACATGAGGGAGAAAACGGATATGTTTATAACAGCATAAATTGTTATGCCTGCCACCCAAAAGGAGATAGCTAATGTTTGAAAAAACAATAAAAATATCGGTGCTGTTTGCTTTCGCCTTTTTCCTGTTGGGAATAGGACAGGTTTATGCGCAGGAGATAAGTTTTACGGAAGGAGTGGTTTCTTATATCACCGGACAAAATGTGTATGTGAAATTTGCAAGTACCCGGGCAATTGAAAACGGCGATACTTTATATATGATGAAGAACGAAATTCATGAACCGGTTTTAATTGTCCGGCACCGTTCGTCCATTTCGTGTCTATGTGCACCAATCGACACCGTTTCGCTTAAGGTTTCTGATAAAATTTTCAGCAAAAAAGCAAAGAAACAGGCAAGCGAACTTCCTGTTATTGTACCCGAAGCACTTCCTGAAAAAGATGTGAATGAGCAAGCATTGACTTCCTCAGTACCAGAATCAGGGAAGTCAAAACCGGAACAGGATATTACTGGGAGATTGTCGCTTTCGTCGTATTCCAGTTTTTCAAATGCTCCATCTACTGATGTTACCCGGTTTCGTTACACGCTAAATATGAACGCTTCAAATATATCTGATTCAAAACTGTCAGCCGAAACTTACATTTCGTTTACCCATAAATTAAATGAATGGGATGTGGTAAAAGAAGATTTAAACAATGCATTAAAAATTTACAACCTGGCCTTGAAATACGATTTTAACGAATCTGCAACATTGTGGGTCGGCCGAAAAATAAATCCAAATATTGCCAATGTTGGGGCCATCGACGGAGTACAATTTCAGTACGGTGTTAAAGACCTGTTTTTTGGTGTTGCTGCAGGTTCGCGTCCCGATTTTCAGGATTACAGTTATAACCTCAACCTTTTTCAATATGGCGCTTATGCAGGGCACAGTTTATTGACAACCAATGGATTTGTTCAAACAACGCTGGCTTTTTTCGAGCAACGGAATAATTCAAATACCGACCGACGATTTGTCTATTTTCAACATTCCAACTCGTATTTTAAAAATCTGAATATTTTCTCCTCTTTCGAACTCGATTTGTACAAACTCGAAAACGGAACCCCAACAAATACAATAAGTTTAACAAGTATGTACCTGTCGCTAAATTATCGTTTTACACGCAGGATTTCGCTGTTTGGATCGTATGATAACCGGAAAAATGTTATCTATTATGAAACTTTCCGGAATTATTCAGAAGATGTTTTAAATCAGGCCAGCCGGCAAGGTTTAAGGTTCAGGGTAAATTACCGGCCTGTAAATAATCTGATGCTGACAGTTAATGCCGGCACCCGGTTTATGAAAGCAGACACGCGCCCAACCAAAACAATCAATGGAACTGCCAGCTACTCGAATTTACCCGGCATAAAAGCACTAATTTCGTTGTCGGCCAATATCATGCAAACCAGTTATCTCGATGGAAAGGTTTTTGGTTTGCGACTTTCAAAAGATATCATTCAGGGTAAAATAAGTACCATGTTGAATTACAGGTATGTCGATTTTAAGTATGCAAATGTGAACTCCGAACTGCGGCAAAATATTGGCGAACTCGATTTAACCTATCAGTTCAACAAAAGTTATTACCTGTCTGTTAATTTTGAATCTACTTTTCAGAAAAAAGAAAATTTTAACCGGCTATATCTAAACCTGAGATGGAGATTTTAATATTAAAATAGAATAGAATGAGAGTATTGGTAATGTTAATTTTGGTTATGGTTTTTTCGTCGTGTGTAAGAAATAAAAACGGTGTTGGAGTGCAGAATACGCTTCCTGCAAATACAAAAATTTTTGAAGTAACAGAAGTAATACAGGCATCAAATTACACCTATTTAAAAGTGAAGGAGAATATAGCGGAAAGATGGGTGGCAGTTTCAAAACAGGATGTAAATATTGGCGAGGTGTTTTATTACGACAAGGCGCTGCAAATGAACAATTTTAAAAGCAAGGATTTAGACCGTACATTCGATGAAATTTATTTTGTGGGTCAAATCAGCAAAACGCCAATGGGTCAAAAAACAATGGGTGGAGGAATGCCGGCACATTCAGGAAAAATTGAAACGCCAAAACTTAGTTCAATAACTCTTGGAAAAACAGCCGGAGAAATCACTTTATCCAATATTTTTGAAAAACGCGATGAATTTGTCTCGAAAGAATTTGAAATCAGGGGAATTGTGGTGAAAATCAATAAACAGGTTATGGGGAAAAACTGGATTCATATTCAGGATGGAACTGATTCAAATGGTGAATTTGATTTGACAATTACCACGCAGGATTTGCCGGAAATGAATGACGAAGTTACTTTCAAGGGGAAATTATCAATAAATAAAGATTTTGGCTCAGGATACAGGTACGATGTAATTATGGAAGATGCTGTTTTAATGGATAAAAAACCGACCAGCAATGTTGGTCAATTTTCAACGGATAATATTAAAGTCATTCCTTTTTCGGAATTGAAATTTACCGATGTTGGAGCTGCCACTAAACCCGGAAAAGTAACCGTCAAAAAAGAGGAGGTTGAAGTTGTTGCGGGCGGTGCCGATATTTGGGGGTTAAACGATGAATTTAATTTCGGATACATGAAAATCGAAGGCGACTTCGATGTGAGTGTTCAGATAAAAAGTTTAAGCAAAACACATCAATACACCAAAGCCGGAATTATGGCCAGGGTTGATTTAAACGACAATAGTCAGCACGCTTATTTCCAGATATTTCCAGATATCAGCCCAAGAAATAAAAACAACGGTGGATGCGAATTTCAATACCGTTTGGAAAAAGGAGGTGAAATGAAAGCCATTTATCCTAATCCTGAAACTGCCGGTAACAAGTTTGATGTTAATTTTCCGAATACCTGGATTCGGCTCAAACGGCATGGCGACATTTTTGAATCGTACATCAGCAGCGATAATATAAACTGGGAATTGTATTCCACATTTGAGCAAAAATTACCCATCGGGTTGTTGGTTGGGCTTGCTGTTACATCGCACAATTCCAGTGATTTTACAACTGCGGTTTTTTCAAATCTGATTTTCCGGGTGCGGTGAATTCCGATTCGCCGAAGTATTTAAATGCGCTATGGAACCCGATTACTATCGGGTCGCATCACCCTTATTCCACAATCCATTCATAAAGTCCCGCAGAGTTATCCTCTGGTAATTGAACCTCAAGTTTAACTGCCGAAGTTGTTACGCTTTTAAATTGGATTGAATTGAGTTCGTTTTTAACAATCGGGTATTCTCCTTCTGTTTCAACTGGTTTCCATTCACCGGAAGCGGTTTTGTAGAATAGTTTCCAGGCTGTCGGAATTCGGCATCCACCATACGGGCCATCGTCGAACCAGTAAATTTTGGAAGTTGAAATTTCAGTGGGTTTGGAAAAATCATACTGAATCCATTGTGTCGAGTTTTTTTCGGGCCACCAATGATAATACAAAACTGATCGGTCGTTTGAATTTTCAGGAAGCAGGCCATCGTTAATGGTGATAATTGAACTCTTTTTTGCTGAAGCCGAAATTACACTTTCTGAAGCAACTGTTGGCGGTGGCAGTGGTTTGGTATATTCTTTTGAAGTAGCCAGCCAAACCGCCATTTCGCCTGAACCGCGGTTAGCCCATGTAAAATACGGAATCGCGGTAATGTTAACTGGCGAATCAGTTAATTTTCCGGCCTCTGTTTTTTTCACGCTGCTGCCCTTTCCTTCAATAACAGCAACACCTCCCAGAAAATCGGGTTTGAATGTGGTTTTCAATTTCGAATCGGTTGGCAGAACAAGGTTTAAAACCCGTTTGCTTTCAAAATCGGGCCATTCAACACAGTAAACCATCGGGCCGCGCATCAGCGCCACTTTGCCAATATTGTCCTTTACCCGGCTGTCGGCCTTTACCCTTCTGGTTTCCAACGGTAAACTGATTTGAATTTCGTCGCCTTTTTTCCATTTTTCAGCCAGAATTGCATATCCTTTTTCAATTTCGAAAGCTGCATATTTGCCGTTTATTTTAATACTGTACACCGGATTTTTGCCATCCGCAAAAGCGTAAAGGTTTCCGGGCAGCACTTCATTTTCAGCCCACGATGGGATGCGGAGTGCAATTTCAAACGATTCACCGGGGGCCGAATTCACTTTCACTTTTACATCGCCATTCCATGGATATCCGGTAATTTGCTCCAATTCAACTTTTTTGCCCTTCATTTCCAGCGAAACCGAATTCTGAATGTAGAGATTCACAAAAATGCGATCGTTGGTTTGGCCGTAAATATACCCCGGAACAGATGGAATAAACCTGCAAACATTACTCGGGCAGCAGGCACATCCAAACCACTCGCTGCGTGAGTGCTGTCCCATTGATTCCAACGGATTCGGATAGAAAAAATGATCGCCGGTTAATGAAACACCATCAACCATTCCGTTGTAAAGCGTCTGTTCGAGCACATCAAAATATTTCGATTCACCATTCAATAAAAACATCCGGTGATTCCAGTAAATGCTTCCGATGGATGCACAGGTTTCGTTGTAAGCCGACATATTCGGAAGTTCATATTCAGGCCCGAAACCTTCGTGACCGGCAGTCGCGCCAATTCCTCCGGTTATGTAAAGTTTGGTTGTTACAATGTTTTTCCAGATTTTATCAAGTGCACCCAAATAAGCCGTGTCGCCGGTAATTGCTGCCACATCCGCCATTCCCGAATACAGATAAGTTGCCCGAACGGCGTGGCCAACAGCTTCGGTTTGCTCTGTTACTGGCAAATGATCCTGTGAATACTCTCCCCGCGCGTGTGGCGAATTTTGTCCCCGGCTGTCGATAAAAAATTTAGCCAGATCGAGGTATTCCTTTTTTCCGGTTACACGGTACATTTTTACAAGCCCCATTTCAACTACCTGGTGGCCGGGCGAACGTAGCAATTTGCCGGGGCCAAAAGTTTCAACCAGCAAATCGGCATTTTTTATGGCAATATCGAGGAATGAGCGTTTCCCGGTAGAAAGAAAATGGGCAACCGCTGCTTCAAACAAATGACCGCTGTTGTATAGTTCGTGGCTTAAATCCGATTCCATTTCCCAACGTTCTTTTCCAGCCCAGGCGTGGGTATTGTTCGGGTCGATGGTGCGGTTGGTATAAAGGTAACCGTCGGGTTCCTGCGCTTTGCCGATGTATCCAATCAGTGTGTCGAGTTGCGCTTCCAGTTTTGGGTCGGGAATGGTTTGCAGCGAGTAACTTGCACCTTCAATAATTTTGTAAATGTCAGTATCGTCGAACGGATATTCAGTGCAAAACTCACCTTCTTTTATATTGGCGGCAAACAAAAAATTATCAACCCTGCCGGTTGAATAACAATGTTTTAAGGCAATTGGAATGGTAACTTCGTGGTTAAGTTTTACCCGTGGCGCCCAAAAATTGTCAGTTAGTTTCACCGAAGTAAACGGCACCGGACGAACCGGATAATCTTTTAATTCCGGTTGGGCAGAAATCATTGCGGAACTTAAGAGTAAATAAGTCAGGATTGAAGTTATTTGTTTCATTTGGCTTATTATTTCAATAGTTCTTTTAATTTTTCATCTTCTTTTCCCTGCTCAATCAGATAGCACTCAACTTTGTCATTAATCACATATTCTTCAAATGGAATTTGTGTTTGATATGCTTTAATGTTTTTAAGTTCTTTCTGCTCGGTCATTACATCAAGTACTTTCTTTTTATAGGTTGTGTCAATGTTTCCAAGAAGATGTTCTCCTTTACTTTCAATGATGTAAACCAATACCAAATGATTATCGGTTGTCTTTTTTGCAGCAACAAAGTCAGGTCTGATTCTATGCTGCTGCCAACCTTGTATTGAGTACCATTTTCGGTTTACTTTGTTTCTGAACCACCATAGAATTTTTTCTTGTTTGTCAAGTAAGTCACCAAC
>Ga0100400_1000729_pt1 | contig 23148 bp, 21 predicted proteins | sample CryGeymeta201524_FD_80420 | JGI IMG/M metagenome (GOLD analysis project Ga0100400, IMG submission 80420) | Groundwater microbial communities from Crystal Geyser aquifers in Utah, USA - Crystal Geyser metaG 2015-24 | ecosystem: Environmental > Aquatic > Deep subsurface > Groundwater | place: USA... | reverse complement strand
GGAATTCGCTTGACCTTTTCTCAGAAGAAAGTGAATCAATTTGTAATTGTAAATTTTCAGAAAAAGGTTTTCGGTACGCAAGCGATTGCGTTTGAGAAAGAAGTTGTGCTGAAAGAAAAAATAAGGAAATGACGGTCAGTTTTTTCATAAATCCCTTTTTAGAAATTAAAAATTTACTTGTAACAATTCAAAATTGTATCTCAACTTGTTCGATGTTTCATCAATTCTTGTTAGAAATATTCTAGGAGCGCCGAACTGAACTTTTTCATTTTGAATTTGAATTAACGCATCTGTTTTTACCGGAACAACTTCTTCAGCAGAAAGATAAAAAGCAATAATTCCGCCAACACCGGACAAAGTAAAAAATGGAACAACATTATATGGTAAGGCGGTCAGTAAATATAATCCAGCGGCACCGCCGATACACGAGCCAAGTAACGTGTATCCAAATGAACCTTGAACTTCTTTGGTATTTCCAACCCAATAAACTCCAGTCGCATTTCCTAAAACAAATCCTGTTATTGCACCAACTGCAAAACCAAGCGATGGACCTCCTTCCGAATGTTCGTTCCGTCCCCCAAGCAATCCTCCAAATAATCCGCCGAGAGCTCCCATGCCCGCTCCGCCAATTTCTTGAAACACTATTTTTTTAATAGAAGGGAATTCGCTTGACCTTTTCTCAGAAGAAAGTGAATCAATTTGTAATTGTAAATTTTCAGAAAAAGGTTTTCGGTACGCAAGCGATTGCGTTTGAGAAAGAAGTTGTCCTGAAAGAAAAATTAAGGAAATGATGGTCAGTTTTTTCATAAATCCCTTTTAAGGTTAAAAATCATTTGAAAAATAAGGAATTGGAGGTAAAAACCGCTAAATATCCTTCGGAAAAATTTTCATTTATTTTTATTGATTTTTGCAAAGAAAAGCAATAGGTTTACAAACTTGATTTTATTATGATTAAAGAGAACCTCAATAGAGTCCGCGATGAAATTGCCGAAAAATGTCTTAAAATCGGCAGAAATCCGGCAGAAATTACCCTAATTGCCGTTTCTAAAACTTACGGGTATGAATCGGTTTTGGAAGCGCAAAGTTGCGGACAAAAAGATTTCGGCGAAAATTGGGCTCAGGAACTTGTTGAAAAATATGATTTTGTCCCGAAAGATGTCTCGTGGCATTTCATCGGACACTTGCAAACGAATAAAGCAAAATATGTTGTGCCGCGGGCTGAGTTTATTCACTCGGTTGATACTTTGAGACTTGCTGAAGAAATTGTGAAAATAGCTCAAAAACAAAATAAATCGCAGAAGATTCTTTTAGAAATAAAAACTTCGGAAGAGGCGACAAAGCACGGTTTAACTTCCGAAAAAGAGATTGATGAGATCGCCGGTTTTTGTAAAGAAAACGAAAACATAAATCTCGTTGGACTTATGACGATGGCTCCCTTTACTGATGACGAAGAAAAAGTCCGAAAAAGTTTCTCGCAGCTTCGTCTGTTAAAAGATGAGTTAAACGGAAAAGGTTTTGGATTGAAAGAACTTTCGATGGGAATGACCGGCGATTTTAAACTCGCGCTTGAAGAAGGCGCTACAATGTTGCGCATCGGCACGGCAATTTTTGGTACAAGAAATTATTCAACGTAAAAAAATATGAGAACATCACCATTAAGCATTAAGCGGCAGGAATTTAATAAATCATTCCGCGGATTTTCAGCCGAAGAAGTTCATTCTTTTTTGGAAAAGATCGCTTCGGAAGTTGAAGAACTTCAAACGGAAAATGATTCAACTAAAAAGCAGCTTGAAGAAGCAAATGTGCAATTAGCTGAATTCAAACGGATCGAAAAAAATCTGCAGGACACACTTTTAAAAACACAGGAAAACTCAGCAAAGGCTGTGGAATCAACTAAAAAGCAGACTGCGTTAATGTTAAAAGAAGCTGAAATAAAAGCTTCTCAAATGGTTGAAAAAGCTAAAGAAAATGCCGACGACATCCGTAATTCCATTATCAACCTGCGCGAAGAACGCGATTTAATTATTGCGAAGTTAAAAGCGATCATTACAACTCAATCTCATCTTTTGGAAATGAAAATTGATAAAGCTGATTTTGAACCATCCGTAGCAAAGAAACCGGAACGGCAAACAAAAGTTGAAATTAATATCGATGATTTTGTGGATAGAATTTTATGAGCAAACTGACTGAAAGAATTAAAGAGACACTCGAAGTAATTAGGAAACATACCTCGGAAACGTATCCGGTTGGAATTATTCTCGGTACAGGTTTGGGCGGACTTGTAAAAGAAATTCAGATTACTCACGAACTTGATTACGCCGATTTGCCGCATTTCCCATTATCAACTGTTGAATCGCACAAGGGAAAATTAATTTTCGGAAAAATAAACGGGAAAAACGTTGTAGTTATGCAGGGAAGATTTCATTATTATGAAGGCTACTCCATGCAGCAAATTACCTATCCTGTTCGTGTAATGAAATTTCTTGGCGTTGAAACGCTGCTTGTTTCAAACGCGTGCGGCGGAATGAATCCCATTTACCGCCGGGGTGATGTTATGTTGATGCTCGATCATATTAATTTATTGGGCGATAATCCGCTTATCGGAAAAAATGAAGATGACCTTGGTCCCCGTTTCCCCGATATGAGTGAGCCCTATAATTTGCAATTAATAGAACTTGCGGAAAACTTTGCGCTTGAAAATAAGATTAAAGTTCACAAAGGCGTTTATGTGTCAGTTTCGGGACCAAATCTTGAAACAAAAGCTGAATACCGGTTTTTGCGGGTAATTGGCGCTGATGTTGTGGGAATGTCAACCGTTCCCGAAAATATTGTTGCAAACCACATGGGAATGAGAGTGCTCGGCTTTAGCATTATAACGGATGAATGCTTTCCTGATTCATTAAAGCCTGCCGTACTGGATGAAATTATTCACGCCGCAATGACCGCGGAACCCAAAATGACCTTATTGATGAAAGAGGTTATAAAACAATTATGAGCGCAACAAAAAAACTCACGTCATATTTTGCCCCGGCTTTAATAGCGGTGCTGATATTTATTTCGAATTTTTTAGATACGGAGATCTTTAAATTCGGCGAAAACAATTTCGCGGTCTGGTTTGTTATTTCAGTTTTCTGTTTTGCACTCGGTTGGTACATGAATAAATCATACGACTGGCATTTAGGCGGAAAGATTATTTTTGCTCTCGCTATTGCTACTTCATTTATCAGCATTTTTCTTGTTACGTTCTTTAAAGAATATTTTTCTGCCAGCAGTCTTGTTGCAGAGAATATTATTCTTTATACGCTGCGTGATATTATGCTGGGTACAATGGGATTTTTCGGAATGGCGATGGGAGAAATTTTTTCGCTTCAAAAAGAATTGCTCGAAGTAAAATCGAAATTAAATATTTTTGAAGAATATATTAAATCTGCCAAAGACGAAGCCGCTTTAACGGTTCTGGAAGCCAAAGTAAAGGCTGAAAAGATCATTAACAATGCAGAAGCAAGCGCAAAGAATACATTATTGAAAAAAGAACGGATCGAAAAAGAATTGAAAGAGTTCATTCAAATTGAACGCGAACTCATTAAAAAGTATGAAGCGCAATAATTATTATGATGTGGTATCAAGATGAAAGTATTTTATGATAACGAAGTTGACGCAGCATATATCAAATTCTCAAACAAAAAGCCGTCTCAAGTCCTTGAACTGAGTGATGGATTTAATGTTGATGTAAATGAAAAAAAAGAAATTATCGGTTTAGAAATTTTGGATGCCTCTAAGCGAATTCCTTTGGATTCTCTTTTCAACTGGGCAATTGATAAAAAACAATTTATAACTAAGAGAAAAAGCGCTTAAACAATTTTCAACTAACTACTAAAACAAACAAGTACAATGTTCAAACAATATTCTGATTCTGTAAACTACGCTACTTTAGAAAAAGAGATTCTCAAGTTCTGGCAAGAGCATAAAATTTTTGAAAAAAGTATTCATTCTCGAAACGAAGAAAAAACTTTCACGTTCTATGAAGGTCCACCAACCGTAAACGGAAGACCCGGCATTCATCACGTTATGGCGAGGACATTAAAAGATTTGATCTGCCGGTACAAAACTCTGCAAGGGTATCAAGTTCACAGGAAAGCTGGCTGGGATACGCACGGTTTACCCGTTGAAATTGCTCTTGAAAAAGAATTGGATTTTTCACAAAAATCAGATATTGAAAAATATGGTGTCGCCGCTTTCAACCAGAAAGCAAAAGATTTGGTCTATGGTCACATCGAAATGAAACAAGGCTGGCAAACGCTCACCGAGCGGATGGGCTATTGGATCAATCTTGATGACGCCTACATTACCTGCACGAATGATTATATCGAATCGGTCTGGTGGGCGCTTTCCGAATATGTAAAAAAGGGATTGATCTACAAAGGATTTAAAATTGTTCCCCAGTGTCCCCATTGCGAAACACCACTTTCCTCACACGAACTTGCGCTTGGCTATGCCGACGTTCACGATCCGAGTGTCTATATTAAATTCAAATTGAACGATGAAAATGCATCAATCTTAGCGTGGACAACAACTCCGTGGACTTTAATTTCTAACGTTGCGCTTGCTGTCGGTTCCCAAATTGATTATGTAAAAATAAAGACAGAGAAGCACGGAATCCTTTACCTCGCCGAAGCCCGTTTGTCTGTTATCAAAGAGGATTATGAAATCATCTCTCATTTAAAAGGCGCTGATCTTTTAAATAAAGAATACGAACCTTTATTCTCATATATTCCTACAGATAAAAAGGGTTGGTATGTCGTTCCGGGAGATTTTGTGAGCACGGAAGACGGTACGGGAGTTGTTCATATTGCTCCGGCATTTGGTGCAGATGATTATGAAGTTTCAAAGAAGTTCGATTTGCCCTTTCTTCAACCGGTTACAAAAGGGGGGAGATTTACTTCAGAAGTTACCGACTTTGCGGGCAGATTAGTGAAATCACTTAAATTCACTACGCATGAAGAAAAAGGTGTTGACCCTGACGTTGTACGAAATTTGAAAGAGCGCGGTCTTATTTACAAAGCCGGGAATGATCATCTTCACTCGTACCCGCATTGCTGGCGGTGCGACAATCCCCTGATTTATTATGCGCGCGATAGCTGGTATATCCGCACAACGGAAATTTCTAAACGGATGATCGAACTGAACAAAACCATTAATTGGTACCCGCCTGAAGTTGGTTCAGGCAGATTCGGCAACTGGCTTGAGGAGAATAAAGATTGGTCACTTTCACGGGATCGCTATTGGGGAACGCCCCTTCCGTTGTGGTTAAATGATGAGGGAGATATGTTCGCTATCGGCTCGGTCGCTGAATTGAAAGAAGGATTTGTTGAACGCGACGGAAAGAAAATTCTTGTAAAAGATTTACCCGCGGAAGAAATTGATCTTCATAAACCTTTTGTGGATGACGTTAAATTTGAACGGAGCGGAAAAGTTTATAAACGCACTCCCGAATTAATTGATGTTTGGTTCGACAGCGGTTCTATGCCCTTTGCACAATATCATTATCCGTTTGAGAACCAAGAATGGTTCGATAAAAATTTCCCGGCAGATTTTATCTGTGAAGGAATTGATCAGACACGCGGCTGGTTCTATACACTTCACGCAATTTCTACGATGCTGTTCGATAAGGTTGCTTACAAAAATGTTCTTGTCAATGATTTAATTTTGGACAAGAAGGGGCAGAAGATGTCCAAGTCGAAAGGGAACACGGTTGACCCGTTCACTTTGTTTGACAAGTATGGCGCGGATGCGACCCGATGGTATTTGACGGTTAATAATCCGCCCTGGCGACCAACATTATTTAGCGAAGATGATCTTGCCGAGACACAAAGAAAATTTTTTGGAACACTGTTAAATACGTATTCATTTTTTGCCTTGTACGCAAATATTGATAAGTTCAATTTTAGCGAAACTTTCATTCCATACGATGAAAGGCCTGAAATTGACCGCTGGATAATTTCAAAGTTGAACTCAGTAGTAAAAGAATATCAGCAGTTTATGGATTCCTATGATGTGACCAAAGCTGCACGATTGATTTATTCATTTACGATAGACCATCTTTCGAATTGGTATGTAAGAAGAAATAGAAGACGATTCTGGAAATCGGAAAACAATCAAAATAAAATTGCTGCTTATCAAACGCTTTACGAAAGCCTAAAAATTATCGCAAAACTTCTTTCCCCCTTTGCCCCGTTTTTTGCGGAGGAGTTATATCAAAACTTAAATGGAAATACTAAAGAAGAACCATTTGAATCGGTTCATCTCTCTGTCTTCCCGGAAATGAAGATTGCTGATAAAGCTCTTGAGGAAAAAATGGAACTTGCTCAAAGAGTAGTATATTTAACCCGCGCAATGCGAGCTAAGTTAAATTTGAAAGTCCGCCAGCCGCTGCAAAAAATTATGGTTGCAGTGGATGCTGCAAAACGCAGTTCTTTGGAACAAATGCGGGACGTCATCCTCGAAGAAGTTAATGTTAAAGAATTGATCGTGTTAACAGATGATGCTAATATTGTTACCAAATCTGCTAAGCCGAACTTTAAGACCCTTGGTCCCAAATTCGGCAAAAAAGTGAATCCGGTTGCAAATGCCATTCGCGAATTTGATAAAGATTTAATCGGAAAACTTGAAAAAGGAGAATCTGTTTTTGTAACTTTAGGGGGAGAATCTTTTGAAGTTCAAAAAAGTGATGTTGAAATTATTAGTTCGGAAATTACCGGCTGGTCGGTTGAAAGCGACGAAGGGGTTACGGTTGCACTCGATACTTTGTTGAATGATGATCTTATTCAAGAAGGGCTTGCCAGAGAATTTGTGAACCGGATCCAAAATATGCGGAAGGATGCGGGGTTTGAAGTTACCGACCGGATACTCATTAGCGCAGAGGCTATAGACGATTTTGTTGATGCAATTAAGCGATTTAAGCAGTATATTACAAACGAAACGTTAGCAAACGAAATTACATTTGAAATTGGTGAAGCCGGTTTCTCGCAGACCTGGGAGATCGGAGCCCATTCGATTTCGATAACGATTCAAAAGGTTTTTAATTAATAAGGAATAATACAATGGTAAAAAAATCTTCCACCAAAAAAGTTATGGCGAAGCAACCTGCTGTGAAAACGGCAAAAGGTAAGAATTTTAAGGCAACTAAAGTTGCCGCTAAAAAAGTTGTTGCCAAAAAGGCGCTTGTGGTAAAAGCCAAAAAAGCAATTGCGAACAAGACGACAGCCGCAAAAACGAAAAAAACAGAGAAAAAAGTTATTGGAAAAGTTTCAAAACCAATGAAGACGGAAAAAATAATAGTGAAGCAAAAAGTTGAAAAAATTCAACCGGTAAAAAAGCAAAAAGCGGTGCAACAAATTATTGAAGTGAAAAAACCGGTCCATAAAGCAATTAAAGGTTACAATAAAAAAGATTTAGATCATTTCAGAAAAGTTATTCTTGATAAACAAAAAGAGATCCGTGAACAACTCCAGAACCTCCAGGAGCAGATGAAAGACCCGACGACAGGGGAATACATAAATGAAAATTCTCCTTACTCCTTGCATATGGCGGAACAAGGCACTGATGCAATGGAACGAGAAAAAACCTTTTTGTATTATCAACGTGAAAATAAATTCCTAAGCTACCTCGATGACGCTCTGAAAAGAGTTGACGCCGGTACGTATGGTTTGTGTCTGGAATGTATTGAAGAACCAAAACATTTATGCCCGACCTGCCCTCTAATACCTGTTGCAAGACTTGAAGCGGTCCCGCATAGTCAGCAGTGTGTGCAAATTAAAATGCTTCAAGAGAAGAAAATAAAAAGTCATTAGTCCTCTATTCCGAATTAATAGTGAGCAAAGGTTAGTTGAGTGAAAGTTCTTTATGTTACGTTTGTTATGGTTTTTATTGATCAGGTAACAAAATTATGGGTTAAAGGTTTCTCTGTTCCGTTCTTGCATATCCGGCATGAGGGGATGTATTACGGACAAAGCATTAATGTCATCGGAGATTTTTTCCAGCTGACATTTGTGGAAAATCCCGGGTTGGCGTTCGGGGTTGATGTTACCGACCATGCAAAACTTTGGCTTTCACTTTTTTCTATCCTTGCGAGCATAGGTTTATTTGTTTATCTCTATTCTGTTCGGAAACAAAGTCTCAGTTTGAGGGTCGCATTAGCTATGATTCTTGGCGGAGCCATAGGAAACCTTATTGACCGGGTTTTTTACGGAGCGATTTACGGCTACGCAACAATATTTTATGGTAAAGTTGTTGATTTTTTTGATTTCGATTTTTTTGATTTTCAAATATTCGGAAGAACTTACGAACGCTGGCCAATTTTTAATGTTGCCGATATGTGCGTTTCTATCGGCGTGTTGATCCTTCTTTTCTTTTATAAGCAGCACCAACAAGAACATAAAAATATTGCCGTTACAAACGATCAGAATATTGAATTGTCCGGCGAGACACTTCAAAGCGGTGGAACCTCTGATCCAACTGAGAATATTCTCGAAAGCGAAAAATTAAACCATGATGAATCTGATAACAGAGAAGAAATTCAAAATTGAAGTCACCTCCGGGAAACAGAAAGAAAGAATTGATCTTTATTTAACTAATGTAATCGAGAATGCCACCCGCACTAGAATTCAAAAACTGATTGACGCTAAACTTGTGCTGGTTAATGGCAAACCGACAAAAGCGAACTACAAAGTTGTTCCATTCGATCTGATTGAAGTTACTATCCCAATTTCACCAAGACCCGAAAAAGCAGAACCGGAAGATATTCCTTTAAATATTATTTATGAGGATGATTATTTCCTCATCGTTAATAAAGTTGCGGGAATGGTGGCTCATCCTGCATTTTCAAATTATACAGGGACACTTGTAAACGCGCTGCTTCATCATACAAAATCTCTAAGTGATGTGAACGAACCTATTCGTCCGGGTATTGTCCACCGAATTGATAAAAACACAAGCGGACTATTGGTAGTAGCAAAAGATGACGTAACCCACGCCAAACTCGCGAAGCAATTTGCCAAACATTCAATTGAAAGAGAATATTGGGCGGTTGCGTGGGGAATATTTAAGGAAAAGCAGGGAGAGATAACACACAACATTGTAAGAAGTAAAAGCGACAGGAAAAAATTCACCATCTGTAAAGATGATGGGAAAACCGCAATTACTCTTTATGAAGTTATTGAAGATTTTGAATTTACTTCATTGTTAAAAATTCATCTTCAAACTGGAAGAACTCACCAAATCAGGGTGCATCTTTCGGGAATCGGACACCCTATCTTCGGCGACGAAACATACGGCGGCAGAAAATTAACTTATGGAGCCCAGCTTCCGAAGATGAGAAGCCGTATGGAAAATCTGCTTGAACTGATGCCCAGACAGGCACTCCACGCAAAAAAACTTGGCTTTATTCATCCGGCTACAAATGAATTTATTAGTTTCGATTCTGAACTCCCCGAGGATATTCAGAATCTTTTACTAAAATTGCGACCTGCCTGCTAAGCAGGAAGAATTAATTCTTATATTTTCAACACAAAAGATTAAAAATTTTTAGAAAAAACTTTATGCTGAAACTTTACAACACCCTAACCAATAAAAAAGAAGAATTCATTCCGCTCGTTCAGAATGAAGTGAAGATGTATGTTTGCGGGCCAACCGTGTATGACTTTTTTCACATTGGCAATGCACGCTCATTTATTATGGCTGATGTTATCCGCCGTTATCTTGAATACAAAGGCTTCGCTGTAACTTTTGTAATGAATATTACCGATATTGACGACAAGATCATCAAAAAAGCGATTGAGGGGAGAAAAGAATACTCGCTCGTTGCAGAAACTTATGCTAATGCGTTTTTAGAAGATTTGAAAAAACTGAACATAAAACCGGCTACTCTTTATCCAAAAGCAACCGCTCACATCAGCGAAATTATTTCGATGATAAAATTATTAGAAGAAAAAGGTTTTGCTTACAACGTAAACGGAAATGTTTTTTATGATGTTTCAAAATTTGCCGGTTACGGAAAGTTAAGCGGAAAAAATTTAGAAGATTTGGAAAGCGGCTCGAGAGTTGAAATTAACGACGAGAAACAAAACCCGCTCGATTTTTCACTTTGGAAAAAAGCTAAAGAAGGTGAGCCTTCGTGGGAAAGTCCGTGGGGGAAAGGACGTCCCGGCTGGCATATTGAATGCTCTGCGATGAGCTGCAAACATCTCGGAGAAACCTTTGATATTCACGCCGGCGGCAGCGATTTAATTTTTCCGCATCACGAAAATGAAATTGCGCAAAGCGAAGCTTCAACCGGAAAATCCTTTGTTCATTATTGGATGCACTTCGGATTTTTAAATATTGATAACGAAAAAATGTCTAAATCTCTCGGCAATTTTTTTACCGCAAGGGATGTGGTGAAAACTTATCCTGCGGAAGTAATAAGATTATTTTTCGCGCAGACGCATTACGCAGGACCTCTTAATTACAGCGTGGAACTGCTCGACGCTTCAAAAAAAGGTTTGGAAAAAATTGAGAATTTTGTTTTTAGTTTAAGAGAAAAACAAAAATCAGCCATTGAGCACGCCAAAAAAATTCCGTTTTCGTGCAAAAAATTCTACAACGATTTTGAAGAAGCGATGGACGATGATTTTAATACCGCCAAAGCGCTTGCGGTTATTTTTGATTTCATCAAAGAAGTAAACCGCCTCTTTGTGGAATATCCTCAATTAGATAAATCGTTTTTGGAAAAAGTAGAAAAATTCCTTCAAAAAACGGCGGTTGATGTTTTCGGTATTGCAAGTTTTGTAAAGGAAGCAGAAACAGTGTCACTAGAAAATGAATTAATCGAAATACTTCTTCAACTTCGTATTACCGCGAAGGCGGAAAAGAACTTCGCGCTTGCAGATAAAATTAGAGATGATTTGAAATCTCTCGGGATACAATTGCTTGATTCAAAAGAAAAAACGGTTTACAAAAAATCATAGCGATGGCAGATGAACTCTTTTCAAAAACCATTGAAGTAAATTCAAAAAAACTAGCCTACCGTTACCGGTTCAGCAGAAAAGCGAAACACTTACAGTTGCGGATAAATCAACAGCAGCTTGAATTAGTAATCCCGCACCGCATTTCTTTTGCCGAAGGTGAAAAATTTTTAACGGGAAAACTCGACTGGGTTGGTAAACATTTTCACCTGTTTCAATCTGAAAAAAAATATTATCTGTTTGGAAAAAAAATCACTCTGCGGCTTGAACAAGATTTATTTTTAGAAAAGTACCGTGTGATTATTCAGGATGATGTTCTTGTTTTTCGAGTCCCTCAAAAAAATATTTTTTCTCATGAGCTGTTATATGAAAAATATTTAAAGCACGTCGCAAAAAAATATTTAATTGAAAGAGCAAGTGAACTCTCGGTAAAATTTGGTTTCTCTGTAAAACGATTTTCTGTCCGTGGGCAAAAAACGCGCTGGGGAAGCTGCTCACGGCGCGGGAATGTCTCTTTAAATTATAATCTTTTGAAGTTTCGGAAAGAAGTGATTGATTACGTCATTGTTCACGAGTTGTGCCACCTTAGACAATTAAATCATTCAAAAAAATTCTGGAACGAAGTCGCTCAAATTCTTCCACATTACAAAAGTTTAAAGAAGGAATTGAAGAAGCTTTCTCTTTAAGTAAAATGGTTTGCTTCCACACCGAATTATCTGTATATTTGCAACACAATTTTGAAAAAACAATATTACACCGCGGGGTGGAGCAATTGGTAGCTCGTCGGGCTCATAACCCGAAGGCTGTAGGTTCAAGTCCTGCCCCCGCTACTAAAAAAAGCCGAATGAGAATTCGGCTTTTTTGTTTTATCTCATTGTTGTGACAGAGCCCGAAGGTTGTAGAGTCAATTTTTCACCGCGGCGAACTGCTTCCACCACTACAAAAAAGCTTAAATCCCGCCGAACTCAAACAATTCCGGGAGAAAAGCAGTAACTCTTTGGCTACGTTAGTTTTCTGAGGAATAGCTTAAGAATCCAAATATTTTTTTGCAGAAAACTGCGTAGATCATTTTTTAATGTATGCGTTCAGACCAATTACTAAAGGTTTCCCGTCAACGATGCATTGCGTTTGAGTGTTCCCATGCGTGGTTGCAACAACCAATGTTTTGCCGGAGGCACTTGGCGTCGGCTTCTGCATTTCGATCGTGATGATGAGCTTGTTGTCTTCTATTTTAACTTCCATGTTATCTTCTCCTATTTTATGTTGATACTTATTTATTGATGACTGTTGAGGACTGTGATTATTCCTAATGAACGGATAAAGTTTGCCGGTACTCAAAACTTTGCGCCAAAAACTTAAAACTTGCGCTTGCCAGCACTACGGTATGTGGGATGAGTAAATACTTCCAACCCTTACCTTCATTCTGAGATGAATAGCGCGTGGCATATTTACAGTACTCCATAGCAGCCTTCGCTTTCTCGTCAACCTCATCACTATCAAGATTATCTTGCCGCTTAGTCTCAATCATGTAGATTGTGTCAGCAGTTTCAACTATAAAGTCCGGATGGTACTGCCTTGAGTTATGACGCCAGTAAATTTTGAATTGTGATTGCGCCGGACGTAACCATTTAAGTACATCTGCGTCTTGTTCGAGAATAATCGCAAAGTCTTTTTCAGTCTTAGAGTCAAACTTATATTCTGTATGACATGCTTTCTTAAAACCAGTAAATATCTTGGTCGGTAGAGATGACGTTGGCGTAACCGTTTCTGTAAACAGTACGATGCTATCTGTTGTGTATTTTGTATAATTAGGCTTTTCAATCCGGGTGAATGCGCGAACATCAATTATAGGTTCTTCAAATTCAACAGCATGATAGAAGAACTTCTGCATCATTTGATTATATATGAAATCCGCAATGACATATTTATTCTGTTTTGTTACGCGTATTACGTCATTCTCTTCCGATAAGTAACTTCTGAATTTATCAAGTGCTTGGCCAGTTAGCTTGAATAGTAAGTCCGATTGCGTGTCGTAATCAATCTCAGGATAATTCATCAACTCGCTGACAATAATATTTTGAATGCTGCCGTACAAGACCCGTTGTTGATTGGCATCAACGATTTCAATAGTGCCTTCGCGTAAGTACTTAATAATAATATGTTCATCCGAAGGTCGAAGGTTTAGATTAGCAACGTCAAGATCAAAATCATGAAATCCCGATTTTATTTCCCCTTTAGGCTGAATTGTAATTCTGGGGATCGCAATCACATTTTCGGAGTATTCTGTAACGGCTTGCTGATAATTCTCTTCCACCTTTTGCATTATCTCATTAACAAAAAGATTCTGTTGAGGATCTGTTAGTAATTTCTCTCTGACTCGGTCCACTGCCATCCGCTGAATCTCCTCAGTCCTTAGCTCATAAATACCCTTAGCTTGTTTATTCATCTCGGGCAGTACGGAATGAACTAGTTGCCGGGCAATTAAATTTATTTGCTCTTCTTGTTTCTTTTCCGGTTCAGTTATCTGGTCAACTCGTTTTTGTTCTTCATTCAGTCTCTGTTCAATAACTGTTGGCGCCGTAATTACTTCTTTAGGTCTGCCGATATCCAAATCATCTATTGTGATTATATTTTGTAGCTTGATAATAGAATTAGGCATATTCGCCGCGTCAACTATCTCTTGAAATCTATCGTGAGCGACAATAGTGAGTTTATCTACTTTGTCAACCCCGGTGCGTCTGCCGAAAGGCAATCGTAAACCTCTCCCGATCGTTTGTTCTCTTAATGTTTGAGACGCCGCCGTTCTTAAAGGAATAAGCGTATATAAATTTGTAACATCCCAACCTTCTTTTAGCATGTTAACGTGGATCACTATTTCAATTATATTATCATGCTTTTCCAACGAAAGGAGTTTGTTAATGTTGTCTTCTTTTTCTTCGCCAGATTGATTGGAGTGTATCTCCATTACTTTATCAGCGTAATCGCCATTAAAGAAATTGGGGTCTGAAATCATTCGTTTCAATTGCCCGGCGTGATTGGTATCCTTTGCAACCACAAGCACGAATGGTTTTACTAACTCCGTCTTGCTATCTCTTGAGTATATATCCAGTGCAGCTTTAGTGTCTTCATGAATCCGTAAACCGTCTTCGAGCTTAATTCTATCAAGCTCTTCGGGTTGATATTGGCTTGGATTAAAATCCTTTCGTGTTGCAACCGCCGGCTCCTTTACAAATCCATCTTGAATAGCTTTAGCCAAAGAATATTCATAGACAACATTCTTGAACTTAATAGCATTCCCGCCTCTTTCTATTTGAGGAGTTGCTGTGACCTCTAAACCTATCACCGGATTAAGTTCTTCAAGAACAGCCATTCCTCTATCTGCGCGATAGTGATGTGACTCATCCATTAATAAAACAAGATCAGGCAGATTTGCGAGGTAATTAAAATAGGATTCGCCAAGATATTCAGTCAATCTTTTTATTCGCGGGAGATTGCCCCCGCGTGTCTCTGAGTTTATCTTTGATATATTGAATAGGTTTATGTGTAAGTCCGATTCGAATAGTTTCGATTGAGAGATCTGTTCATAATTATCTCCGGTAATAATCCTTGGAGTGTTGTGAACAAATTCACTCATTCCTTGAAACACATATTTAGGACTTGTTGTGTCCGAGAAATCAGCGATCAATTTATTATATACTGTGAGGTTCGGTGCCAGAATAAAAAAGTTATGCATCCCTTTTTCTAAGTAGAGGTAGGCTATAAACGAACCCATCAACCTTGTTTTACCAACGCCGGTTGCTAGTGAAAAACAGACCGAGGGAAAATTCCTTTCGAAATCTATGCATGTTGGGAAGAGCGTTTTTACTTTGGAGAGTTCTTGCTCGAGAAAACTAGCCAGTTCATCCGCGTTCATCGGGTTTGTTTTTGTCAATTCAAGACTATCTGCTATCTGCACAAGAATTTCAAGACTTTCTTCTTGTGGCTTGCGAAGACTTAAACGGTTGCGTACGTAACCGGCATTCTTATTCATTATCATTCCCCCCATTATTGGTGAACATGTCCGGTGTTGAAATTCCTTTTTTCTTTTTCTTTGTTTTTGCAGACGTAGGTTGTAACGCGCCGGCAGGTACAAACTCCGGCTCATTCGGGTCTATAGGCATTGAGATAATATTTAAGCTATAATCTTCTCTACCAAACTCACATTTGCCAAGTAACATCTTGGGAATTTTCTTGAGCGTAATATTTTCATATTTCCCATCACAGGTTTTTGAGAATGTCTTACAACAGATAAGCAAGCTTTCATCCGGTTGCATCTCCTCATGAATGCTATCAAGACGTTCGACTGTGAGCATCTGAGCTGTTGTATAGATAAAATCTTTCTCAGTGGATTGACCTTGTTTCCAATAGATTGTTTCATCGGGGTTGTACTTGAAACCACAATGTTTAGCCATTGCTGAAGCTAACATCTCAGCATTATAGTTTTCATCTATTACCCAGTTGTCATACTTATCTTTCTTGAGAAGGCTTGGAGCTAAATAGTAATATTTGAAACCGCCGCCGCCTTTCCAGCCAACACTTTCAGAAATTCCGCCCTCATCAGTTCCATCACAAACTTTTTGAAGACGTGGGACGCAGTGTGTATTGCAATGTTCGCCAAGTTCTATTCCAATCCATTTGCGATTCATTTTATGCGCAACTGCGGATGATGTTCCGGAACCTAGAAAAGAATCGAGCGTCCAATCGTCTTCGTCTGTGGCTATCATCAATATTTTTTGTAATAACTTTTCGGGTTTCGGTGTTTGAAACCATTCTTCTTTAGTCCATTCAGGAAAAAGATTCTTTTGTTCATATTTGGCTTGTCTGTTATGACCAGTTTCACTCAAATCAAACCATAATGTAGAAGGAGGTAAGCCACCTTGTTCCTGTAAATATGTTCTTCGTCTGATTGATTTTCCATCTTGAGTAAATCTTATTTCACCTTTTTCAATCATTTCTTGCATTCTTTCTTTACTCCATCTCCAACCGTTCACTGGAAATTTGATGATATTACCTTGTGGTGAAATAACATCATAACATAAATTTTGACGAAAATGAGGAGACGAAATTGGATTACCATCAAAGTATGGACCTTTGGGATCGTTATCTGGGTTTTTGAAATGTTTTCTTTTACTATCATCGGGCATTAGTCGTTTGGAACGCCAGTTGGATGTTTTCGAATAAACCAAAATCATATTATGATCAACTGAGAATTGCTTAGCATCATTATTTGAATTGTCAGTTGAGCGCCAAATAACTGTAGCAACGAAACATTGTCTACCAAATATTTCATCGCATAATATTTTCAAATAATGACCTTCATTATCATCAATACAAACCCAGATCGTTCCATCCTCAGATAACAAACCGTGAATTATCTGAAGTCTGTCTCTCATTAGGCTCAACCAAAGAGAATGTTCAATACTATCATCATAATGCTCAAACGCAGAACCAGTATTGTAAGGTGGATCGATTGCGGCACATTTAATTTTCCCGGCAAAGTCTTGTTCAAGAGCATTAAGAGCAAGAAGGTTATCACCGTAGATAAGCATGTTCTCTGTGTTCTTATCGCCGTAAGATTTTTCCGGGTCTTCAATTAAAATGCGCGGTTCAAGCTTCGGCTGCTTGTCTTTGCCAATCCAGGTTAATTCTAATTTTGGTTTGTGGTTCATAGTTGCTTCTAATTTACTTTTTCTTTTTAGTTTTCTTTGCTTCTTTTAGAATTTTCTTTTCGTCACCTTTAAGTCGTCTCTCAATTTTTTTGACTGTCTCAGAAGTGGAAAGATTTTCAGGTTTAACACTTTGCCGTTTTTGTATTTTACTTACAGTACGGTTGTATTCTTCGTCAATATCAACTATGGAATTTAGTAATTCACGACCGTTTTCAGTTATAATATATTTTTGATCCGGGCTATTTGGTTTATCCGGATTTGTCATATGGATCAATACTTCTTTTAGCAGTGGTTTAATATACTTTCGCCTAAACTTGGTCCTATTTGTTACTCCAAACTCTTTCATTAAATCTGCGTTTGTAATAGGATTTGTAAACAAATTTAGAACTTTTTTAGCTTGTTCGGGACTTAGTCCCAGCTTAGTCCCTACTTGGTCCCAACTTAGTACCGACTTAGTGCCAACTTGCTGCTTACTTAGTGCTTGAGTGGATATATCCTTAAAATTTTTCTTAATAAATTGCACTTGAAACGACAAGCCGGGTTCAAGATATTTTACTTCAATCTCGGGATAAAGTTTTAATTCATGATCCAGTTTTTGGAAACCGGTTCCCCATTGCTCAATAAGGTTAATCATTTTAAAAATAGGGGCGAGGGTTCGATTTCGAATTTCCGAAAGCCCGCTTGATAAATTGTTTATGTCAATAGAAGGTGGTAATGTACCTGGGCTTGTTATTTCAAGCATATCATCGAATATGGCAACTTTTATATCTCTGCCTAATTGAGAATAGTCTCTATGAATAACAGCATTAATAATTACCTCGCGAATGGCATCAATTGGATATTCCCATCTTTCTTTGCGGTAAGTACCTTTTATCTCAGAACCTTTTTTGATATTACGCTTAATGAAATTAATGGCAATCTCCGGCTGTAGACAAATTGGTTCATCAATGGACTGAGAATCAAGAGTTTCGGATGTAGTAGTACCTTTAAAGCGTTCGCACTCAATTTTTGCGTAATGGAAATCTTTAGTTTTAACTTCACTTTCCGATAAAAGAATGGCTGCAATAGTTGGGATTTTCTTCCCACCTTCCGCAATTAAAAGACCTAATTTTTCAAATGCTTTTTTGTTTAATCTTCTGCTGGTTTGTTCATTGAATAATTTTGTGAATGAAGTCAGGTCAATTTCGTCAATTCCCGATTCGTAGTTGGGCAAAGAATCGAATGAAATGTTTCTACGTCTTCTTTCCAATTCTTGAATGATAGATTCTTCAGCGGGTTTGTTTGAAGAGCCGACACGAATGAAGGTTCCCTTATTTTTACCAAGTGTTTTTAGGAAGTAGGGAGTGTGGCTGCCTGGATAAACCGTTATTTTGAGAATGTAATTACCTTCGAAATTGATAACAACAATATCGGGTATAATGCTCGGCTGAGTATTGTCGAATATTTTGTTTGACACTTGTTCTTCAAGTTTTAAAATTTCATTTTCAGGGAAGCCGATAATTTTACGAGGATCGTTTTTAATACCAAGATAAATTTCACCGCCGGCATCATTGCTAAAAGCTATTACAGTTTTCTCAATATTATTTCCGTCACTTAAATTCTCTTTGAATTCTAGTCGTCTGCCTTCAGGCTGTTTAATTATTTCAGTAAGGTTCAAAGAACCAAGCGGGAATTTTTCTATTTCTGACATAACTATTTTTTCATTTTAGATTTAGTTTTTGCATTTGTATTCTTTACAAATTTTAAGAAGTTATTGAACAGTTCAGCAATGAGTTCTTGTTTCATATTACGACCGATTTTGTTATCATAGTAAAATAGCTTATAGCTCTTACTTTTTTGAAATAGATAGTAGCGATTCTTCAGTTGCTTCTCTCCTTCAGAATTACAATCATTTGGATCCACTTGTCAAATACATTAATTAAATAGATCAATGTGAATTTTTATATTGTTGAATCTAGAATGAAGAATGAAATCGTCGTGCTGTAATCTACCAACAACAACTGCAGGGTGGATGCACTGTTTATTTGCAAAATCCAGTATAGAAGTTTCGCTGTAAGGTTTATGCTGAAGTAACAGTTGATATTGATTATCAGTGATAAGAAACTTACTTGCAAACCTGTCCGCTTCAGCTTCTTTTTCTTTATCAATTTTATGCCCGGTAACTTCTTCTAAAAAAACATCCTTTTTCCCGTGCAATAAAATGTGTCCGGCTTCGTGAAAAAAAGTAAACCAGAAATGATCGTTTGTTTTATATCTTCCGGATAACTGAATTAAGGGAACAGTAGTATTAAAAATCTATCTAGTTGCGCCGCTTATTGTCGCTTTTGGAATATTTGGTGTATAAACAACAGCTACACCGGCTTCGGAACATAATTTTTGAAGTTGATCTTTGAAGTCGGCAGGGTGATGATATGAAAGTTCTTTAATTTTATCAAGATTCTTTTTAAAGAAATCTTTATTGAACTCTTTCACTTGTAATTTCTTAGCTTCAATTTCACCTTTTCTTAACCAAACGGAGATAGCTCCCGGCTCACTGGTATGTGCTAATGAAATTTTAAAGGCAACATTGGTAGCTTTGCTTATATAAAGCGTGTTCCATTGTTCGGGAGAGGCAATGCCAAAATAATTCAACATATATTTTAATAGCTCGATTGGATTCTTTGATGATGGGATCCATCCCAACTTGACCATATTCGCTATAGGAAAATGTTTGATCCAGTCTTTACAATTTTCCAGGTATTCATCAAATTCAATCTCGGCAAGTTCTTTTTGATATTGTCTATCACGTTCAATCCAGAAGTCAGCCGATATTCCTAATACTTTTTCCAATGCAATGGCGGTAGTAGTAGAAATAGGTTCTTTCCCTTTAATGATCTGATTGACATTTTTAATGTTCTTGCCAAGCCGCTCGGCAAGCTCATATTGATTCATGCCAATTGTATCAATGGTTTCTTGTATTGTATCACCGGGTGGCGAAAGTAATTCTTTTTTAAGTTTATAGTCACTAGTCATGTTATTCCTCTAAATTTTTAATGGTAATCAGTTACTTTAAGAATTTTTATCTGAGTAACAGAATTCCAATCTAAACCACCGTCAGCTTTAGCCGGAACAGGATCGTGATCGGGTTCGAAAATAATTCTCCAATTACCGGAAATATCAACAGCGAGTTCGCCGGCTCTTCCGCCGTGAAGCTCGTGGCAATTAGCTGCGGGTAAAGTTTTCATTACCACCAGGGAGGGAGCAGCGCTTAACTCCTTAATTCTCTGATTTACTTTCTTTGCCATGACACCATAGGTTTTAGAGATTTCTCTTGGATCCGTCAAGATATTTTCCAGCTTTTTTGATTTGAATGTAATTTGCATAAGCAATATAATAATTGTTTACAAATATTGTAAATGTATTTTTGGTCTCTTTAAAGTGATATTTTCACAAGAGCTGTTTATTCAGTCCTCTGAAAAGATTGAATTACTTATCTTCAACTAGAAACCATCTAAATAAAAACAAGTCAAATGTAGAAACTCTCTGTTTTAACTTTGCTTCGATACTTGTTATAAGGGACTCTTTCCTTTCATCAATCTCATCTTGTGCTTGAAACAAATTTAATCTCAGAGCGTTACGCTTCTTTTCGAGTTCTTTAATTTCACGCTGTTCACGGATCTTGTCTTCAAGATTTAGTATCCGCTTGGATTCAGTCTTTCGATATTTGATCTCGCGGTCAAGTTCTTTTAACTCCATCTTAATACTGCTCTTCAAATCATCTGCCCAACTCTCAAGTTTATCTAATTCATCATCAAAGAACTTTGAATTGCGTTCAGCGTTTGAGATAAGAATGTCGTTCTCTTGTGACTCTATTGCATTTCTTAGTGTAAATATTGTGTTATCAGATATGGTGAGTGACTCATTCTCCATTTTCGCCGGGACTTCAAATAACTTCTTACTTCTTTCAGCATCTATCACTTCACCATCATCAGTGACTGCAGTAACGTTTACATATTCCTCTATCTCAAAGGAATCAATGCGAAGCAGCTTGCATATAATCCAACCTTGCTTGCCTATCAGATCTTCAATAACACTAATCTTAGGCTCTTAAAAAATTACTATCGCTAACATGTTAACGATAATTAAATATCGAATATTGAACAAGGAATAATGAATTTCGATGTGAATGCAATCCGTATTTTAACTTCATCATTCGAAATTCCTTGTTCGATATTCATTATTCATTTTTTCCTTTAGCTTTTTTCACAAGCAGGGTCTTGGGAAAAACATAGGCACTTAGAAAATCACTATCACTAACATGTTAACGATAATTAAATATCGAAGTGAATGCAGATTGTCTTCCAACTTCATCATTCGAAATTCCTTGTTCGATATTCATTATTTGTTTTTTCCTTTAGCTTTTTTCCCAGGCAGAGTCGTGCGGAAAATGCAGACTCCATTGATTTATTAAGCTGCAAAGTTTTGAGAACATGAGCTGGAAAAATGTTTTTATTTTGTTTCAGAGTCAGATGGAATTGGGATTTTTAAGTTGCACAATAATGGGCGATGTATTATTTTAAAACACATAAATGAGGATTTATAGTTCATTAGAAACGAAATGATCAAATGAAAAAAATCTCAATATTACTTATTGAAGATAATCGTCTTCTGCGTGATGGTATCGCGGCATTACTCAAAAAGCAGCCTGATATGAATGTTACCGCTTCTTTCGGGAATGGCGAAAACATTCTCATTGCAGTTGAAAAGTATGAACCAAATATCGTTCTCCTCGATCTTGGCTTACGAAGCCAAAGCAGCCTGCAAATTGTAAAGTTGGTTAAGAAGCAATATGAGTCCATTAAGATTATAGTGATGGACCTTGTTCCCTTGCAAAGTGATGTTTTTGAATTTATTCAGGCGGGAGTTTCGGGATTTATCCTTAAAGACGCAAACATCGCTGAATTTTATAAAACGATCCGATCAGTTTTTGAAGGGGCACAAGTTTTACCACCCCATCTAACCGGCTCACTCTTTAGTCAAATAGTTGAACATGCTCTAAACGGATATCCGCCTTCCTTGATCGTCGAATCTGTCCGTATGACAAAACGAGAACGGCAGGTAATCGAATTGATTGCTGATGGTTTTGCCAATAAAGAAATCGCCCAAAAACTCCATCTTTCAACCTATACGGTTAAAAGTCACGTGCACAACATCCTCGAAAAATTATCACTTCATACGCGTGTCCAGGTGGCAAACTATGCGCATATTTCTGATTCCTATAAAACAGCCGGCGACACCACTTCATTAATCAGTGAATAATTTCTTCTCTTGCTTCCCCCCAAAAGATGTAGTTCCTTTTTCATCCTCTCGACCTATTGATTCTACATCCCGAATAATTGCACATTGGTCTTGCAAAAAGTAAAGAACTGCTCAAGTTGAGTGTAGCTGTGTCTATCAAGTATAACGTTAAATAATATAATACTTACCCGATCAGATCAGCAGCATACTTTAGCAATGCGATTACTTCGGCTTCTCGAGCAGTTTAGTCGTTTTAACACTATTTATTATCAATATTGCTTTCGGCACCGGACACTCATTTAAGTGAATGTGTTCTTAAGCTTGATTTTTTTTCTACCTTAATTTGAGATTATACTATGAACAAAATCAGATTATTAGTTATCGAAGATAATCGGCTGCTGCGTAATGGAATTCTGGCACTTCTTGAACCTTATAAGGATATCTGTGTCATTGCCGCCGTGGGAGACGGAAAGAATACGAGACTCAAAATTCAACAATTAAAACCGAATGTTGTTCTTTTAGACCTTGGTTTGCGAAGCCAAAGCAGTTTGCATATTGTGGAATTTGTAAAGAGGGATTTTCCGAATGCAAAAATAATTATTATGGATCTTGCCCCTATACAAGCCGATATCTTGCAATATGTTAAAGTCGGTGCAAATGGTTTCATTCTAAAAGATGCCTCCATTAATGATTTTTTAATAACGATCCGGAAAGTAGCCGAAGGGTCCACTGTGCTTCCTCCTCTTTTAGTAGATTCCCTTTTTTCCCGAATTGTTGACCACGCGGTGAAAGATGGTAAATCCAAACTGAACGATGCGGTACGGATGACAAAGCAGGAAAGGGATGTGGTGATGTTACTTAGTGAAGGTATGAACGACAGAGAGATCGGTCAAAAAATCCATATCTCCACCTATACGGTTAAAAGTCATATCCATGATATTATGGAGAAATTTGCATTACATAGAAGACTCGAAACTGCAAACTATTCTTACACGGAAGAAGCACTTAAGTCTGTCTCCAAGAGTATTTCAATGATTGACAATTAGGCTCTTAGATTCTTGTTAGCGCTAACATGTTAACGATAATTGAATAACGAATAATGAACAAGAAATAATGAATTTCGAAGTGAATGCAATCCGTATTTTAACTTCATCATTCGAAAT
>Ga0100400_1000727_pt1 | contig 23152 bp, 16 predicted proteins | sample CryGeymeta201524_FD_80420 | JGI IMG/M metagenome (GOLD analysis project Ga0100400, IMG submission 80420) | Groundwater microbial communities from Crystal Geyser aquifers in Utah, USA - Crystal Geyser metaG 2015-24 | ecosystem: Environmental > Aquatic > Deep subsurface > Groundwater | place: USA... | reverse complement strand
GGCGAATCCCCAAAGCCAGTCCACGATGCACTTACCGGCTGGGCAACGGCTTCCCAGTGAACAAGATCGGTTGAATGATAAATTACTGGTGTAACATTGAAAGATGAACCTGTGGTAAAAAAGTCGTTCCCCACTTTTGTTAAGGTGCAATCGGGATGATCGCCCGGAATAACCGGATTCATATAGGTTTTAAAAGATGCATTTTGGGCTGTAGCTTTCTGATTTCCAAGAATAAAAAGAAAGCAACTTAAAAACAATACTTTGGAGATGAACAATGATTTCAGGTTTTTCAAAGTTGAATTCAGATTTAAAAAAGTAAAAAAAGCAAAAATAAATTATTTAACGCCAGTAATTGCGTTTAAATCCAACTTCAAAACTCAATGCTTTAATCTCTTGAGCCACAATCTGCTCAGCCGCCATGCCACGCCAGGTATTTTAAATAATTATACCATTGCATAGGTATATTATTTATTTTTATGTACCAATGCATGGGTTTGTGAGTTTCTGTCAGGGGATACTATTTTTAGTTTTATTTGAATTCCTTCTATCTCACCACCACAAATTTTCTGACAGTTGAATTTACCCTAACAAAATACACCCCAGCATCTCCAATCTGATTTACCGGAATTTTCAATTCTGATTCGGGATTTGAATTTGAATAAACAGTCGCGCCAACCGAATTATAAATAACTATTGATGAATGGTTTGAATTGATTTTCACCGTTATAAAATCGCTTGCCGGATTTGGAAATATTTCAAAATCGTTTTCAACGGATATTAGATCAGCACTGGTTTTTACTGTTACAATGAGTTCCTGAGAAACATGAGAAGCCGCATTGTAACTGACATTTCCTGGCTGTTTAGCAGTAATTACTGACGAGCCTGCTCCTTTAATCTGAATTAGTCCGTTTACGATGGTTGCAACCGCTGGATTCGAACTTGTCAATGCACAAACCAAACCTGAACTTGTTGTGGCACCAGCAGAAAAATCAGTGTCACCCGTCATTTTGGGTTCCAGTTCAGGAAATGTAATGGCTTGATTTCCCTTTACCACTGTTAGTTTCTGAATTACCTGACTGGCCGCATTATACGCTGAATCTCCTTCCTGAAACGCAATAATATCGCAGGTTCCGGCACCGATAATTTGAACTTTGTTACCGTTAACTTTTGCCACTTTCTGGTTCGAACTTGCAAACTGAACTGTCAAACCAGAACTTGCAGATGCTGTAACCGCAAAACTTGTATCGCCAGCAGCTTTCTGTGGAATTGAATCGAATTGAATGGTTTGTGAATTTAGAGTAGTATCATTTTCAATAAGCAAATATACCGTTGAATATTTGGGAAGGGTAAGTTTAATTTCTCCATCGATGGTTGTGCCGTAAGGTTTCAAAGTAGCATAATCAGCCGGGCCACCGCCTGCAAGTGTTGTGGTTTTTCCGTTTACATAAACTTTCCTCGAAAAATCACCGTTATCGTCCCCGCCGGTTAAAATATAATAATAATAGCGCTCTCCTTTTTTGAAATTATCCAGGCTGATGTTGACTACCTGCTCTGTTGTTCCTTTATTTACCAGCACAATTCCGCTCGGCCCTGTATAGAATTTCGACGCGTAACAAACAACTGCACTGGTTCCGGAAACGGTTGATTGCACCATTTTATCGCCAAAAAACTTCTGGAAATAATACATGTAAAAAAACGGGGCGCGCGGTGTGTAACGGGCAGTAATTCCGGGATCACCATCGGCAAAAAGGCCGTGATTATCGCCATCACTCCAGCCATTTACAAAGTCCCAACGGTTGCCCTGACCGAATCCAGTTTTTATTAATTCCCCCAAAACCATTGTTGCCTGCATTCCATTGATATACGAAACCTGTTGTGCGCTGCCCGTTGCAAAAATGTTCCATTCGGTTAGGGCCATTGGCATTGGTCCGTGTTGTGCATGGGTTTTCAAACCGTCGGTGATGTACTGAACCATATTTTTTGTATTGGCGGGTGAATTTATAATGGTTGCTACGTTCGAATTCTGATCGTAAGGCGTGTAATAAGAATGTACCACAATAAAATCGGCAACATCGGCAACATGCGGCATCATGCCCTTGTTCCAGTCGCGTTGCGTAACATTATAAGTTACATAACTATCCATGGCCACCACCCCGATTTTGATGTCGTTACCTACTTCTTTAGCAGCTTTTCGCATCTCTTCAATGAAAATTTTGCAATGGCGCCCGTACAAATCGCCGGTAATAATTTCAGGTTGGCCGTCCTGATTTAACGACTGATCAATTTGGTAACCTGATTCCCAGCTTCCAAAACATTCGTTGCCAATTTCCCAGTATTTGGTGCGACCATTGTCGTAACGTACCCAGTCGGCGGCATATTTGGCGGCAGTGCGCGCCGGGTCGGGACCAGTGCCGTAGCGCGCATAACCATAATTAACTGTAATTACGCCGGTTGAATTGGTTTTCGTTAGCAAACTGTAATAATTATCCACCGACATGGTCCAACTGCTGTTGTTTGAGCCATAATGCAAATCCTGGTAATTGTAGGTGGGTGGCAAATCTTTCGGACAAGTTGCTTTGCTGGTGGCCTTCCACATATAATTGTCAGACATGCTGCCACCCGGCCAGCGAATTAACTGTGGGTTCAAATTACTGATGTCTTTTACCACTTGTGCGTTTTGGTCGAGTTTACCACCCCAGGCAGCGGCATTGTGTCCGTAAACACCCGGTGGCACTTTTGAGATTGTTTTTCCGGCATCGATGGTAACTGTAACCGTTGCCGGTTGGGTGGTTTGCGAGACTGAATCGAAAGCAGGTGATTCAATGCTTTTAGGCATCCAGCCATCGAGATAAAATCCTTGCGGGGCGGTTTGAGCTATGACAAAAGCAGGCGCAAAAACTGCGCAAAAAAGGAATAAATGAAGTCGTTGTTTTTTCATATTCTATTTTATTTTGAAACACATAGACAAATCAGGGCACATAGTTTAATGATTATTGATGAGTTGCTTTTTATAATCTTCCTGAATGGCCTGAATCCTTTGTTTTTTCTCACCCGGAAATGGTTCGGGATAAGTTCCGCCAACCGTAAAACAGCAAAAGCCCCCCGAAGAAATTCCCAGCGAAATCGCTTCGGTTAAATTAAAAGTTCCTTTAGCCGTGTTTTTCAGTTGTATGGCGAGCGAAGAAATAATTCCTCCGGCAAAATTATCGCCGCAACCGGTTGTATCGCCGCGCAATTCAGGCTTGGCTTTTATTTCGGCAGCAATCATTTTCGACACCGGGAACTGAAGAATTTCTGTTTTTTCAAACAGCGATCCGTTCGATTTTGCATAAAGCTGATTTGCCCCGTTGGTGATGATGAAAAACGAAACCGGGGTTGACGCGAAAAACCGGGCAGCCTCGTCAATACTGGCAGTGCCGCTGATTTTCATGGCTTCCTCACAATCCATTATCAACACATCGATAAACCTGTAATCTTCAAAAGAATCGAGCAATGGCCAGGGTTTTCCGGGATTGCTTTTCTGATTCCTGAAATCGAAAACAGTATTCACCACGGTTATGGAATCTTTTTGTTTCGAACGCTTTAATAACCGGGTGAGGTTGTCGTGCAAATGCGGCACCAGCGCCGTTCCTCCAAAACACTGAATATGGGAATCGAAAAATTCGTCGCCAAGCTTTTCGGGAGTAAAATCCCACGCAGCGCCGATGTTATTCACGAAAGTGCGTTCACCATGGCCGTTGTCGTAATCGGGGTCTGAAAAAACATCGGTGGTTGGTGTTGGTTTGAGTTCTGACCTCCTGTAATTGCTTATTTCGAGGGAAGTTTGACGAACCATTCTGAATATTTGTTCCGTGTATTCATCGTTTCCACCCGTTCCAAAAAATTTCACTTCAACATTCTCCCCTTCCAGCATTTGGGCTGTATGAATCACAGATACCAGCGACGGCCCTCCCACATTCATTTTATCAGGTTGTCGGTTTCCAACAAGTTCAGATAGAATTTCGGGATAGGGTTTCCCTGAGAATTTCTCCAGTTCTTCGGTAAAAACAAGTTTACCCGGACTCAATCCACCGTCGCCGGTTTGTTTCGATGTGTATTTTTGAAATTCGGGACTGGCAAAAGATACCCGGTTGTAAATTAAATCGGCAAGGGCACAACCTGTTCCGGAAATGATGATTTTACTTAAGTTTGATTTATTCATAAAAAACATTCAATTTTATTTAACCGGTATTCCCCTTTTGTATTTTGGGTTGAAATTCGGTAAAAATTTAAAGGCAAATTAGCTTAATTGCCAATTATTTTGAAGTTTTTAACCTCATTTCCGCAACTTACCCGAAGCGTATAAAATCCCGGATTTGCAACATTGACAATTGTTTTGCCCGAATAACGTTCAAGTTCAATATTTTTTACCAGAGCGCCTGTGGCATTGAAAAGTTCTGCCTTCAGCATGTTACCGCCTTGAAAACCGGTTTCCAATGTAAATGAACCCGAAAACGGATTTGGATAAACCCTCCATGAAATTTCATTGTCATCAATTCCTGTGGTGCAGGCGGGATCGGTGGTTGAATATACCTGAACATTTACTGTCTTTGATTTTGCAGCACAGCCATTTGCACTTGCAACCAAACTGTAACTTCCACTCTGTTCGACATCGATGGATGAAACCGAGCCATTAATTTTAAGCGCCCCTTTCATCCAGTTGTAAGAAACATCTTTTGACACAACGGCGTTTAATTTAAGTTTCCCTCCCGGGCAAAAACTGATGTCACCAGCAGCAGTTACAGAAACTTCCGGAATGGGATTTACCTTAATTTCGAAAGGTGGCGATGTAATTTCAAATGCACCCTTTTTTACTTTTACCGAATAAATACCTGCAGCCGAAGTTGTTAATGTTGCTGATTGTTCTGCCAAAAGCGAATCGCCTAAAAACCACTGGTAATCTAACCCTTCAACAGCGGTTGTCTTTAGAATGATGTTTTCGCCTTCGCATAAACAGGCTGGTTTCGATGCGGTAATTTTTATGTTGTCGGAAATGGCTGTGTCGAACGAAAGTATGACAGGATTGGCAACTCCGCTCTTTTTCGAATTGTTTATCTCGAAAGTTCCTGTTCTTGTTTTATCCCCCGATTTGATGTTGTATTTATACGTTCCCAGAAAACCTTCGAAAGTGGTTTTTCCCATCGCATCGGTAATGCTGTCAGTCTTTTTTGTCCACCACTGATTGAAAACCAAATCTTTGTAAGCCTCACCATGTGGGCGAATGGACCAGTCGGAATTAAACATGGCTCCCTCAGGCAGCCAATGACTGTTTGCCCAGAAACCCCAGAAAAGGAATGATTTTACCGCTTCGTGACTAAAACAAATCATCAGAAAATCACGGGTGTAATCGGCTTGCACCTGCCGCTGTGTAACGTTGATATCGTGTTCGGTAATTTTAATCTCTTTACCCAACGCAGCAAAACGGTCAATTATTGAATAAACCTTGCTGATTGAAGTCAGGTCGCTTCCGAAATGCCCCTGAAAACCAATCCCATCAACCTTCCCGCCCTTTTCATCAATATATTTCACCAGGTTGAAATAGGAATCCTGTTTTATTGTATTAATTCCGCCGCCGCTTAAAATTGCATAATCGTTCAGATAAAGTTTCACCGTACGGTCGTTATTGCGAACCCGTTTAAACCAGTCGGCCATTACCTCATTGCCCAGAATTGTCATCATGTCTTTTTCTGAATAGGGTTCGTTTATCACATCCCAATCTTTTAGCTGGCCATTTGCAAACTGGGTAACCTCGTCGATGTGTTTGTCGATAGCCACACGCAGGGCAACCGGATTTGTTTCGAGTGATTTTAAAGTGGATGGTAAAAATTTCCATGATGGCCAAATCACATTATGGCCGCGGACTGCAATTTTATGCCGGTCCAGCGAATCGAGCGACCGGCGGATATTCAAGGTGTTGTTTATATTAAACTGCGGCCATTTCAAATCATTTTCAAACACAACCTCATTAAAAAGCTCATATACTTTATTCCTGAAAGTAGTATTGTTGATGAATACCGATGCCGGAATTGCAGTTCCAAAACCAAACTTGTGCCGGGTCATTTCAATCGAAACCTCGGCGTTTTCAACAGGTTTTCCCACTTCATCGTACACAGTAATATCAATATTCCCTTTTCTGATTTGGTTAATCCGTTCCTGCGCCGGCGCTCGCCATTCCGCATCGGGCGCCTGTCCGAAATAGGTAATTTCGGTAACCGGTAAATCGGCCAGGGTAAGCGAATTTTTATAATTGATAAACTGAACATCGGCTACTTCGATGGTTTGCGAAGGGAATCCGGTGAACAGGGCATATCGTGTGTCGGCAGCCGTCCAGGTAACTTTGGTTTTTACCGAGGCATAATATTGTTTCCATTCGCGGCCAATCATCAGCTTTGTCGAAATCTCCTTTGCATAAGTTGTTTTGTGTTCGATAATTACAGCAACCGATCCCTCGCCCGATTCCTGCACTGAAGAAATGGTGCGCGCATAAAACGCCACCAGAATAACATCGTTGGTTGCGATTCCGGCCACCGAAGGAAACTGGATTTGAGCATCCCAGAAATTCACAATATCAGTGCCGGTTGTGTAACGAAGCGCTTTTGTAAAAGTTTGTCCTTCAATGCTTACCTGCGTTAATGTGCCTTTTCCGATTTTTTGATAAGTAGTTCCGCTTGTTGCATTTAAAACAGCTCCACCTGCCGGAATTTGAGCTTTAATTATCTCAAATACAAATAATAACAAGATTGAAAAGGAAAGGCTAAAAATAAAAGTTTTCATCATTTAATAGTTTTGGTTTAAAATTGATTCAGGCTGTAAATCTAAAATAACTTGCGCAAATTCAACATTAGAATTATTCTGAATTTCGATTGAAATCAACCAAAACAATTTTTTATATATTTACATTATCGAAACAGCCATTTCGGAAATGGTCATTTCGATATCAAATATAAAACGCTTGTTTAATAAGTCAGTCCAAACTGCCAAAGCGGTATTACATTCAAATACCCAATTTCAATGTCATCCTTAACAACATAAGCATTTTCAATACCTTGAATTTGTTTCAGCCCCTTGTTTTTTCCACCAACTTCGAATGTAAAGTCACCTACCCTGAAATCGGCCACTGGTGAGACAATTACATCATATTTCACCTTAATTTGATTCAAAAAGAATGTTTCCCTGATGTTTCCCTGATTTGCATTTTCGATTGCAAGACTGAAAATCAGATTGGTGTTTTCAAGATAAATTTTATCCACTTTGCCCAATCCTTTAATCCCACCGGTGGCATCCCTCAGTTGGTTTATCATTCCGGCTTCTTCAATATACAGGCAATAATCGGCAACATTGTTCCGGCTAACCGAAAGCGCTGATGCAATGCCCGACATGTTGGGTTTAAAAGGAACACTTTTCGCAATAATCGCGAGCAATTGCTTTAGTTTCCTTCCGGTTGAAACATTCATCCCCGCATACACAGGAATATCGGTTTCCAAAGTTTGGTTGATAACCTGTTTCAATCGTATATCGAAATCTTCGATCATTGAAAACGGATAATATCCTCGTTTCAGGTAATCGTCAAAAAACGGCAAAGGGTGCTTAATTTCAGAGATTTCAGCTTTATGAGACAGAATATCATCCAACGAAAATACGGGCGTATTTACCTGATGAAAAAGTTGCAGATATTCCCTCAAAGACAACCCCTGTAAATAATACATCACCGCCCTGCGGCTTAAATCCGCGGCTCCCTTTTTGATGTCGAGTACGGAAGATCCTGTGAAAACGACATTCAACTCGGGATGATAATCGTAAATCAGTTTTAATTCTTTCGACCAATCCGGGTATTTGTGAATTTCGTCAATAAAAAGGAATTTGCCGTTTCGTTTCACAAAATCATCTGCAAGATCAGTTAACCGGTTATCAGCAAAATAAAAATCCTCGGCAGTTACATTTTTGCACTTATGTAGTGCATTTTAATATATTTTTTGCACTAATAATGTGCGTTTATTTAATAATTATGCACTTTTATAGTGAAATAAATTAAAAAACTCTTGTGCCAAACACAAAACGCTGGCTCCACCATTGATTATCCAAAGGTGTAATTATTACCCCGCTTGACGTTGAAGCATGAATAAACTTGTTGTTTCCCACATAAATTCCAACGTGGGTAATATAATCGGAGGTGTTGTACGATTTTGTAAAAAAAACCAAATCACCCCGTTTCAAATCATTCCTGTCGAAAATCAACCTTCCGTACCGAGCTTGCTCCTGTGAATTTCGGGGAATTTCAATTTTATTTTTTGCAAACGAAACGTAAGTCAATCCCGAGCAATCCATGCATTTTTTGTTGGCGCCGCCCATACAATGCGGCGTTCCAATGTACTTTTCAGCCGTGCGAATGACGTGTTTCGGTTTTTTTCGCCCGGTTTTTAAATTGCGTTCAACACCTCCGCGGGCAAAAGCCTGCATTTCGGCGCTGGCAGCATCCGCGCTGTAACTTTTTGATGATACCGGGATTTGCTTTTTGCTGCACGAAGAGAAAAGCATAACTGCAACTGAAAAAAGAACAAGTAAACCCTGTTGAACGAATTTCATTATAATTGTGTTATTTCTGTTATTCGCAAAACTGGTAATTTTTTTCAGTTCAATCAACGGAATAAAACTTCAATTTGCTTTTTTCTGTTTTTTTCTGACAACAGAAACTTGTAACCGTAATCAATTTTTGTAGGTTCCACTTTTTCTTTATTTACCAAAATTTCCTGTATATCCCGGGGAGAATGAAAAAAGATTTCCCAATCCCTTTTTTCCGACATTCGCTGATAAAATCCCTTTACCGGTTCAATCTTAATCCGGCCTACTTCATCTGATTGAAAACTGATTTCAGTTTTGGCATAAATTCCCTGCAAATAATCGTTGCTTTTACCATCGTCTTCTATCAGGTTAAATTCTCCGTCATCCCCATCGTAAACATGCAATTCGAGCACATCGTTGGTTCCGGTTTCAATGGAGCGAGCATATTTACGTTTTGGAATAATGGCGCCAGCCTTTACAAACAGCGGAATTTGCTGCAAAGAAGCTTCAACAGTTACTGTTTGGCCCCCTTTTATTTTTTCGGCTGACCAGAAATTTATCCAGCTTGCATTTTCGGGTAAATAAACTTCGCGTCGGGTTTTATCCTGTTCAACCACCGGAGCAACCAGAATTTCTTCACCAAACAAATACTGGTCGGTTAAGCCGTTTATCGGGCGAATGGTGTTTACTCCTGAAAGCCGCGACTGGTAAGCATAGGAATAAATATATGGAAAGAGTTCCATCTTCGGGTGAGCGTACTGTCTGAAAAGTGAATCAGCCCGAGAGGAAACCTTGAAGGCAATATTTCCGGTTGGGTTCTCGGGTTGCGAGAATGGTGTGGTAAGTGGAACAAAAACCGCAAACTGAAGCCAACGGATGTACAACTCTTCATCCACTTTTCCATCTGTCCCGACAGAAAAACCGCCCATATCATTGGCCAGAAAAGGTATTTTATGAAAATGACGGTTAGTATCAGTGTACATGGCCACATTTTCCTTAAAAGCCACGCGGGGTAACCAGGGTGAAAATTCGTGGGTTGGATTTTCGATGTTCCAGTCGGAGCGGGTATCGTCAGTCCATTTGCCGGGATATCGCTTGTATTCTTCCGAATCAACGCCATGGCTGTGAGAAAGCACAAAACCGCGTCCACCGGTTTCCCTGCCCAGTTGCTGCGACATTTCAAACATTGCTTTACAAACCGGTATGGCATCGGTTTTATCAAGTTTAATAAAATCGACACCCTTGTCAAAAAAGTGTTTTACCTTTTGCTGAAAATAAGCCACTGCTTCTGGATTTTCAAAGTCGATATCGCCACAGCGGGTGCCACGAACCGGCTGGCTATTGTCGCCAATAATCGTGGTTCTTGCTCCATTATGCCATCCGTCGGTTCTGATATTTTCAGCCTTAAAAAATCCTTTCGATTTAAAATCATCGTATTCAGCCTCGTTGCCGGTTTGCATTATTGCATCCCACATCCACATTCCGGCTTTAATATTTTTCTCTTCCATAAAACTCCACATCGCTTTCATATCAGGATACGAAACCGTGTCGGCCACAAAATCCATGTATTTCGCGGGTCCCTCTCCCTGGTTTTTCCAGTCCCAAATCCACGAGTCAATCCAGAATGCGTCAACCGGATAATCGTGTTCAATAATCTGGTTAATCAACTCAACAGTTTGTTCCTGGTTAGTGTATGCGCCTTAAATTATACCGAAAGCCCAGGCCGGCGGGATTACCACGTTGGTATCGGCAGTTGCAGGCAACGGATGTTTGAAACCTGCTGTTTGGTTTGGATTACTGCATTTCGCCAGTGCCAGCCAAACAATTGATGCTGTGAGTATAAATCCGGTTGACTTCATTCAGTGTTTTTTATTTCTGATAAACTCTTACATAATCCACCTCGAAACGGTGCGGGAACTTACTGTCGTCAATACCTTTTTTTCCACCCAACCCCCCGCCAATGGCAAGATTCAGAATCAGGTGAAACGGCTGGTCGAATGGCCACGCTTGAAAACCTTCGCCATTATTTTTGAAAGTAAAATAAAGCTTTCCATCAACGTAACTGCGGATTTCGTTTTCTTCCCACTCGGTGGTGTAAACATGAAAATCGGTGGTGGCAGTTGGCAAACCGGTTTTTTTGCCAACCTGTGTTCCAATCATGTGGTTGAATTTGCCTGTATGAACGGTTGAAAAAACAGTATCTGGATTAAAACCTACATGTTCCATAATATCGATTTCGCCACATTTTGGCCAGCCGCCATATTTGCTGTCGGTGGGCAACATCCAGATGGCGGGCCAGGTTCTGTTGCCAGTTGGCAGTTTCGCCCGAACCTCAATTTTTCCATATTTCCAGTCACCTTTGTTTTTGGTTGTCAGCCTTGCCGAACTGTATTCTTTATTACCAGTTTTTTCCCTGCGTGCAGTAATTACCAAAATTCCGTTTTCAATCCGGCAATTTTCAGGTTTTGCTACTGTGTACCATTGTTTTTCGTTGTTTCCCCAACCGTATTCGTTGCCGAGGGTATCGTAATTCCAGCGGGTGGTGTCGGGCAACCCATCTGTATCAAACTCGTCGAACCACACCAGTTGCCACTCATTTGTACTTGCCAATTTTGCATCAGCTTTTTCTTTTTTGCTGTTCACACAGTGTGTAAAGAACAAAAATATTACCGGAAGGAAGATTAATTTTTTCACATGAATATATTTTAAATTAAATGTTATTCATCTGGACATCAGTTAAAAATTTTTACACTGCAGCACTCACTCGCTCCTTTATTTGCCAGAGGAACAGTATTAATTTCACAGGCAATTAAAACAAAGGAATGGGTAAGATACCCATTCCTTATGAAACTAAACTAAACTATTCCCAATCCTCAATGGTTTTATTTCAAATACCATGGAGTTTGCATCGTGTTATCAATACCGCCAAATTGTTCATCTACAGCTTTTTGATAATTTTCAGGATTGGTGGTTACCTCATTATTTGGGTAATACCAACGCTTTGGAAATTCATTTGGATTGTCTTGATTTAAACTGGTTACAGGATTCAAAACATATTCAGGATAACCGGTACGTAAAAATTGATAATAATAAGTACTGTTGGGTTGAAAGAAATCGATCAACCAACGCTGTATCCAAATTTGTTCCAGTCTATCTTGTTTTGAACCACCTGTTTTATAAGCAGCTTCACCAGTGAAATAATTATCAATATACGATTGGGTAATTTCCATCCCATGCACTAAGCCAGCGGTACGTGGCAAATTCATATAATAAGACAATTGAGCTTTTACACCTTTTTCGTAATAATCTTTGGCGTTGCCGCTTACCCAGCCTTCCTCAATTGCTTCAGCAATAATAAAACATTGTTCGGCATAAGTAATATACAGCAAAGGATCATTATCCCGAAATTGCACATAACGCAAATTCAATTTAGAATACATCCCAGCCGCATTATTTAACGACAAGGTGTTTGCATCCTCTTCATAAGGAGCGCCAAAATATGCTTCAAAGTCAGATTCAGTAAGGGTCTCCAGTTTTTGAGCAGCCGGTTCTGCGAAATAGAACAATCTATAGTCATTGTTCTTTTTTAAAGCATCTACGGTTATGGTCGAAGGAGCTTCATCCAGTCGCTGATTATTCCCATTATAAAAAGGATAAGTTGCATTTGTATTTTCCGTATATACCAATTTTAAATCATCATTGTAGCTGGTCATTAAATTACCGGCATTAACAATAGCAGCAAAACGGGCTTTTTGTTCAGCGGTAGCTTTTTTACTCATGGTTTGAATTACTTTTAACTGTAATGCATTACAGAGCTTTTGCCATTTGCCTGCATCGCCATTAAACATGATATCACCACTAAAATCAACGCCTTGTGCAAAATACGATTCCGCTTCTTTCAAATCGTTGAGAATTTGTGCAAATACATCAGCCTGTTTATCGTAAACCGGTTGTGTAATACCATCTCTGGCCAGGCCTGCCTCAGAATAAGGAATATCGCCCATACTCAAGGTTGTATTAAATCCATACCATGCTTTTAAAAACAAAGACAAACCCTTATAAGAAGGTTCTGCTAAGCTTCCTTTGGCAAAGTCAACCATGTCGCTGAGATCGGTTAAATATTTAAAGTTTCCAAAACTTCCATAAACCCAGTAAGCCCAGTAGTACTGGCCTGGGTCTGGCGTAGAAGTCAATTTCGTTACATGATGGTCGAATAATGTAATTTGAGTATAAACATCAGGGCTATTATTCGACAGCTTGAACGTTTTCATCATTGTGTATGATGCGAGCATATCCGGAGTTGCGGATGTTGATTTATCCGGATTTGTATTTATTTCCTCAAAATTACTGCACGATGCAGTAAAAAGTACAATTGCGGCTATTAATATATATTTTAAATTTTTCATAGTTCTAATTCTTAAAATGAAACTTTAATATTAGCTCCAAGATATCTTGAAGATGGATCTGCAAAATTTTCACTACCACCATCAGGGTCGGAATATCTAAATTCCTTTGCCCAGAACAATACGTTTTGTCCTACAAAACTGATAGTTGCACCTTTAACGGGACCCATCTTTGTCAGGAATTGCGTTGGAACCGTGTAGGTAAGCGATACTTCACGAAGTTTTAAAAACGTTCTGTCTAAAATATCTTCTTCGTTTCCGGTACCACCCCACGCGGTACCTCCGTGTACTGAACGGATGTAATCTTTATAGGTAACGTTAACATCATTGCCTGCAAAAACACGGGTGTCTTCAAGTACCTCTCCGGTATTGCTATCGGTTGTATATGTGCCGGAAACTACCATTGCTCCAGTCGCAAGATAATTTTTGGACCCGGGTGTAGCCACATCCAATGCCCTTTCGGTAGTTACCGTTTCGGGGTGAACCCCTTGTATCCACATATATGCTTCTGTGGTTGAAGACATCATACCTCCAACAACACCATCAAACGATGCAAATAAACTCCAGTTCTTATATTGCAATGAAGTATTAATACCCCAAATCCAGTCAGGACTTCGATATCCAATTACTGAAGAAAAGTTCTCTTTTTGTAAAAGACCTGATTTATAAATACGCTGACCTGCATATTCTCCGGAAGGAACTGTTTGGTATTTTCTAATTGTATAAGCATCAATCCGTTCACCAACTTTTACCCATGGTTTATTGGCGGAATATGTGGGGTCTAATTTGGAATAAACCTCTTTGTATGTCGACCAGTTAATCCCCATATCCCAACGCAGGTTTGCTGTTTTAACCGGAGTTGCTGTAAAGGCAACAATCCAACCTTTTCTATTGGTTTCCTCTTCAGTATTTATATACATGGAGTTATAACCTGAAGCTGAAGTCAAAGGCCCTTTTGTTAAAGCATCATACTTTCGTCTGTTAAAATAGGAAACATCCGCCGTCAGTCGTTTATTAAACAAAATTCCCTGTACCCCTACTTCATAGGTTTCTGAACTTGACGGGAGTATATTCTCCAGGTCATACAATACATCAGGCGAATATGTTCCACTAACATCATTCCAGATACTCGATACAGAAGTGTACACACTGTTGATAGCATATATGCCTGCAGGATCTTTTGCCTGTGTCCATGAACTTCTTACTTTTAACAAATCCAACCAATCCTTTGTTGGTTCACCTAATAATTCAGAAACAATAAAACTTCCGGAAACAGAAGGATAAAAATAAGATATGTTTGATTTTGCAACGCCCGGACCTGCTAAGGTGGAACTCCAGTCGTTACGGCCTGTTACATCTACATATATTAATTTATACCATGACAGTGCTATACGTCCGTATGCTGAATTAACCTGCTGTGTTCTTCTTTCTTCAGCAACTGTTGCGGGATTAACCGATGCAGCTAATGAAAAAAAGCCTGGAACAGAAATACCACCTACAGTAGTCGCATTAATATTTTCGTCTTCCTGATAAAAAATGGTGCCCCCTGCCAGATATTCTACCTCAAGCTTATCATCAATAAACTTTTTCATCCCGGTTAATAGTATATCACTGTTAGAACTCAACCCGGATGTTTTACCTACCAGGTAAGCTCCTGTTCTTGCTCCGTTAAATGTTAATCCGGATCTATATGTAAAATACGGAATACCGGTATCACCAAGTGAAGTGTAAGAACCTTTCGATAAACTTAATTGTCCGATATCTCCATAGAAATCTAACCCTGAACGCAATGTGGCTTTTAACCAGTCGGTTATTTCATAGCTTACGGTTAAATCTGCATTAAAAATATTACGGGTTACTTCATTCAATCTTTCATATCTGTCGTAATAAGGGTTGTTCTGGTTTTTCCCGCTATATAAGTTTTTGGCTACGTCATAACCAAAATGGTTGTTTTGGAGTACGCCAGGATTCAACCAGTAATCTTTATAATCCTGCACATCAAAATCAGCAGAACTATTGACCAGCAAGGTGTACATAGGATCATAGGAAGTGTAGCCATTTGACCCCATATTTGGAGTATACCTTCTGGTATATGATAAATTAGATGTTAAGTGAAATCTATCTAAATTGATATCGCCCCCAAAAGTATATGTATACTTATCCAATTTGGCATTTGGATAGCGGCCTTTGTTTTGAGTCCAGTTTAACGAACTTCTGAGTGCAATGCCTTTTTGGTTAAAAGCAACATTTGCATTATTGTTTGTGATGTAACCTTGCTCCAAAAAGTTTTTAAAATTGTCTTTCCCTACCGGTAAATAGGCAAAATCCCTATATTCTTTTGCAACCGGATCCCATTGTGTTTGAATTGATCCATCCATTGCACCACCCCACGATTGGTCTTTAGTTTGTTGATAGGTATTGTTTTCACCACGGCCATAAACACTTTGTTTTTCAGGAATGGCTAAATATCCGGCAGTAAACATGGTATTGGTAGATAGGTCAACACTTACACCTAAGCTACTGCTACTCCCATTTTTAGTGGTGATCAAAATAGCACCGGTTCTTCCACGGAAACCATACAAAGCTGAAGCGGTTGGCCCTTTAAGTACGTTTAACGACTCTATATCTTGAGAGGAAATATCGTTTAAAGTTTTATTGGCATACGCTATACCATCTATAACGATCAGTGGAGTTTCGCCCAGGATAGTGATTTTTGGAGTTGTATTAAAATCTGTCGGGTTTTCAATTAAAACTCCGGCAACCTTACCTGTAAGTGATGTGGTAACGTCAGTTCCTTGTACTCTTTGTAAATCTTCACCTTTTACTTCCTGAACTGAATAACCCAGTGATTTCTGTTCTCTTTTAATACCGAGGGCAGTAACCACAACATCTTCCAATCCGAAGATTTCTTCAACCATTACAACATTAATTTCAGTTTGACTGCCAACCTCAATTTCTTGTGTTTTCATACCTATAAATGAAAAAACAAGTGTTGCATTGTCAGTTATTGAAGTAACCGTGTAATTTCCATCAGAATCGGAAACTGCACCGTTTGTTGTGCCTTTGATTACAATGGTTACACCAACCAGCGGCTGGCCCTTCGCATCAGTAATACTACCCGACACCTGTTTTTGCTGAGCCGAAACAGATTCAATTTCGCGAATTTTTGTATCAGGACTTAACAATACCAGGTTATCGTCCATCACTTTATAGCTGATTCCCTCATCAATGAAGAGTTCATCCAGGATTTGCTCAACTGTCGCCCCATTGGCATTAACAGTAACTTTTCGCTCAACATTAACCTGTTCGCGGATGTAAAAAAAACGAAAATCGCTGTTCTCCTCAATCTCCTTGAGTACTTCAACAATTTGTTTGTTTTCGGCCCTGAAGTTAAACTTTGTAGCCTGTGAGTAAACCGTTGCCGAAACATGCATTAAACCTGCCAGTAGCAGTACAATTGTTAGTTTCATCATTAAAATCCATTTTTTCACCTTTCTGCTTTGCAGAAAAGAATTCATAAACTTTTTTTTCATACTTTCGAAATGTTTTGATTATTAGCTTTATTGGTGGTTTACCACCATATTTTATCGAAACGCTCAAGCTGGTTGGTGTTACAGCACCCACCGGCTTTTTTACTTTTTTTAGTTAGTCACATAAAGTTCCCTCCTTTTTTATTTTTTATTCATTTTTTACCTGTTATTTCAATTTGTTGACCTGCTATTTTGTAGTCAATTGGAAGCGCTTTTTTCATAATCTCCATAATTTCGATGATTGACTCGTTTTTAATGGTCCCATCAAAGTGAAAATCAAGAATTTCTTTGTTGATTACCTCAATTTCAATCCCATACCTGCGTTCGAGCAGCACAACCAATTCCTTCAAACTTGTATTGATAAAAATCAGTTTGTTGTCTTTCCACGAGGTAAACCATTTGGTATTAACGTTTCGTATGACAAATTCTTTTGAACTTTTACTCAATATAGCCTGCTCACCCGGTTTAAGAACAATATCTTCAGCTAATTTTATATTTTCTGAAGACTGAATTATCACCCGTCCCTCTTCCAACGTGGTAATAACTTCGTTGTCGTTTTCGTAAGCTTTTACATTAAACTGTGTGCCGGTAACATTAACTTTATAAAAAGGAGTGTGTACTATGAAATCTTTTTTTTGATTTTTTGCCACATCGAACCAGGCTTCCCCGCTTAAGAATATTTCCCTGATTCCATTATCACCTTCCATTGTATAACGAATTCGGGAATCGGCATTGAGAAAAATAACCGTTCCATCGGGTAAAATCATTTCCGAAACTGAACCTTTTGGCGAATGGGCAGCATAATAAACTGGTTCTGATTTAGTTTGTATCGAATTGATAAAAATTCCAATAAATAATCCAACAAGCAAAGCCGCGGCAATGCCAATGGTGGGGTATAAATATTTTGTTTTGGATTTTGGCTGAATTTTGTTTTTTTCAATTCTGGTCCAGATTCTCACAAACATTTTTTTATAATCGGCTGAAGAATTATCCTGAATTTCTGTTTTTTGCAAATCTTTAAACAGGATTTCCTTTAGATGAAATTCTTTTTCGGGTTGATGAAAAAGGGCCAGCATTTCTTGCCTGTCAATCCATTCAGCGTTTTCTGATTTTCCTTTTTGCAATATATTTTTGATGTGTTCTTTCATTCTTATTGTTCGTTCTTGTGTAATACGTATTTCATGCTCAAGATACTCATTTCGGTTTTACTTTTTTTTGAAAAAGATTTTTACTTTTTAAAATTTTGATTCTGTAAAAACAGAAACCGCCCTGCGCGAAATCAGGACGGTTTTGTCTAACTAATCAAACCTAAAACTATGATTACAGAAAAACTTTCTGTTGTATTTCTGTTAGTATTACGGATGAAGGTTGTAATTTACTCATTGGAGGTTTGAGAAATTTTTTTCATCAGATTTTCCAAACCCTTTTGTGTCTATTGGTCCTCAATCCCCTTTGATTCCCCCTTTGATAACGAAAATTGAGCTTCATGAACAAAAAACTCAATCAAGGGGATTAGATTTGATTGATAAATACTACCCGCAAATCAGATAAAAGAACAGGACAGAAATAAATGAATCTCTCCTGAAGTTTTCTTTCAGAAATGAAACAGCGCGGTACAAGTGGTTTTCAACAGTACGTTTCGATAGGTTGAGTTTTACGGCAATTTCTTCGCTGGTTAAGCCTTCTTCCTTGCTTAACTGAAAAATTTTCTGCTGCTGTTCGGGAAGTTGCGCCACCAGTTTTTGAAGATTCTCCTGCATTTCGTCAAAAATTACTGAATGCCAGGTGTTGTTAGAACCGGTTTCAGAATTTAACCTTACAAAATCGCTGAAGGCATTTTCGATGTTTTTATGCCTGATAAAATCGTAAATGGTATTAACAGCTACTTTAAAAATAAACGATTCTATGTTTTTTGACTGGTCGAGTGTTTCACGTTTCTCCCAGATTTTCAGAAATACATCCTGAACCAATTCTTCAGCATCAGATTTGTTTTTCAGATATGATAATGAAAACTGGTAAATGCGGGGTGAGTACCTTTCAAAAAGTTCCTGGTAGGCATTTTTTTCACCAGTTTTGACTTTCCCCGCTAAATCAGAATCGCTTATATTTTCGAAAAATTTCAATGCAAAGTAGATTTTTGATGCCGTAAATGTAAAAGAATTTCAAACTTTCCAATATATCAAAAATCATGATTCATTTAATTGGCTCATTCAATAACCAGATTACCGGATGCCTTACCGGGAGATTCCGGATTACTTCGGGATGGGCAGGATTGGCAGGCAAATTAAAATAGGTGTCAATATAATCCTTGTTCCGGAAAGCCATTCCGGCAAACAACAGCGATGATTGTCTCGCAGGCCATTCTTCCCATATATAAATATCCTTTTCGAAAGGCCAGGTTGATTTATCGGTTATAAAAGGGTAAATAAACTCCATTCCTTTTTTGAGGGATTTACCATCCGCAGTTTTAAATTCCCAAAGGTTTTCGCCCGATGATGTTAAGATTTGTGCCACATTGCAAAAGGCATCGATATTAAACAATGAGTAACCATAAGGTTTTGTGCGCCTGATTTCCAGCGGAAAGCTCCCGTCTTCAGCCATTTGCGACGGGAGTAAGACGGTTTTAAAACGCTCGGAACAGAATTGAAGAATTTCGGTGTTTCCGGTTAATGTGGCCATTGCCGCGGCAGTTGCCACCCAGCAGGTTCCGTGGTTGTTTTTGGCGTTCATCTCATCAATTCCATACTGGTGCGATGTCATCCATTCCAGAAATTCGGCAAACCACGATTTGATTTTGCCTGCTTGTTTCTCCGAAATCATCTGGTTTTCGGTTAAAATTTTTGCCGATCGGGCTACTTCAATAAAATGATAAGCATCAATCAGCCCGATTCCCCGGCCGGTGTGCCGCCCCCAGATTGCCTGTGCATACAACATATTTGGGTTCATCATTGTTGCCGAATCGGCAAACCAGGCCACCAAATGTTCGGTAGTTTTGGCGGCAAATTTTTCTTCACCAGTAAGCAACCAGGCTGAAGTTAGAGAAGCTGTATGCTCGCTTAGCCGAATCATCGCGTGCCGGTGACTGGAAAAATTATCCGGGTTGCTTTGCCCGTCCTTCTGAATATACAGGCCGCCCGGATTTTCCGGATCAGGCCACCAGTAGTCGCCTTCGGAATAAAAATCATGCGGCCCGCCGGCGCTGCGTTCGCAAAAAGCCGATGTTACTGTTACCGGCAAACTATCGAGATAGGCGGTTGCTGTTTTGATGATTGATTGCTGCTCCGACATTGAAATGTATGTGACCTGCTTTTGGTTGGTGCAAGCAAAAACCGAAAAAATCAGAATTAAGAAATAAAGTTGATGTTCTTTGCCAAAATATTTCATGTGTTTATAATTTATTGTTTTTTAATGTTAACAAATGGAACTCGCCATATCCATGCTCTTGTGTCTTAAAAAGCTTTTTGTGATGGCTCGTTTCATCTCATTACAATTGTTAATTTTTAAAGGTCCTCTTGCGTAGTCATTTATCTTACTTTTCCTTTCGCAATTCACATTGAAATTCAAACTTACATAAAATAAACCGAATTTCGAATGTGGAAAACTTTAAGGCTTTGCATGAGTTGAAGTCGGTTTTGAATCGTTAATTTCGGAAAATTTTAGTTCAAACCAATGGAGAAAAAAATAGCCGCTTTCAAGGAGTTGATTGATATTATGGACGAACTTCGTGAGAAATGCCCGTGGGACAGGGAACAAACACTCGAATCGTTGCGAAAACTGACCATTGAAGAGACCTACGAACTGGCGGACGCCATTCTTAAAAACGATTTGCAGGAGATAAAAAAGGAGCTCGGCGACCTGATGCTGCACATTGTTTTTTATGCCAAAATAGGTTCCGAAAAAGGGGCTTTCGATATGGGCGATGTTTTGGAAGGAATCAATAAAAAGCTGATTTACCGCCATCCGCATGTTTTCGGTGAAGTGAATGTTGATGGTTCAGCAAGAAAAGTGGAACAGAACTGGGAAGCCTTAAAACTGAAAGAAAAAGGAGGAAACAAAAGGGTTTTGGAAGGAGTTCCGGTTGCCATGCCTGCACTTGTAAAAGCCAACCGCATTCAGGAAAAAGCCAGCGGGGTCGGGTTCGACTGGGAATATCGCGAGCAGGTTTGGGATAAAGTAAAAGAGGAGATCAATGAACTGGCACACGAGATTGCCCGGGTTGACAAAGATAAAATGGAAGCCGAGTTTGGCGACCTGTTTTTCGCGATGGTAAATGCAGCCCGTTTGTACGGTGTTGATCCCGAATCGGCTTTGGAACGTACAAATCTGAAATTTATCAAGCGGTTTAATTATCTCGAAAGTCAGACTTTAGCGAAAGGAAAATCGCTGCACGATATGAGTTTGGCTGAAATGGATGTGATTTGGGATGAGGCAAAAAAGCTGGAAAACCTGAAAGAGTAGGCAAATATGAAAAGCAAAGTATTCATTCTTTTCGTATTTACATTTTCATTTTTCTTCAGCAGTAATTTAATGTCTCAAAATAAAGGGGCATATTTCGGAAACACAACAAGCTCATGTTTAAACTATGTTGAAATAGGAAATGTCTCCATTTCAGGAAATATATTAACTGTTGAAGCATCTTTTAATTTATTGCCTAATAATGCAAATTGCACCTCCACTCCTTTACATGATATAATATCGAAACACTATGACAACACCGATGTCAACTATTTATTACGACCGGATCATGCAGAGATAAATACCACTTCAGGTTTTTATGTGACTAAAACCGTACCCATTTCTGCAGACAACTGTCATCATATTGCAATGGTTTATGACGGGACGTTCCTGAGATTTTTTCTCGATAGTAGCTTTATTGATTCTGTGGCTGTTACCGGAGACTTAATTACCAATTCCCTGTTAACAAAAATTGGTTACTCAGCGGGACTAAATCCCAATTGGTTTACCCAGTTCTGGGGCTACATTGATGAAGTAAGAATATGGAAGGTTGCACGGACCGAAAGTCAGTTGAGAGAATTTGCATTTTCAAATTTGAATAATGTTAAAACACATATTGGACTCATTGCTTATTATGATTTTCAGACCGGTTTTGAAAATATACAGGGAAATAGTGCATACAATGGACACATATTTGGCGATGTACAGTTAAGTAATTTTAAAAGCGATTGTATTAAATTAGTTCCTGAGAAACCTGATGGGGAAAATATTTTGATTACACCCAATCCTGTTACAGATAAACTTTATGTTAAATTTGGTGATTCTTATACGAAGGTAAAAAGGATAACATTGTTTAATGTTCTCGGGCAAAGTGTATATCAAACTGTGGATATAAAGGAACTAAATGTAATAAACATGGCTAACTTTATCGCCGGGGTTTACTTCATTAACGTTTTCTTTGATGACAGAATTGATTTAACTGAGAAAATAGTGAAATTTCAATTAAATAATTATTTTAGATGACACATTTGATATTAACTATTTTGAATAGAATATCTAATAAATTGCAACTTATGAAAAAACTTACTTTACTTATGGCCATTGCACTGATGGTAGCCTGCACCTCAAAACCCGCAAAAGAAAAATCAGAAGTTCAGAAAATGACACTTACCAAAGCCGAACTTCAGGATAAAATTAAAGGTGGCTGGGCCGGACAGGTTATCGGTTGCACTTATGGCGGACCGACCGAGTTTAAATACAACGGCGTGATGATTCCCGATTCGGTTGTCATTCCGTGGGATGAAACCCGCTGCCTGTGGTACTACGAAAATTCACCGGGTTTATATGACGATGTATATATGGACCTCACTTTTGTGGATGTTTTCGAAAAAGAAGGGATTGACGCACCGGCCAGTACGCATGGAATGGCGTATGCCAATGCCGAATACATGCTCTGGCACGCTAACCAGGCCGGGCGTTACAATATTTTAAACGGAATAATGCCGCCACAGTCGGGGCACTGGCTCAACAATCCACATGCCGACGACATCGATTTTCAGATTGAAGCCGATTTTGCCGGACTGATGGCGCCGGGAATGGTAAACACAGCCTCCGAAATCTGCGATAAAGTTGGGCACATTATGAATTACGGCGACGGCTGGTATGGCGGCGTTTACGTTGCTGCCATGTATTCTCTGGCCTTTGTTTCTGACGATGTAAATTACATTGTAAATGAAGCACTGAAAGCCATCCCGCAGGAGTCGCAGTTTTACCAGTGTATGGCCGATGTAATTGCGTGGCACAAACAGTACCCAACCGACTGGACTCAAACCTGGAACGAAATCCAGAATAAATGGTCGCACGATATTGGCTGCCCCGATGGTGTTTTTCGCGATTTTAACATCGACGCCAAAATTAACGCGGCGTATATTGTGGTTGGTATGCTTTACGGTGAAGGTGATTACGCAAAAACCCTCGATATCTCTACCCGCTGCGGACAGGATTCTGACTGCAATCCCGCAAGTGCAGGTGGTATTTTGGGTACGATGCTCGGGTATTCCAACATTCCGGAAGAATGGAAAAAAGCGGTTTACCCGGTGGAAGACATGGATTTTAAATACACCACCGTTTCGCTAAATGATGTTTACGAAATGGGTAACAAACATG
>Ga0100400_1000717_pt1 | contig 23241 bp, 26 predicted proteins | sample CryGeymeta201524_FD_80420 | JGI IMG/M metagenome (GOLD analysis project Ga0100400, IMG submission 80420) | Groundwater microbial communities from Crystal Geyser aquifers in Utah, USA - Crystal Geyser metaG 2015-24 | ecosystem: Environmental > Aquatic > Deep subsurface > Groundwater | place: USA... | reverse complement strand
ATGCTATTGGAAAAATTAAATAAGGAAGAAAAAATTACCGTTGTTCTAGTTACTCATGAAAAAGACATTGCTGTTTATGCAAAAAGAATTATTAACATTAAAGACGGAGAGATTATATGAAAAATTTAATTTTTATTTTCAGATCAGCCATTGATGACTTTTCCAGAAATAAACTAAGAACATTCTTAACTTCCTTAGGAATTTTAATCGGTGTCTTTGCCGTAGTGGTTCTCATTGCTTTAGGGTTGGGTCTGAAAAAATATATCTCTGACCAGTTTGAAGCCATGGGTAAGAACTCTCTTTTTTTAGTACCAGGGAGAGTTTTGTCAGGTGGTAGTTTTACTGGTGGTGTTTCATCTATTGCCGGTCGATTTGACGATCGAGATTTACAGACTCTAAAAAAAATAAATAACGTTATCGGTGTTGCCCCACTTGCCTTTAAATCAACAAAAATTAAAGGATTGTTAAAGGAAGATTTTGGCGACATTATGTTTTCTTCGGAAACATTTTCCGATATTATGGGGCTTGAGGTTGATAGAGGTAGATTTTTTGACAAGTCTGACGTTTCCAAAAAAGCAAAAGTTGTGGTGGTGGGAAGAAAGATCGCAGAAGACTATTATGGATCTGATGAAGGAGCAATCGGAAAAAAAATTACCATAGATGATGTTAAATTTACCATTATCGGAGTGACTAAATCAAAAGGAGGAGGGGGAATGGGAGGATTTGACTATGATAGTTATCTTTTTGCTCCTTACACAACAGGATTTATTTTTAATCCAGATAAAAAGTTTTTTAGACTCTCCGTCAAAGTAGAAAACGAAAATTACGTTTCCCAAGTAAAAGAAGATATAAAAAAAGAGTTTTTGAAAAGATATAAAGATGAAGAATTCAGTATAGTTGAACCGACAGAACTGATGTCAGCGATCACGTCGATTTTCTCTGTTTTGAATTTAGTTTTGGTGGCAATAGCAGCCATTTCTCTTCTCGTAGGTGGAATCGGCATTATGAATATTATGTACGTGACGGTTTCTGACCGCATCAAAGAAATAGGAATTAGAAGGGCAATTGGTGCGAGGAAATCAGATATACTTTCCCAGTTTCTAGCCGAGGCGGTGCTTTTATCATCAATTGGGGGAATATTAGGTATAGCCCTTGCCTATCTAGGAATATTTTTTGCTCAAAAGTTTTTTCCCGCTTATATTGATTTCTTTACAGTTTTTATTGCTTTAGGAGTTTCATCAGCAATTGGAATTACTTTTGGTGTTTTCCCAGCACGGAAAGCCGCCAACCTCGAACCGGTTGAAGCAATCCGCTACGAATAATTTTTACTTACCGATAATCGGAAGAGTAAAAGGAGTTTTTAGGTGCTGAAGATAAAGCTGGATATTTTCCAGATGGTCAAAAGCAAATTCTTCAGGGGTTGGCAGTTTATCTAGATTAAACCATTTAAGCTCTTTGACTTCACGATCTGATGTTCCAGTTTTTTCTAAAGGTTTAACCAGATAGACAAAAGAAATATTTTGCCGATCTTCACCGCGCCGATTCGGATGATCTATTATGCGAAATAAATCTATAATTTCGGCCTTATATCCTGTTTCTTCCATAGTCTCCCGTAAAGCAGTCTGTTTTGACGTTTCATCTCTTTCCATAAATCCGCCAACGAGCGCGTATTTGTTTCCGTTTGTCAGGTGAGGCGCCCTTTTGACAAGAAGAATTTGATTATCTTTGATAACAAGCATGTCAACGACCGCGTGACGGAGTAATCCCTTTCCATCATCTTCAAAAGTACATTTAATCATAAATAAATTATACTATTTCTGGCATTTCGGACAGAAGAAACTGCTTCGGCCTGAGTGTTTGATGCGTTTGATGGTTATTTTACAATTTATACAAGGTTTTCCCTCCCTTTGATAAACAAGGAAATGTCTTTGATGTTGGCCTTTTGATCCGTCAGGGAGGATAAAAGCCTCGTCGGCGCCGGAGGAACCCTGGTCCTTCAAACCTTCGTTAATGACTTTTGAAATTGCTTTATAAAGATTTTTAATTTCTTCTTCTGTTAATGTTTTTGATTTTCGTAACGGGTGAATTTTAGCAAGAAAAAGAGAATCGTTGGCATAGATATTGCCGATGCCGGTTATTTTATCTTGATCCATCAAAAATAGTTTAATTGGTCGGGAACTAGTTGAAATTAGTTGAACTAGTTTCTTCAAAGTAAATTCTTTAGATAAAACATCTATACCTTTTGGAATAAGCGGTTGATCGCTAACTTTAATCCAGCCGAATTTGCGGAGATCGTTGAAAAACAAGCCACTATTGTCTGTAAATCTAATAATTACTCTTGTGGTGTTTGCCGGCATTGTTTTGCCTTTTGTAAAAGGAATAGTATTTTTGAAGACTGCTTTATTAGCATTTTTCGAAAACAACATTTGGCCCGATAACTTAAAATGAATGTTAAGAAATTTTTTATTAATGAGTCCAAAAACCAAAACTTTACCATAACGATTAACCTTAATTATTTTATTGCCGATAACATCTTTTTTATTACCGATGAAGTTTTTCGGGGAAAGAATCTCAATTTCAGAAATAGTTTTACCAATAATATCCAGCGTAAGTTTTCTTTTTATTGTTTCAACCTCTGGAAGTTCTGGCATGGGACATACATTATAAGGTCAGACCTTATAAGGAAGGACCTTTTTTATAAAACTTTTAATTTCTCTTTCAAATCTTTTTTCACCAAACCTTTCAGCTGTTTTTCTGGCTTCTTTTTTCATCTCTAAATACTTTTCTCCACCTAAACGAGTTAACTCGTTAATTTTTTCAACTAAAGAATTCTCATTCAGCTGGTTAAATAAGTATCCGTTAACTCCGTTTTTAATATATTCAGGAACTCCGCCCGAATTATAAGCAATGACCGGTAGACCGTATCCCATTGCTTCAACCGGAGCAATGCCGAACTCTTCGTCTTTTGAGGCGAAAAGAAAACCTTTAGCATTTAAAAATTTTTTTTTGAATTCTTGATCAGAAAGATTACCTAAAAATTCAACTGTTGGTCCGGCAATTGATTTTAGATATTTTTCGTCGCGGCCAGTACCGACGATTTTCAAATTAAATTTAAGTTTATTAGCCGCTTTTATTAGAACGTCAATGTGTTTGGCACGGGCGAGACGAGAGACGGTTATATAGTGGTCACCCTTAGGGTGTCCTTTCTGTTTCTGGACACCCTGAGGGTGACCAGAAAGAATAGTTACTGGCGGATAGATAACAATGGAATTTCGGCGATAAAATTTTTTAATTCGTCTTTGCGTTTCTTCGGAGTTGGCAATTAAATAATCTGGCCGTTGCGATGATTGGAAATCCCAGATGCGCAAAAAATGATTAACAATATAGGCATAAATTCTGACAAGCCAATATTTTTGCCATTCAATGGCAGTTTCGTAACCGTAAAGATATCGGGGCGGATGATGGACGTAGGAAATATGAAGAGTGGGTTTTTTTGTTTTAATTCCCTTTGACATCCAACTACCTGATGAAGAAATTACCAAGTCATATTTTGAAAAATCGAAACTTTCCCAGATTAAAGGAGTTAAAAAACGAAAAGGGGAGTAGAAGCGGTTTAAAATGGGTATTTTTCCAAACCAGGAAACGTTGACCTTCCAGTTCTTAACTAAATTTTTATGAGAGCCTAAAGAGTTTAAATCAAAAGTTGTTGTGTAAACATCTGCCTGGGGAAAGATTTTTTTTAAAGCGACTAAGACCCTTTCCGCTCCGCCAAACTCTCTCAATTGATCGTGTATCAAAGCTACTTTCATTGAACAATTATACCCTATTTAGGTTCTCGATACCGTTTTTTTCGACCGCCTCACCCCAAAAGGGCCCCAGGCGATTGTCTCAAAAAAGTATCTTCGAACCTCAAAGATAATGTAGAATATTTTAATGAATTTATTCAAGGCTCTTATTTTAGGAATTGTTGAAGGAATAACAGAGTTTCTGCCAATTTCTTCAACTGCTCATTTAATTATTGCTTCAAAATTATTAAACATTTCCCAAACAGAATTCCAGAAGTTTTTTGAAGTTTTTATCCAGTCGGGAGCAATCTTGGCCGTTGTCTTTATATATATACAATATATATTGAAAAATCCTAAGATAATAAAAAGCGTCTTAATCTCATTTATCCCAACAGCGATAGTTGGTTTTCTTTTACACAAAGTAATAAAAAATATTTTTTTCGAATCGTTTTATTTAATTATCGGCTCTCTTTTTTCTGTCGGATTATTATTTATAGTCTTTGAATATTTAGTAAAAAACAAAAGGATTGTTCTTAAAAAATCAATAATTCAATTAACCATTTTTGACGCGGTCGTGATCGGAATGGTACAGTCATTGTCGGTTGTTCCCGGCGTTTCCCGGGCTGGAGCAGTGATGTTGGGAATGATGGCTTTTGGTTATAAAAGAGAAGAGTCGGCTGTTTATTCGTTTTTATTGGCAGTTCCGACAATTTTTGCCGCCGGCGCCTTTGATCTTTACCAATCAAGAAAAATTATTTTTTCCAGTCTCGATAATATTTGGATTTTGATCTTTGGATTTTGGATTTCCTTTATATTTGCCTATATTTCGATTAAGTGGTTGATAAATTACTTAAAGAAAAATTCTTTGGTTGTTTTTGGTATCTATCGAATCATTATCTCTTTACTTTTATTTATGTTATAATATACAAAGTTTGAGAAGACTTACTTTTAAACTGCGTTTCGTTTCGGTTTATAAGAGCTTCTTCAAGATTTAATGAAAATATCTAATGAAAATCAAACAAAGAAAGGAGGTGAAATATAAATATGGATAAGAAAAAACTTTATGTAGGAAATCTTCCATGGACTATGACTAATGATTCCTTGAAGGAAATGTTTGCTTCTTATGGAGAAGTAGTTGAAGCTGTGATTATCACTGATAGAATGTCTGGCCGATCAAAAGGCTTTGGTTTTGTTACCTTTGCCGATGAAGCTGCTGCTGAAAAAGCCGCTGCTGAAATGAACGGAAAGACCGTTGAAGAAAGACAAATCGTTGTTAATGTAGCTAGACCTCGTGAAGAACGGCCAGCCGGCGGAGGTTATCGAGGCGGTGGAGGCGGTTTTAGACGAGATAATAGACCAAGATTTTAAAAACAAAAAACACTATCTGGATTGGCGGCTGTATAATATAAAAATATACAGGCAATAAAAGGGTAGTGTTTTTTTGCACCCGTAGTTCAACGGACAGAATGTAGGTTTCCGGAACCTAAGATGGAAGTTCAATTCTCCCCAGGTGCACCAGGGCTCGTAGTTCAGCTGGTAGAACGCCGCATTCGCATTGCGGAAATCAGGGGTTCGACTCCCCTCGAGTCCACTTTAGAAATTTAAAGATCCGACCTGCCTGCCGGCAGGCAGGGTTCAATTCTCGGTAGGTCCACTTTATTTGATATAATTCATGAATATTAAGTGCTGGTAGCTCAGTGGTTAGAGCACATGTCTTATAAACATGAGGTCGATGGTTCGATCCCATCCCAGCGCACATTGCCGAGGTAGCCAAGGTGGTCACGGCGGAGGTCTGAAAAACCCCAGATGTCAGTTCGACTCTGACCCTCGGCACACATGATGAATTTTTAAAAAAACTTAAAGAAGCCAACATTACTACTATAATTGATATTCGAGAAAAACCCTTAAGCCGAAAAAATGGATTTTCAAAATATACTTTAGAAAAACTACTTAAAGCAAAAAGAATATCATATTTTCACTTTCAGGATTTAGGGAGTCCCGAAAGTTTGAGAACAAAATTGAAAGAAGAATCAAATTATTTAAGTTTTTTTGAAGAATATCGAAAATACATTAAACAAAAACCTAAATTAGTTAAAGATGTCCTGAAGGTAATTTACGCCAATGGAAGATCAGCCCTTCTTTGTTTTGAAAAAGATTATCAACTATGTCACCGGTCAATAGTTGCTAGCGAACTTATCAAATGCGACCCAAAATTACAGGTTATCCCGCTTTAGAATTACACGAGGAACAAATTCTAATCGTTGTCAAAACTTATCCTCGACCTTCCTTTAAATATCGTGAGTTAGTTTGTACGGCCGGAATTACTTTAAACGGAAAATGGATAAGGCTTTATCCAATAAGCTATCGTTATCTTGATTACAATAAGTGGTATAAAAAATATCAATGGATTAACGTAAAAATCGAGAAAAATAGTAATGATTTTCGAATCGATAGTTACCGACCGACTGAAACATCAATACAGGCGATTGGTGAACCGATAACAACAAATAAACAATGGATCGATAGAAAAAATTTAATTTTACCTACAGTCCAATCAAATTCCTTGGAGGAGATCGAAGAAAAATACAATAAAAATAGTATTTCTCTGGGAATATTTAAGCCAAAAGAAATTATTGATTTTATAATTGAACAAGAGTCTTCGGAGTGGTCAAAAAAACAACAACAGGAACTATCTCAACTAAGACTGTTTGAAGCTCAGCCCAAATCTTTAGAAAAAATTTCCTTTAAATTCAGCTACAAATTTATTTGTAATGATAAACGATGTGTGAAACCTCATAAATTGTCTATTATCGATTGGGAGATAAACGCTCTTTATCTCAACATGAAAGAAAAATATGGATATGATATGGATGTAGTTTTGCAAAAAGTTAAAGAAAAATGGTTGACTGAAATGTGAAGTGATAAACGGGATTCCTATTTGATTGTTGGCACTCAATATCCTAATCCTACATTTGTGGTATTGGGAGTCTTCTGGCCTCCAAAATAAAAGAAATCATCGATAAAACAGGTTTTCAATCTTGACTTTAAATTTTTTTGATAATTTCATAAGAAGACGAAGTGATGGACTTTCACGGCCTTGTTCGATATAGCCCATGTAAACTCTACTAATTCTAAGTTGTCCGGCTAATTCTTCTTGACTGACTTTTATACCCTTTCTTAATTTCTGTACTTTCTTTCCAAGTGTTCGTAAGGTTTTGTTTGACTTTTTTTTCATACAAAACAATTTTCATATGAACGAGAATAATAATCTACTAAGCAGGACTAAGCAATTAGCCTCAAATATGCTATTGTAATTGACTCTAAGAAATACTAAGATAAAATTATTAGCAGTTTTTGATTAATAAATTTATGGCAGAAATAGCAGCAGCCCCAATATCAGTGACTGCGGAGGCAAGAGCAGTCAGAGCTGGAGGAGCAATAGGTGGAGTTCCAGAATTAGCGAAATTAAAATTAAGTGAATGGTTTAATACAGCTAAAACGGAAGTCGCTAAAAGAATTGGTTTAACAAAAGCATAAGCAAAAATAAAGGGAAATGAACAGGCAGATCCAAAAATTGGAGAATTAGGAGTAAAAGTTATAAAAGGGGTAGGGGATTTAGTAGAAAAAAGAGGTGAATACCTTGAAAAAAGCGCATATAGTAGATCTGCAAGAGCTACAGATCATGAAAATAAATTACAGGCTTTAAGAGAGAAACCGGTTGAGACGGCGAAAAAAGCAGCAGAGTATGATATTGCTAATACTACTTTACAAATGCTTGATCTTCCAGGTCGAGTTGGACCAGGGGCATTATCAAGAATTGAACAGACTCGAGAATTAGCACAAAGAGTCATAGATACGGGCAGTGAAAAATGGCATGGATTTTGGGCTGAGAGAGACAATCGAGTTGCCGAACGCGATTTAGATACAGCAGTCAAATATGGAGAGGGTGCTAAAGCTACTCATGATTTTGCTGATAAATTTGAAGCAATAATAGGAAATAAAGACGGATTATCCAAACTAAAGGAATCAAAGACAACAATTCAAAACGAGGTTGATCAAACAGCAGCTGTCAAAGAAAAATTAGCTGGCCAATTTGGTGAAGTGCTTACAAAAGGAGCTAACATTGGTAAAGGTGGGGCCGAACAAATTAAACAACAGGATGTTGCTGAAATTAAAAAACAAGAGCAAATTCTTAAAGATGTTCAGCATGGAGTTACCGCAGCCGGAACGAAATAAATTAAAAGTTTAATATAAATATATGAATTTAACAGATACTTTAAAAAATATTTCAAATGTTGTTGAGAACGATTTAAATTTAACCGAAGAATTAAGAGAAGATATTATTAACTTAATTGCCGAGGTTAATGTTGATCCAACCCCAGCTAATTTAAGAGTGTTAAGTACTGTATTGGAAAAATTGAAAGACTCTACTAAATATTTAAGTGCTTTAAAAACATTTAGTAGCCTTGAGTCAACAAATCTTTCCACTTAATGTTTTAGATTTATACTATTGTAAATTTTGAACATATAAGTTTATTATTAGACCAAAATAACTTCGATTGTTAATTTTGTTTTTCAATCTATGCCTTTCCTTAATAGAAGACAAAATTAAATTGGGCTTTAGGTTTTTGAAACTTTTGCTAAAATTGAGGAATGAAAAAAGCACCGATCTATTCTTTAACAATATCCTTGGATTTTTGGTCACCAAAAATTTGGAGAAGGATTTGGATAAGAGGAGATGAAAAATTAAATTATATAGCTTGGGTGCTGTTTACTAGCATGGGATGGACAGGATATCATCTATCAGAATTTATTATTCGAGATAAATTTTATGGAAATATTTCCATTGAAGACCCTCTTGAAGAATGGCTCGATTGGACAAAATATACTTTATACGAAATAGCTAAAACAAAAATAACCCAATTCAAATTTTTGTATGATTTTGGAGATGGATGGGAAATGACAGTCAAGATAAGAGAGTTAAAAGATTTAGATAAAAGCGCTCCTTACCCCGTCTGCGTAAATGGTAAAAACGCCGCTCCACCGGAAGATGTTGGAAGTTATGTAGGTTTTGAACATTTTATAAAAATAATGAAAGATGAAAATCATCCAAAATACAAAGAAATAAGCGAGATGTGGATTTCCGATACTTTTGATCCATCATATTTTTCAGTTGACGAAGTTAATGATATTATTCAAGATAAAAAAGTTTTCCAGGAGTACGTCAATGAAAAGTTTGGTTTTTGACTTATGCTAATAATACGTTTTGGAAAAATAATTGAATACGCAAATTCAAATCAAACTTGGTTGAAAAAAGCAGTTGAGGAATTCTTTGGTAATAGTATTAATGTTGATAAATATGATCATAAAATTTTAAGTGGACTCTTTAATGAATGGTTTATTTTTGACTTTCAACCAACAATCTCTGAGGCAACCCCAGTTAGTCAGTATTATTTTAAAAACCCTTATAACTTACCTGAAATACAATTAAAAGAATTGGAACAAATAATAAAGACAGAAAAATATTCAATGTATCAGATAAAAGAAGTCAAAAAAGGTAAATGGCTTGATTTAGCTGATATTTTTTCTGGAAAAAGTTATAAAGTCTATGATATTAAAGGTTCATCAAACACAAATGATAAAGGAACCTTAGCCGGAAGATTAGCAAAAGTCGACGGTAAGTGGATCGTAGTTGGATCTGACCCGCTTTATTTTCCAATTACTTATACAGAAAGATCTTTAAATTTTTTCTCAAAATCTAAAGACTCACAAAAACTTAATCCTAAATATATTTTTGATCAGTTTATAAAAAATCAAAAAGAGGAAAAACCAGACGAAGATATAAAAGTGAAAGTTTTTAGAGGGGAACTTGAGAGACAATATAAGTCTATGATAAAAAAATATAAATTAAAAGCAAATTTTGAAAAATTATTAGACTTTGTGTACAGAGAAAATTATGAAAATCATTTTGCTCAATTTTTTAAAGATTTATTCATGAAACTTAAGATTCCTGAAAAAGTAATTTTTGAAAATCTTAATTTCTTTCAAAATATTTGGAATTATTTTCCACATGAAGTGCTTAATGGCTTATGCCCGAACGAGATGTATCGGAGATATGATAAATAGACTAATTTTCTTTATTTATATTCTAAATCAAATCTTTCTTTTAAAACTAAATTTAGGTTTTCAAATAAAGACAAATATTTAGTAATTTTCTTTTTTAGATTATAGTCGAAATTTTTATAATTTAAAATATTTTTTAAGGCATTGATTATTTTCACTACGGAAACATACGATAAAAAAGCGGAATTTTTTGAATCAAAAGTACTGTCTTCGTATTTCATTTCTTTTTCTTCAATAGTACTTAATATGGCTCGATGAATTTTGACTGAAAAAAATAACATATAATAATTTAAGATTTTGAGCGGTTCCTTAATTTCTTTTGGAGTTTTTTCAAGAAAATAATAGTGGAGATCCTCAACTAATTTTACTAACGAAATGCAAAGTTTTTTTGCCACCTGTATTAAAGGATCATTTTGCACCAATTTATCTTTTTCATATTTTTCATTATCATTTTTGGTTATTTTTATTTTTAATCTTTTCATATCTTTTTCCAATAATTTTTTTGTTTCCTCAAAACTTTCTGACATGGAAAGAAGCATTGCTTCGGTACTTTTAGGATCGATTCCTTGTTTGATAAATTTTTTCTCAGATTCTTTTTCTTTCTGATAAACACGACAAATATTTGACAACCTGCATCTTTCACACCAACGATCGCAAAAATTAAAAGGGAGTTTATAAAAAACATCTTTATGAATCCACGGAGGATTAATTGACCCGAATTGAGAAATAAATATTTTGTTGAAAAAAGAAGAGTTCATAAATATCAACCCCAACTTTCATTAAAACGTTTTTTTGGATCGGTAAAGATAATTTCTTTAGGGTCAAAATGGTCGGGATCCCAATAGCCTATCCACGCTAAAAGTTCTTCATCAATTTCTTTATTATTTCTTTCTAATATCTCTATGCAATTATAATAACCTGGGATACTACCACAATCTTCTGGCGGACAAGCAAGTTCCGCCTCAAGGCAAACAGGATATTTCACCTTACTTTCTTTCGGAAATATTTTTTCCAAAACTACCTCATGTTCCCAATTATCACCAAAGTCGTAAACATAAAACATTTTGTCACTCTTCTTTTTGAAAAATTTTGGAAGAGGAGTTTCTGTAGTAAAAAGAGGTAAGTTTTCTTCTCTGATTTCTTCCGCCGCATAAGGACAATCAACTTTTTCCAAATATCCTCATCTTGCTTTCTGATCTCTTTTTTCAAAACAGTGTAGATGAGAATCTTTCCAGCCCATGGCGTCTTGAATTGCTATATGAAGATCATAGAAAGTACAGCTTTCCGGTACTTGAATTCTTCGCCAAACAGAAGGCTTTGTATCCAAAAGAGTAATTTTGAACTGATAGACATTTTTGTAAGGTCGTTTTCTGGGAATCGTAAATTCTAATTCCATGCTTATAATTTACCACAAAGTTAGGAAAAAACTATATCTCTATTTTTTTGTCAGAGATCAGAGGTTGACAAAAAGCTGATAAAGCTGAATATTCAATCCTTCCGATATTTTGCAAAGTATCTTCAAACTTGGATTGGCTTTCCCTTCTTCAACTTCGGCTAAATAAGAACGATCGATATTACAATCAACCGCTAAGTCATCTTGAGATAAATTTTTCACTTTTCTTATTCTCAATATTTCTTTTCCTAACCTTCCACAAATGTATTTGTATTTCATATGAAAGGAAAGGATATCTTAACAATGTAAATGTGACAACGGTAATACTCCGTTTGAACAAAGAAAAATTCCTAAACAACGAACCGGTCGGAACAATCACTAGAAAGCAAAATGAAGTTTAACCGACCGGAACAGAAAACGATTAACAAGCAAGTTTCCCCTCACCTTTTCTGGAAGAGGTGAGGGGGTCAGGGGGTGAGGAGATTAAAATTGGTCGATTCTCCAAAATACCGCTCGATTGCGGGTTAGGTTTTGATTAAGAACTTGTAACCCGCAATGGAGCGAGTCCCGATAACCTTTGATCTACCCAACTACAGAAACAAACTATAACTATATCTCTCTGAGTTGATTTGGATTAAGATTATCCTTATTGGTTTGATATCCCAAATCAACTGAGAGAGAAAGGTAGAGGCAACTTCTTCAAGTATTCCCCAAAGGTTGGTTAAGATTTAGGGACGGGCATTTTCTTTCGACCATATTCCTTATTCCCCAGTCTGCCTTAACTTTAGTTTTATAAAGGGAGTCTTTCGACAGAGAGAGGGAACCTTATACAACTGTGAACCGAACGACAAAGAAAGACGACCGAAATTAAAATTTCTTGTTCTTGATCGGTTGAGTAACTTCCGGTCAAAGGGTGACTGCTTGCCAGTCACCCAATTCTTTCCCTCCCTGTTTTCCTACCGATTCCCCAAAAACTGAGGAGGTCTCTAAAACAGCCGGAGCGAAGGGACGTCCGACGTCCCGAAGCGGAGGCGGAAAGAAGCTCGAACAGATCCCGACTCAGTCGGGTGGGAGCGAGGGCACAAAGCCAGTGGCGTGGTTGAAAGTCTGGCCGGCTGACAGAGTGGCTAGTTGGTTGGTTTACCCTGAGTGAAGTCGAAGGGTTGGGTTGGTCGGATGTCCGGCTGACTGACAGGTTGGCCGGTTGTCTGGTCTAACGATAGAAGTTTCCCAGTTCCCAGACAACCAAGCCCCCCAGTGGCAAACCCCCTTAATGGTCGGCTCTGGTCGTCAGCGCTGTGGAAGTCCCCAGCCCCCAGTTTTGAAACTCGTCATGTCGCAAAAAGAAGCGCGAAGTGTCGCAGGTTGGGAAAAAGTTTAGCGATTGTTTTGTCTATCCGCCTTTGATAAAATAATTTCGAGCAAGTTTGTATAAACGCACCTTAAATTTTTGTAAAAAAATTTAAGGTGTAAACATATATGACAAAAACAAAAGTTTCTGCTCGTTTACTGCGTTGTTCCTTCCTCTCCAATTAGAAAACTCGTCCCTTACGCCAATAAGGCCAAAAAGCAGGGAATCAAAGTTTATCACCTGAATATCGGCGATCCGGATATAAAAACGCCAGAAGTAATGATTGACGTCTTGAAAAAATGGTCGGGAAATCCGATTCCTTACGGGCAGTCCCAAGGCGAACTGAAATTTTTAGAATCCTTAGTTTATTATTACAACAAGCTTGGTTTTAATTTCATTCATACGGCAAATATTCAGGTGATAACCGGAGGATCAGAGGCGATTTCAATGGCTTTTTTTGCCACCTGTGAAACAGGTGACGAAGTGATTGTCTTTGAGCCTTTTTACACTAACTATAATTCTTATGCAGCTGTCAACCAGATTAAGTTAATCCCGGTTAGGACATATGGTGAGAACGGTTTTCATCTTCCAGATAAAAAAGAGATAGAGAAAAAAATCAGCAAAAAAACCAAGGCAATTTTAATTTGTAATCCTTCCAATCCGACAGGAACGGTTTATTCCAAAGAAGAAATGGAGACGTTGGTCGATCTGGCTAAAAAACATAATTTGTTTTTAATTTCAGACGAGGTTTATCGAGAGTTTGTCTATGACGGCAAGAAACACGTTTCTATTTTAGATTATATGAAGAAACTTCCTAAACAGACGATCCTTCTTGACAGCCTTTCCAAGCGCTATAGTCTTTGCGGAGCCAGGCTGGGAAAGCTTGTTTCTCTCAACAATGACGTGATGGCTGGCGTCCTGAGAATTGCTCAAGGAAGGTTGTCGTCGGGTTATGTCGATCAAAAAATCGCCGAAAAATTAACCGAAGTCGCGCCAAGTTATTTTAAAGAGGTTAAAAAAGAATATCAAAAACGTCGGGACATCTTGTATTACGGATTAAAAAAAATTAAAGGGGTTTTTCTGGAAAAACCAGAGGGGGCTTTTTACACAATTGTCAGACTACCGGTTAAAAATAGTGAGGATTTTTGTAAGTGGTTGTTGACTGATTTTCGACTAAATAATGAAACGGTAATGTTTGCTCCGGCCGCCGGATTTTATGCGACTCCCGGGTTGGGGAAAAACGAAGTAAGAATTGCCTACGTTCTCAATATCCACGATCTCAAAAGATCGATTGAGATTTTACAGCGGGCTTTGGTAGAATATTAAGGTTAGCGGTGGTAGTTCAGCGGTAGAATGCTTCCTTGCCAAGGAAGAGGTCGAGGGTTCGAATCCCTTCCACCGCTCACAAGTACCTACTGATAAATATTACCTGCCAAAAAAGCGCCAAAAGAAAATAAATTATTTCAAAGATAGCGTTTATTTTACTAAAGGTAAAAAACAAAAGAATTATTATTGCTTGAATCAATATCAGATTGTTTGATAAATAGAGAAAACCTTTACTTTTAGTAAGTTTTGCAAAAACATGTTCAGAAATTGTCCAAAAAATAAATAAACCTCCGGCTAAAAGCCAATGAATAACGAAAAATTTATTGACAGGAAAGAATCCGATTAATCCAAAAGATAAAACGGCAATAAGCCAGATAGCAGATGTCAAAGCATTAAGTTTTAATTCAAATTTTTTAAAAACATAAGCGGTAAAACTTAGATCTAAGAGACTCTTAATAATAAAAAGCAGATTGAAAAATGACAATTGGTTTGAGTTCAAAAAATAACTCATTTGAGAGATGGTATATTTGGTAAAATTATAGTTGGGTAGTTGACCGCTTAGATAAAACGTCGAACCCAAGAAAAACAAGGCTGATAAAATAGCGTTATACTTGAATATTTCCAGTTTGTTTTTTCGTTCTTGTTGCGGTTCCATGAGAAATTATAGTTGTTTTAAGATTTTTTCGAAAGCCTCTAGATCAGATTTGTAAGTAAGGGTTTTTTTTACTTCTTCGGCGGTAACAAATTTGGTATTCATCATCTCCCAGTCATGGTTTTTCGGGTCTCCGGAAATATACTGCATAAGAAAATAGTAGACAGTTTTTTTAACTTTAACCTCCGAAGCTTTAGTGGAAGCGGTTTGAATATATTCATAGTGGGTTTCAATTGGTTTTTTATTGACAATTTTTGCTTTGACTCCGCCTTCTTCTTCGACCTCTCTTAGAGCAGCTACTTCCATTGATTCTTTACTATCTTTATCGCCGACTAAACCTTTGGGAAACACCCAGCCCTTGTGCTGGGAATGCTGAGTAATTAACCAATTTAGATGATAGATTTTCTTAAAAACAATTCCTCCGGCTGAAGTTTGGTTAATTATTTTCATTTTTTTAAGGGACATACTTTATAAGGTCTGACCTCGTAATGTATGTCCTACAGCTTGACTAATATTTTTAAACCTGTCTTTTTGCAAAAGATCAATTAGTTCTAAATTTATCTGCGAAATTAGTTGGGGTCCTTGAAAAATCATTCCTGTTATTAATTGAATTAAAGAGGCGCCGAGCTTGATTTTTTTGTAGGCGTCTTCAGCAGAAAAGACTCCGCCGCAACCGATAATAATTAGTTTATTCTTGTAATTTTTATAAGCTAGTTTAATCAGTTCGTTTGACCTTTGTTCACAAGGTTTTCCGGAAAAATTACCAGCTTTAAATTTTTTAACTTCAGAAGAAACAAGGCTAGGATTTTTTCTGTCCTTTTGCAGATTGCCGAAAACAACTCCTTTAATTGATTTATATTTAACAATAATATCTAGCATAGAAGAAATTTCTTCGTTAGTTTTTTCAATCGGCATCTTGATGAAAACTGGTTTTTTCAATCTTAAACTATCAACAGAGGAAAGTAGAAGTTCTAGGATTTTTGGCGGATAAAAGCTAATATCTTTGGCATTAACTAAATTTGGACAGGAAATATTCAGCTCATAATAAGAATTTTTTTTACTGTTTTTTTCAAAGATTTTAAAAGCAGAAACAATGTCTTTAATTTCATCTTCAACAGTTCTTATTTTTATTGAATTAGTAATACCAATACTTATGCCAACAGGAATCTCGAACTGCAAGTTTTTCAGCTGATGAGAAATAATTATCGCGCTTTTGTTTTTAAAACCCTTGTTAACCATTAAAGACTTTGATTTAGGAAGTCTTCCTAGGCGGGGTGGAGGATTGCCTTGATAGGGAGAGTTTGTCACGGTTCCAACCGTCTGAAACCCAAAACCTAAAGAAGGAAGAATTTGAGTGAGTCTAGCATCATAGTCAAAGCCAGCTGCCAGGCCAACTGGTCCGGGAAAGTCAATGCCAGCCAGTTTTTGTTTTAATTGCGCTGAGGTGTATTTTAACTTCCAACCAACAATTTTTTTTAAAAAACCATGACCAAGCAGTTCTCCTAGATCAACATGAAGGTTATGTATCAGTTCAGCGTCGAAAAGAAAAAATATCGGCTTAAGGATTTTTTGATATACAAAACCATAAAGAAAAAAACGGATAGTTAATCGTTCCTTGATTAATTTTTTATAGGCAAGAAAAAAAATCGTAAAACTAATAAGGGCTGATAAAGTACAGTAAAAACAAATGCTTTTGATAACAAAAATCTGGAGATACATAAAGTAAAAAGAAGCCAAAGCACCAATAAAAGCTTGACAGATCAACCAAAAACGGAAGAGAACGTTTTTTCTATAAATTATTAGAAGAGTAATAATAAAAATTAAACCGTATTGAATAATACCGGTTAAAGCTAAAGGAATGCCGAAGATTACAGAATAAGAGCTTCTTAAAACTTCTCCGCAGTTAGAAAGAATTGGCAGGAAATGATTGATTGTACAAGGAGGAATGACATTATTGAAATGTTCCCAGGTTAAGTAGATAGAATCAATTAATCCTGCAATTGATAGTAAAAGTAAAAATATCATTTTATTTTTTAATTTTATCCGCCTCTTTGATCATCTCAATTGTATGAGGCAGGACTTTTAGTTTGGAAGCTTCCTCGATTGTAAACCAGCCATACTCTTCCGATTCTTCGTTCAAAATTATTTCTTGATTATAATCTTTTAATTTACAGAGAAATAAAGTAAAAACTCCTTGCCAATCTCGACGAGTATCAATAAAAGTTTTAGGAACTAAAATACAAGAATCTATCTCAATATTTAATTCTTCTTTTATTTCCCGTTTTAATGAAATTTCTGCATCTTCATTTTTTTCTATACCACCACCTGGCAAATGCCAGACGAAAGGAGCATAGTCGACGTCTTCAGGATCCATTTTTACTCTTTTAGTGAGAAGAAATTTATTGTCTTTTTTTATCGCAGCAATCGCTACTTGTTGGATTCTCATGGCGGAGGGTAGAGGATTTGAACCTCTGAGAGCTTTCGCTCACAGGTTTTCGAAACCTGCGCCATAAGCCGCTCGGCCAACCCTCCATTAGAATCTATTAACGAGTTTATAGATTATTATGTCCACCTAAGTTCGCTCTTCAAGTCGTGTTCGAATAGAACTGAAAAGACTTGAAGTAAGAATAGGTGGACTTTTTACTATCTTATTTTACCAAAGCTGATTGTTAAAAACTGCCTATTAAGGTAAAATATAAAGATACTTTAGGCGCGTTGGCGAAGAGGAAACGCGGGTGTCTGCAAAACACCTACTGCGCCGGTTCGATTCCGGCACGCGCCTCATTTTTTTAGGAGAGGTGCTGGAGCGGTTTATCAGGTTAGTCTTGAAAACTAAAGAGGGCGCAAGCTCTCCGTGGGTTCGAATCCCACCCTCTCCGCTTTCACCCGCCGAAGCCTAGCGAAGACGGATAACTTCGTCGGACTACGGCGGACACAGTCCACCTAAGTTAGATTTAATAAACCATTATGATACAATTTATCATCAGTTTATGATTTATCATAGTCCGACTCATGGCCAAGTCGATTTAGAAAAACTCAAACATATCGTTTCCAATTTCATGTCTGGTGACAAAAAAGCCAAATACGAGATTATTGTCGGTACTGATTCACAGAAAATCGAAAAAAACAAATATGATTTTGTTTCTGCACTAATTATCCATAGGGTCGGTTGGGGAGGGATTTACTTTTGGAAAAGAGCGGTTCAAGACAAGAAAATTTCCTTGAAGGAGAGAATTTATCAGGAAGCCACTATGTCTCTTGAGACTTCGGAAAACTTCGTCAACTTTTTTAAAACCAACGGCATTTCCAAATACGATATCCAGATTCACGTCGACATCGGCCACAACGGTGAAACTAGAGATTTAATTACAGAGGTCGTCGGCATGATTCGTGGCAGCGGCTATGAAGTAAAAATTAAACCAGACTCTTATGGTGCTTCAAAGGTTGCTGATCGTCACACTTAAGGAAGATATTCTCGGGCGTTATTTTCATTGATGACAAAACTTTGTCCTTGGCCGGAGACGATTTTAAAGGCGACTTTGCGGACAATGCCTTCGATAGTTCGTTCCAAGCTTCTTATGCCGGCGTCAAATCCTAAAGGCCGAGTAATTTTTAGCCAGAGACTATCTTCAATTTTGACATTTTCTGCTGTCAATCCGGTTTCTTTGAGATAGCGGGGAAGGACAAAATTTTTGGCAATAGTGATTTTCTCTTCGTCGGTATAAGAAGGCATAGTAATAGCTTCAAGTCTATCCATGACTGCTGTTGTAATATTATTGGTATTGTTTGCCGTAGCGATAAATAAAACCTGGGAAAGATCAAATGGATAGTCAATGAAATAGTCAACAAAAGCATTGTTCTGTTCCGGGTCAAGGAGTTCGATTAAAACACCCATGATGGCGGCTCTCGATTCAGGCGTAATCCGGTCAAGTTCATCGAGCAAAACGATAGGATTTCTAGTTCCGGCCCGTCTTATAGCTCTCATCATCATTCCCGGTTCGGCTTCGCTTGAGGTTTTTGACTGGCCGCGAAGATCTAAGGCAGAAGATAGTCCGCCAAAAGGAATCCGGACAAACCTCCGACCCAAAGCTTCGGCGACTGATTTAGCCAAAGTAGTTTTACCAGTGCCGACTAACCCCACGAAAAAAAGAATTGGCGCGTGAAAGGCGTCGGTCGACATTTTTTGTTTTTGGATAAGCAAGATTGATAAATATTCAAGAATCCTTTCTTTGATTTTTTGTAGACCATAGTGATTTTTATCAAGAACTTGTTTAGCCTGAGCCATATCTAAAATATCTTCGCTTTTTTTATTCCAAGGCAGATGGGTGATCCAGTCAATATATTTGGTAGTAATATCAAGCTGAGAAAGGTTGCCTCCGTATTTTAGTGCTAAACTGATTCTCTCGATTTGCTCGGCCGCCTTTTCATGTAAGTTAACAGGTAAGTCAGAAGACTGCAAAGCAGTTTTTAATTTTTCTATTTCTGACAAGCTTTTTTTATCGTCCATATCGTTAGCAGAGTCAATTACCTATTGACAAAAGTCAAAATTTTTATTATAAATATATCCGTCCCCTCTGTCATCCTGAGGGCGAAGCCCGAAGGATCTAAAAAAAGATTCCTCGCTTCGCTCGGAATGACAGGGAGGGAGAGATTATTTTATAAATTTATTCTATCTGAATTCTTATGTCAAAAACAACAGGTAATATCAAACCTCTTTTCGACTATGTATTAGTTAAACCTTTGGAAGGGGAAACAAAGACTCCTTCTGGCATTGTTCTTCCAGATAGCGCCAAAGAAAAACCGCAGGTCGGTGAAATTATGGCGGTTGGCCCAGGAAAAAGTTGTTGTGGAGAGAGTTGTTGTTCTGATGACGACAAGTGTGAATGCGAGGAAATGATCGTCAAAGTCGGCCAAAAAGTTCTTTACAAGAAATGGGGAGGAAATGAGGTCAAAGTTGGAAATGAAGAATGGTTATTAATTGAGCAGAAAGATATTATGGCAATTGTTCAATAGAAATATCATTAGGGGTCAGGCATGCCTGACCCGTACAATTATAAATTTTTAATTATTATGGCAAAACAAATTAAATACGGAGCCGAGGCTCGAAAAAAACTTTTAGACGGTGTTAATAAATTGTCAGAGGCCGTTGCTACAACCCTAGGTCCTAAAGGACGAAATGTGGCGCTTGATAAAAAATGGGGAGCACCCAATGTGGTTCATGATGGAGTAACAGTGGCGAAGGAGATAGAACTTGATGATCCATTTGAAAATATGGGAGCCCAACTTATCAAAGAAGCAGCTTCAAAAACCGCTGATGTTGCCGGAGACGGAACAACCACAGCGACAGTCTTAGCTCAGTCTTTAGTTCAAGAAGGTTTAAAGATGATTACTGCTGGAGCCAATCCGATGGTGATGCAACGCGGTCTTAAAAAAGCCGGCGACTTTGTCGTTGAAGAGTTGAGAAAATCAAGAAAACAAATTACTTTAGCTGATGCCGCCAGTGTCGCGACCATCTCTGCCGGCGATCCGGATTTAGGAAAACTGATTGCCGACGCTCTAAAAGCAGTTGGCGGTAAAGACGGCGTTGTCACAGTTGAAGAAGGCAAAGGATTAGAGACAACAGTCGACCATAAAGAAGGAATGCAGTTTGACCGCGGTTTTGCTTCGGCTTATTTTGCGACCGATACTGATAAGATGGTTGCCGAAGTGAAAGATGCCTATATTTTGATTACTGATAAAAAAGTCACTGCAGTTTCAGACCTTTTGCCTTTTTTGGAAAAGTTCGTTAAAGTTTCCAAGAATCTAGTGATTATTGCCGATGAAGTCGAAGGAGAGGCTTTGGCGACTTTGGTTGTCAATAAGCTCCGAGGAACCTTTAACGCTCTCGTTGTCAAGGCGCCAGGATTTGGCGATAGGCGAAAAGAGATGCTTGAGGACATTGCCATTCTAACAGGTGGAACAGTCATTTCCGAAGACCTGGGCAAAAAGTTAGATAGTGTTGAAGTGGAAGACTGCGGACGGGCTGATAAAGTCAAGAGTGACAAAGAAAACACTTCGATTATTGGCGGCAAAGGAAAAAAAGGCAGTATCGAAGCGAGAATCGTCCAGATAAAAAGAGAACTGTCAGAAAACACAAGCGAGTTTGACAAAGAAAAACTTCAAGAAAGATTAGCTAAGCTTTCCGGTGGAGTAGCTATCATTAATGTTGGCGCGGCAACCGAAATCGAGATGAAGGATAAAAAAGAAAGAGCCACCGATGCTGTCGCCGCCACTAAAGCTGCCCTTGAAGAAGGAATTGTTCCGGGAGGAGCAGTTGCCTTACTTAATATTAGCCAGAAAATGAACAGCGAAAAGCTCGGTAAGGTTTCCGCTGACGAGAAGATCGCTTATGATATTGTTAAAAAATCTCTTGAAGCGCCTTTTACCAAATTGGTTGAGAATGCCGGAGTTGATCCAGGACAACTTTTAGCCAAAGCCAGAGAGGTCAGTAGTGAAGGAATGGGTTTTGATGTTTTAGTTCTTGGGACTGTCGAAGAGGCTAAACCGATCGATATGGTTAAAGCCGGAATTATTGACCCATTAAAGGTGGTGAGAACAGCAGTTCAAAACGCCATTTCTATTGCTGCCATGATCTTAACAACAGAAGCACTGATTACCGATAAACCAGAACCAAAAGCTCCAGCTATGCCATCTGGTGGAGGTATGCCTGATATGGGTGGAATGGGATATTAAAATTTGATACCATATTGTAAGAAGGGTAGTGAGAGATTATGGCCGATAAAAAAATAGGCAAAGTTTCCCATTATTTTGACAAAATCGGAGTAGCGATAATAGAAGTTAAGTCTGCCTTTGCTGTCGGTGATACGTTGAAGTTTGTCAGACACGGCACAGGAGAAGAATTATTTCAACAGGTTGTTTCTTCTATCCAAGAAGAACACAAGCAGTTAGAAAAAGCCAAGAAAGGGCAAGGCGTTGGTGTCAAGGTTGACAAGAAAGTCCACGAAGGTGTCGAGGTCTATAAAGTTTAATCAGAAAAGATTTTTTTATAAGCTCCAAGCAGTTTGTATTGGGTTTTCTTCAAATTGTAGATTAAATGTTTTATTTGGTTAAACTTCTTTCCGTAGCCGAAATTTTTTATCGGCCGAAAAAGATCCATCTGCCCTGCATTATGAACAATAGCTATTTTCTCTCCGCTTGGTTCATAAAAAACTCCGCTTTTAATAATAAAACCCTTGGGCATTGTACTCATCATATAGTTATATTTATTGTCTAGAAATTTATATTTTGATTGATAGATATAGTAATTAACGACTATTTGGTCGGGTCCCCAAGCATCTTTATCTTTGATTAGCTTGTTCATTAGTTCGCAAAGAGAGATAAATTTTTTATAGGGAGCAAAGATGACTCCGGCATTGATAACCGGTTTATTTTTGACAACTTTCCAGATTTTTTCTTTGACTCCGTCGGCAAAATTATTGAAGATAAACCATTCAAAGAATAAAACCTCCATTCCGAGGGGGACGACACGGAAAGTATTTTTATTTTTTTTAAAAACAGGAGTAATATCTTCCTGGAAAATAATATCCCCGCCATCAACAAAAAGGACTTGATCATATTTTTTTGTTTTCAGATAACGGCAAGCGTCAAAAAATCTTTTGTTGACGATGTGATATTTTTTGGTACCTTTAAATAAAATTACTTTTTCTTTTTTCAGTTTATTTTTTTGAGAATAGGTTAATCCATAATCGATGATGACGACATCAATATTAGAAAGAGGAATATTGTCTTTTAGAGATTTAAACCAATGGTCTATGACAAAATCTCCGTGTTTGCTATTAGCACAGGTAATAATGACATTCTTTTTCACGAAATAATTTTACCAAATTTTGTTATAATTTGATCGTTACCAGAGGTACCCAAGCGGCCAACGGGGGCAGACTGTAAATCTGCTGGCTTATGCCTTCGGAGGTTCGAATCCTCCCCTCTGGACTCAATAGACTTAGAGCATAAGGTCAATCTAAAATACAAAAATACCTTCAGGTATTTGTACCTTTTAATTCAGCTTAATACTTTTTAAAAGTAATATAACAAACAATGTCAATCCTTACGGGGTTAGATGAGGAGATGATTTTAAGGCTATCTGGGTTCGAAGTTCATCCGTCCAGCAAGATTGGACGCAAAGCGACCGTAAGCTCTCAAATAGGTCGATAACACTTGTGAAACCTCTACTTTGTTTTTAGGAGTTTCAAACCGTACCTTTGTTATTCAAAAGATTTGGTTTTTGTTATAATTTCCTTTCTAACCATAAACCGAGGCTCAACAAATTATATTGGTCTTTTTTGATACAATGTTAATGTCCTCATACTCTTTTTTGGAATAGCGTAAGTTTAAAGGAGTTTTAATAATGTTAAAAATCAAAAACGAGGGAATAATTTTAGAGAAAACAAATCTGGAATTTGAAAATAAGTCTGTTTTCAACCCGGCCTGCATCCAGGTGGATGACATTACTCACATGTTCTATCGGGCAACTAACCATAATGATATTTCTTCTATTGGTTACTGCCAGCTGAAAGATAATAAAGTTGTAAAAAGACTTAAAAAACCGGTTCTT
>Ga0100400_1000648_pt1 | contig 24302 bp, 23 predicted proteins | sample CryGeymeta201524_FD_80420 | JGI IMG/M metagenome (GOLD analysis project Ga0100400, IMG submission 80420) | Groundwater microbial communities from Crystal Geyser aquifers in Utah, USA - Crystal Geyser metaG 2015-24 | ecosystem: Environmental > Aquatic > Deep subsurface > Groundwater | place: USA... | reverse complement strand
TCTTTTTGGTGATAATAAAAAAAGATTGACAAAGTCTTTAACCTTCAAGGGTTTGTAATTAAAGAAAATTGTATAAAACATTGGCACCCCAATAAGTTTTTCAGGCATACCTAAAAACGTCCTGTATGGAATTTTCCTCAATATAGGGAAATTTTTAAAAATGGGAGTTCCCTCTAAAATAATCTTAGGGTTATTTTTTGTCATCACGAATTAAGTTTAGTTAACGCCATTCTCAATCTTTTGATTGTTTTATCTTTTCCTAAAACTTCCATCGTTTCGAAAAGAGGCGGGGTGGCGGTTTTACCAGTTAAAGCGATTCTGACGGCCATGAAAAATTTACCTACATGGTAGTTTTGCGCTTGGGCAATCCCCCTAAATAAATTTTCTAAATCTGCCGCTCTCCACTCCGCTTTCTCCAAGTCTTTTAAAATCATATCAAACTGATTTTTAATTAATTTTTTATCCTTGCCGCCTTTTTCTAAAAGCAATTTTTGCTCAATTTTTGGCTCTCTAATGAAAAAATCAACCAAAGATGGATAATCGGCTAATTTTACCAGCCTTTCTTTAACCAAAGGAATGGTTTTTCCAATTAAACCATCCGTCATTTTCTTGTCGGCAAAGGGTTTGAGCAACTTTGACAAATCTTTGTTTGTTTTTTGGCGAATATAAACACCGTTTAACCAATCTAGTTTTTTAAAATCAAAAATCGGAGCTGATTTGGAAATTCTTTGAAAAGAAAAGTTTTTAATAAACTCCTCAATCGAAAAAATATCTTTTCCTTCGGGGTGAGACCAACCTAAAAGGCAGAGAAAATTCAAAAGTGCTTCCGGCAAATAACCCTGTTCTTGATACCAAGAAATGGCCACTGGGTCTTTTCTTTTAGAAATTTTAGAATGATCGGGATTTCTTAATAAGGGTAGATGGGCAAATTCCGGAACAGGAGCTCGTAAGGCTTGATAAATCATTATTTGTCTTGGCGTATTGGAAATATGATCTTCAGCCCGAATAACATGGGAAATTTTCATCTGCCAATCATCAACGGTGACGGCAAAATTAAAAGAAGGATATTTATCTGATTTTAAAATAACAAAGTCTTTAATTTGGTTATTTTCAAATTCTATTTTCCCCCTGACTAAATCATCCCAAACAGTTTTACCCTGAGGAACTTTGAACCAAACTGCGCCTTCTTTTGAATAAGCCAAACCTTTCTCGATTAACTGTTGAGTGTATTCCTGATATTTTTTTAATCTTTCTGACTGGCGATAAGGCCCATATTTGCCGCCAATATCCGGACCTTCATCATAAAATATTCCCAACCAACGTAACCCCTCAAAAATTATTTTTTCTGCTGCTGAAACATGGCGTTTCACATCGGTATCTTCAATCCTTAAAATAAATTTCCCTTTATTTTTTTTCGCAAAAGAATAACTAAATAAAGCCGTATAAACACCACCGACATGAAGAAACCCAGTTGGGCTAGGAGCAAATCTGGTGCGAATTTCTTTCATTTTGAGTTTACGAAAAACAAGGTTCTGTTGCCTGAGGCGACAGGTTCTTATTCTGCCTTGATTTTAACATACTGAACTTTTATACTCAAAGAAGCCTGCCATGTTCAACTTAACTCAAACGGCCTATTGGACAAGACGCCTTTTAAAAATTGGCGCTTTCCTCTTAATTGCCATTATCTTTTTAAGATTCTCTTTGAGGCTTTTTAGTTCTGTTTGGCAAAAACTTAACCCGCCGCCACCACCACCGCCAACCGTCAGTTTCGGCAAACTACCAGTTATTAAATTTCCGGAGAAGAACGATCCAGGCACAAAATTAAACTATCGCCTGGAAACAATCCAGGGCGGTTTGCCAAAATTACCGGAAATTGCCAAAGTCTTCTTCATTCCTAAAGAAGGCCCTAATCTTTTGGCGCTCCAGCGCGCCACCCAAGAAGCTAAAAGATTAGGTTTTAGTTCAGAACCGCAGCAAATAAACGAAACAATTTATCGCTGGAATAACGGGGCGACGCCATTAACCACTTTAGACATCAACATCAATACCGGCAATTTCCATTTGCTCTATGCTTACGAAAATGACGCCGAAGTTATTAATAGTCAAGATTTACCCGCTAACCAACAAGCCGCCCAGGAAGCCAAGAACTTTTTAGATGCTCAGGGATTGCTGACCGCTGACTTGGCCACCGGCAGCGCTGAATTTGTCTATTTGAAATATTCGTCTCCTAATAATCTTTCTCTTGCTACTTCTCTTTCCGAAGCTGATTTTGTCCGCGCTAATCTTTTCCGGGCTGACCTGGATGGTTTAAAAATCCTTCCACCCAATCCCAAAAACTCCCTGATTTCTTTTCTTTTCTCCGGTGTCAGAACTTTAGGCAGAAGAATTGTCGAAATTAACTACAACTATTATCCAATTGAAAGAGAAACTTTCGCCACTTATCCCTTAAAAAACGCTCAGACTGCCTGGCAGGAAATGCAAGGAGGTAAGGGCTATATCGCCAATCTTGGCCAGAACGAAAACGGCAATATTGTTATCAGAAATGTCTCTTTAGCCTATTATGACGCTGATCAACCACAAAACTTTCTGCAGCCAATTTATGTTTTTGAAGGCGACAATAATTTTATCGGTTTTGTCCCAGCTGTTGCTAATCAATGGACGGAGTAATTTCCAGCCAACGAAAGTTATCAAAAATCCAATTAGTTAGCTTAACTGTTTCTCCAAATCTATCCTGACTACCCAAAACAACGGTAATAATTCCATGCCCGTCCCTTTCAGTATAACCAACCAGACATTCACCAGCTTCTTCAGTCCAGCCGGTTTTAACTCCCTTCATCCCCGGCAGAAAATTCAAAAGCTCATTAATATTATCAAGCTGATGACTAATTTTTCCTTCAACATCAGTAATGGTGATAGATAATGTAGAAAAAATCTCTAAAAGAAATTGATTCTTTAAAGCCGTGGCCGCCAAACGGGCCAAATCCAAGGCGGTGGTGTAGGAAAAATCAGTTAAAAGATTTCCTTCTGGGTCACTATCCAAACCAGTCGGATTGGCAAAATAAGTATGGGTTAAATTCAAAGCCTGCGCTTTTTGATTCATGGCTTTAACAAAGCCAACCATACCTCCAGGATAATTCTGGGCTAAAACCAAAGCCGCATCATTAGCCGAAGAAACCAGCAAGCCATAAAGTAGGTTTTTAACTGTTATTTTTTCTCCTTCAATCAAGTCTATCCCCTGGCCATTTTTCTCCATTTTCCCAACCACCAGAACATTATCCAAACGATAATAGTCCAAAGCCACCAAAGCCGTCATCACCTTCACCGTTGAAGCCGGCAGAACCCTTAGATTCTCATTGCGACCAACCAGCAAAGCAGCTGAATCACGGTCAACAACCACCAAGGAACGAGCGGTTAATGAGAGCGTTGGTGTCTTTTCTAAATTAACTGGATAATTAGCCACTGTTGGTAGAGGAAAATCTAATTCTTGCGTCGATGAAGGTAAAGGCGTTGCCTGAATGACAGCGTAAAAATTCTGACTGGGAATAAAAAAGAAAAGCAGACAAAAAACAAAAAGAAAAGCCCGCTTAATCTTCAAAATTAAAACTTGATTATTTTTTCTTAGAGGAAACATTTTTAATCTCAATCCCCAGTTCTTTCAATTGTTCTTTGTCAACCCTAGAAGGAGCCTCCATTACCGAAGTTTGACCACCAGAATTCATTGGAAAAGCTATTACTTCACGCAATGATGGTTCTCCTAAGACAACTTTTAAAAAACGGTCAACGCCAGGAGCAATTCCACCGTGAGGCGGAACACCATACTCAAAAGCCTTAAATAAATGACCAAATTTTTCTTGAATTTGCTGTTGGCTATGACCAAGGATTTCAAAAATTTTTTCTTGAATTTTCTGGTCTGTAATTCTCATACTCCCACCTCCAATTTCATAACCATTTAAAACAAAATCGTGTTGATAAGAGTGAACCTTACCAGGCTCACTATCTAATAAAGATAAATCCCCTTCTTTAGGTCGTGTAAAGGGATGGTGCATTGAACCCCACCGTTTTTCTTTTTCTTTCCATTCAAACAAAGGAAAATCTTTAATAAAGCCAAAAGCCAAGATATCAGAATTTTTTTTATCCGGTCTTAAATCGGGCTTATCCGTGCCATATTTTTTTATCACTTCATCATAGGAAAGCCGAGGGAAAGGAAATTGAAAAACTTTTTTCTTTAAAATTTTTTCGGTAATTTCCTTATATAAATTTTCAATTAAAACAAAAATTTCTTCTTGACTTACAAAAGACATCTCAAGATCAAGTTGGGTAAATTCTCCATACGCCCGATCAGCCCTGGGATCTTCATCACGAAAACAACGGGCAATCTGATAATACTTTTCTAAACCCGCCACCATTAAAAGCTGTTTGTATTGTTGAGGTGACTGTGGTAAAGCATAAAAATTCCCTGGTTGTAATCTTGAGGGAACAATAAAATCTCTAGCTCCTTCTGGGGTGGACTTGGATAAAATTGGCGTTTCTATTTCGATAAAACCTCGTTTATCTAAAAAATCGCGAATATATTTAATAACCTGATGACGAATTTCTAAATTTTTAACTAGGCGCTGGCGGCGTAAATCCAAATAGCGATATTTTAATCTTAATTCTTCATTGATCTCATATCCATCGGTTTCTAAGGGGAAAGGAAGTTCTTTAGATTTAGCCAGAACCGTCATTTTTTCAACATCAATCTCAATCTTTCCAGTGGAAATTTTTTCATTAACCATGTTCTGGGGGCGCTTTTTAACCAATCCCTCGATTTCTACTACAAACTCTGAACGTAATTCACCTAATTTTTCATCACCCACAATTTGAACAAGACCTGAACGATCTCGCAAGTCAATAAAAACCATTTTGCCGTGATCACGGCGAGTATTCACCCAACCGCAAAGTCTAACTTTTTGGCCAATTTTTTCTGGAGTTTGAGCAACTAAAGTTCTTTCCATAAAAACAATTTTATCTTTTACGATAATGTTTTGCAATCCTACGCCGAGCTTGCTGAGTCATAACAAAATTCAACCAGTCATGAGAAGGCTTCTTTTTGTTCTTGTCAACTAAAATTTCTACCATTTGTCCGCTTTTCAAATGAAAATCCAAGGGGGCCATTTTCCCATCAACTTTGGCTCCACAACATTGATCGCCCAATTCTGTATGAACTGCATAAGCAAAATCAACCGGGGTAGCTTCAACCGGCAAGTCAAAAACATCACCCTTGGGAGAAAAAACAAAAATCCGATGGCTTAAAGCGTCAAATTTTAAAGAGTTTAAAAATTCCTGGGAATCAACCAGTTTCTGCTGCCATTGAACCAATTCTTTAACCCAGGACATTTTTTCGGTGGGAGCGAAAAAGCCTTTTTGGATTTGAGTATCCTCAGCCTTCTTGTTTTTTTGTTGACTATAATACCAGTGGGCGGTAATACCATCTTCTGCTTCCTCCTGCATCTTTTTAGTTCTGATTTGAATTTCCACAATTTTTCCCTGGGCAAAAACATTGGTATGAATTGACTGATAACCATTTGGTTTGGGCTGAGCAATAAAATCGCGGATCCCGATGGAAGGAACAGGTTTATAAAGTTGATGAATTAAACCTAACGCCATATAGCATTCTTCTATTGTCTTGACAATAATCCTCAAAGCCATCAAATCATAAACCTTAATAATATCCTTATCAATCCCCGGGCGCAACAGTTTTCTGTATAAACTATAAAGGTGCTTGGCCCGACCACGAACCTCAGCTTGAACCCCTTTTTTAGACAAAACATCTAGAATTTCTTTTTTCAAATTTTGAATATAATCTTCGCTTTGCTGATAATAAGGCCAGGCAAAATCCTTAACCCATTGGTATTCCTCAGGATAAGCATAGGGAAAAGCCAAATCCTCCAATCTCCCTTTCATCTCGCCAATGCCTAATCTTTCGGCCAAAGGGGCATAAACTTCTAAAGTCTCCTGGGCAATTCTTTTTTGCTTTTCCAGGGGTAAAACATGAAGAGTTTGCAGGTTGTGATAACGATCCGCCAGTTTAATTAAAACCACCCGCAAATCATGAGCCATAACGACAATCATCTTGCGCAGATTTTCCACAAAAACATCTTGGGCAGCTCCCCGTAATTTAATTTCACCGATTTTGGTCACGCCGTCAACCAATTGAGCGATGTCTCGACCAAATTCTTTTTCCAGTTTCTCTTTTTTAATCCCGCCGTCTTCAACAACATCATGAAGCAGACCAGCGACAATTGAGCCAATGTCCAAACGCCAATCAGCTAAAACCTCCGCCACGGATAAGGGATGAAAGATAAAGGGTTCTCCGGAAAGTCTTTTTTGCCCCTGATGGGCCTGAGAAGCAAAATCATAAGCTTTCTTCAGCAAACTCAAATCAGCTTGAGGATGATAACTTTTGATTTTTTTTAAAAGCTGATTGAATTTTTCTTCCATGTTCAAACACCGGTCATCCTGATATCTTTTATCTTTAATTGTAATCGCTGATGTTCATTCCATTCATCAACCAATAAATTATAAACAATATCAATTTTTGCTGATGTTGCCAATTGAGGAAACAAATTCCCCAAACCAAAAGCAATGGCCTCAAAGACGCAGCGAGACAAGGGAGAAGCCAAACGAAGCTTAAGATGCTTTTGGCCGTTACCAACGGTTCGGGCGTCAACAACACTCACTTGACGACTCATAAAAATAGGCTGGGGATTATCCTGTCCAAAAGGTTCCAGTTTCATTATTTGCTGATATAATTCAAAATTCACCTCTTCCAGATTTAACTCCAGATCAATCTTTAAAGTCGGCGACAAATCTTGGTTTTTCAATCTATCTTGAGCAATTTTCATAAGTCTTTCTTTCAAAAGGGTAATTTTGGTGGTCTCCACCGTAAGGCCGGCCGCTCTGGGATGACCGCCGTGAGCAACCAAAATTTCCGCGCAGCTGCGAAGAGCTTCAATGATATTAAATTCCTTGATTGACCGGGCTGAAGCTTTGGAAAATTCTTTGCCCAAAGAAAGAACAACTGCCGGTCGGTAAAATTCCTCTGACAATCTGCTGGCCACTAGACCAACAACACCTTCCTGATAAGATTCGTCACCAACAAAAATCAAATTGTTTCCCCTGCCTTCTTTTAACCAAATCTCTCGAGCATGAATAACAGTTTTCTCAGTGAGAATTTGCCTTTCCCGATTTCTTTGGTCTATTTTTTGGGCCAAACTAATCGCCCTGTTTTCGTCGGGAGTACAAATTAATCTTAAAGATTCCATGGGGTCATCCATTCTACCGGCGGCATTAATCCTTGGCCCGATGATATAACCCACCTCAAAAACACCAATTTTATTCTTATTCAAGCCGGCAAAATCAAAAAGAGCCAAGAGTCCAGGTCGTTGACTCTTTTGTAAAATTTTCAATCCGTACTTAACTAAAGAGCGATTTGGCCCAATTAAAGAAACCATATCGGTAATTGTCCCAATGGTCACCAAATCTAAATCACTTTTACCCTGAAGGTGTTTTGCCAAAAACCAGGCTACTCCACAACCAGCTAATTGAGTCGTATGAACAATGGCTAAAGCCTTTGGTTTTTTTTCACCCAAAACATGGTGGTCAGTAATAATAACATCAACATCCAGTTTATTAGCACGCTCAACTTGCAAATAAGCAACAATCCCTTGGTCAACGGTAATAATTAATTTAACGCCCTCTTTAGCCATCGCTTCAATTCTTTCAACTTTCAAACCATAACCTTCTTCGCGCTTAGGAATAAAAGGAAGAACATTTGCTTTTAAGCGATGAAGAGTTTCCCATAAAATAGCCGTGCCACAAACACCATCGGTATCATAATCGCCATAAACAATAATCTTTTCATTTTTTTTAATGGCTTTTTTAATCCGCTGGACGGCCTTTTTAATTTGCGCTAAATCAAGACCGACTTCTTTAGAGGTTAACTCTTCCGGCTTTTTCGGATTTAAAAATTCTTCAATTTCTTTTTTGCCTTTCAAGCCGCGATTCGCCAGAAGAATCTTGATAATCTCTTTATTTTTAGTTTTACTTAATATTCTCCACTTCACTGTGTTAATATTATATCATCAATATGAAAGTTAACTTACCAGCTTTCGTTGAACAAATTTTAAACAAATTTCTTAATGCCGGCCACGAAATTTATATTGTCGGCGGCGCTGTCAGAGATATTTTAACGAAGAAAGAAGTCCATGATTGGGATTTTACCACCAACGCCACGCCGGAAATTATTCTCGGACTTTTCCCTGACGGTTTTTACGATAATCTCTTTGGCACGGTCGGCGTGCTTAATCAATCCTCGCTTTATGAGATTACGACTTTCCGCAAAGAAATGGGCTATTCCGATGCCCGACATCCAGATAAAGTTTCTTGGGGAAAAACACTTCAAGAAGACTTAATCCGTCGTGATTTCACCATTGACGCCATGGCCCTTCGCCCCACTAAACGGGGCTCAGGGCTTCAGCCTGAGGCCTCAGCCGAACGGCAAGCCCTTTTTACTCTAATTGATCCTCATAACGGACAGGATGATATTAAAAAGAAAATCATTAGAGCCGTCGGCAACCCCGCAGAAAGATTTCAGGAAGACGCTTTGCGCATGATGAGAGCCATTAGAATCGCCACTCAATTAGGCTTCTCTATTGAAGAAAAAACCTTTCAGGCGATTAAAAATAATATTAACCTTTTAGATAAAATTTCGGCCGAGAGAACCAGAGACGAACTTTTAAAACTTTTATCTTATCCCTTTGCCGCTGACGGCTATCTTTTATTGCGCAATTCCGGCTTGGCGGAAAAAATTCTGTCGGAAGTTGAAGCCGGATTCGGCGTTCAGCAAAAAAGCCCAGGTCGTCATCATCTTTTAGATGTTGGCAACCACTCCCTTGAATCATTGAGAAATTCAAAATCAAGAGATCCAATTGTCAATCTGGCTATTCTTCTCCATGACGCCGGCAAACCAACCGTTGCCAGGGTCCAAAAAGACGGGGTAATTACTTTCTATAATCATGAGATGGTTGGTGCTTCATTGGCAAGGAGTATTGCCAAAAGATTGAAACTCTCCAAAAAACAGGAAGAAAAACTGGTGACTCTCGTCCGCTGGCACCAATTCTCAGTTGATGAGAAGCAAACGGATAAGGCCATCCGCCGTTTTATCCGCAATGTCGGCAAAGAAAATATAAAAGATATGCTTCAGTTAAGAACGGCTGACCGCTTGGGTGGCGGTGCCAGAGAAACTTCCTGGCGGATGGAATTGTTTAAGAAAAAACTTATTGAAGTTCAAAAAGAACCCTTTTTAATTACTGATTTGAAAATTAACGGCAATGAAGTGATGAAAACCTTAAAAATCCATCCCGGACCTTTAGTGGGCAGGCTTTTAAATCAACTTTTTGAAGAAGTCGTTGATAAAAAACTCAAAAACGAAAAAGAAGCTCTCCTCAAACGTCTTAAACAAATCGCCAGAAAATTAAAATAAACAACACTTAACAAAGAATTTTTTATAAAGTAGTGCCAAAACATCTATTGTTTAAATACCTTTGAATAAAACTTAAAGTTAAATCTGAATCCATAGATACTTCAAAATCTAAGCCAGAAGAATCACACACCTGTTTAAACTCGCTTTTATCTAGTTTATTCACAAGACATAATCGCTGGGCTTCCTCTATGGAGGATATCGTTTCATTCCAAACACGCGGAAAGCTAATATAAATATTATCACTTTTTTCTTTTCCTTCGATTCTTAGTCTTCTGTGACCTATCACAAAAAGCGGTTCTCTCGTGAAGGTTATATGAACATCAGGCAGATTTCCCCCAACCCTTCCCCTATCCCAAATTTTAAATGGTTTAATTTCTTGCTCTGGTGTCTTCTCACCTAATCTGAATAAGGCAAAATAAAATTGTTTTCGCCACTTTCCAACTTTAACATCTGGAATAAATTCCACATTGGTAATTTCCCGAAATGTATCCCATTTCCCATTGTTTTTTTCCCTAACTCTTCTATATATTTCGTCTACAATCTTTTCAGAGGATTTTCTAGAAGAACGTTGGTTATTTTTTCTGTAAACTTCAACCACTTCCCCCAAATCATGAAGAGGAGAAAAACGAGTATACTGCATGGCAAGTAAATTCTTTTCGCCAGTATATCTGTTAGTAACAACAACCGGTTTTGATAATCTTACCAGTTTAGTTTCATTAATTGGATTTACATAAGCTTGTTCTAATTTTGTTCTGAATGATATACACATCTCTTCAAGAAGTATCTCTGTTTGTGAAGGAAAATACTCTTTTAGCGGAGATTTTTTTTCAAAAACATCAACTTTTGCTAATCTTTTACTATTATTAACTATCTCCTCGGCATTATATTTAAGTCGCTCCACCATATTTATGTTTAATTAGTGAAAATAATCTATAGGAGGCAGTTGGCCAAATATTATCAAATTTCCAAATAAAAGTCAAAAGTTTATTTTTTTCTTCTTTGAGAAAGATTTTCCCAAAGCACTAACAAAGGCACGGCGTTGAAGGGAGAAGAATAAGTTCCGGAAATTGCCCCAATCAATAAAGCTACCGCAAACCATTTAATCGTCACTCCACCTAGAAGTATTAAGGCAACTAAAACAAAAACAAGTGTTAATGAGGTATTTAAGGAACGAGGCAAAGTCTCTGTAATCGCCTTATTAACTACAGATTCAAAGGGGATATCTGGTAATAATTTTTGCGATTCACGAATACGATCATAAACAACGATTGTATCATAAACAGAAAGAGATAGAATTGTTAACATCGCTGTTACAAAAAGAGTATCCACTTCTAATTTCCAAAAGTGACCCATCAAGGAAAAAGCTCCTAATAAAACTAAAATATCATGAAACAAAGCTAAAATGGCACAAACACCAAATTTAGTGTTTTTAAAACGCCAGGCAACATAACTAAGGATAAAACCAGCTGCTAAGATAACGGCAATAATCGTCTTAATTAAAAGCTCTCGTCCTAAAGTTGGGCCAACAACCTCAAAACGAACTTCCTGGGGTTTACTGCCCGTTTTTTCCGTTAGTAGGTTTTCAATTTCTAGTATTTTTTCTTTTCCTAAAATCGGCAATCTTAAAAGATAAGTCCTCTCGCCTGAACTCTGAATTGAGTAAACTTCAAAATCTTTTTCCTTTAAAAAATCATTTATCTGTTGAGAGGTAATTTCCTGATCAAATCGATATTCCAACAAAGTTCCGCCGGTAAAATCAATGGCAGGTCGAAGACCAAACATCAATAAAGAAACCAAACCGGGAACAATCACTATCGCCGAGATAAGAAAATAAAGCCACTTAAAACGCATCCATCTAATCATGCTTCATCTCCTCTTTCCGATAAAAAGCTCTGATTAAAGTTCGAGTAACAACAATACTTGTAAATAAACTTAAGATTACCCCCAACCCCAAAGTTAAAGCAAAACCACGAACCATCCCAGAGGTGTTTAAAAAAGGCCAGGAAAAGGGATTAAAAAGAATAAAACAGGTAATTAAAATACAAACATTGGCATCGCGAATTGAATCCCAGGCCCGGCCAAAACCCAACTCCATAGCCGCAATCCGACTTTTACCGGCTCGCAACTCTTCCTTCATTCTTTCAAAAATTAAGATATTGGCATCAACGGCCATACCAATGGAAAGAATAAAACCGGCAATGCCCGGCAAAGTCAAAGTCACCGGAATTAATTTGTATAAAGCCAAAGTTAGCAAACCGTAAATAATCAAAGCCACATCAGCCAAAAGACCCAAACGACCGTAATAAGCAGCCATAAAAATAATGACCATCAATAAACCAATAAGACCAGCCTGAATGCTTTTTTGAACTGATTCCGCTCCTAGAGTCGCTCCAATATTCCTTTGTTCAATTAATTCAATCGGCACCGGCAAAGCTCCGGCGTTAAGTTGAATAGACATTTTTTTGGCCTCATCTAGAGTAAAATCACCGCTAATAACGGCATCCCCGCTAGTAATCGGCTCCTGAACATTTGGAGCGGTTAAAGGCAATTCATCTAAGAAAATAGCCACTCGTTTATTGACGTTTCTGGAAGTGATATCAGCAAATTTTTGGGCCCCTTCATTATTAAATTCCAAACCCACTTGCGGCTCCCCGGAATTGGGATCAAATTTCACCTCAGATTTTCTTAAATCTTTGCCGGTTAAACCGGTCGTTTTAAAATCAAAATAAGTGGCGGCTTGCGTTGCTTCTTGAGGCAACTCCCGAAAATCAAGCTGGGCAGTTTGACCAATTAAATCAATCGCCTGATTGATGTCTGTTATCCCCGCCAGCTCAACAATCAAACGATAATCATCGCCAACTTTGGAAGTTTGAATCACCGGTTCGGCAACACCAAAAAGATTGACTCTTTTTTCGATATTATCTTTGGCCGCATCAATGGCCGCCTGACGGTTTTCAGAAGTAATAGCGCTCATGTCGGCTTGAAAAACCAAATGAGTGCCACCAGCCAAATCAATGCCTTTTTTAATCTCTAACTCACGAAAAAAGGGAAGAAAAATCTCCTTATCTATTTTTAGTGGGGCAAATTTCAAATGAATTCCATTGGGGAAATTAACATAAAGAGAACCTAAGGTTAAAATAATAATCAACCAAATTAAAAAACGATAATTTTTCATCTTTTCTTTTTTCTTGATTTGACGAGGTTTTGAGAAAGAGGAAGTTGTTTGTTGCCGGAAAAGGTAAAAATAGCCCGACCGGTTTCTGGCTCAATCTTAACTTCAACGTCTTGTCCGGCCTTAATCCCTAACAAACGAGCGAAAGCCGAAGGAATGGTCACCGCCAAACTATGACCAGTCTTGATAATTTTTTGTTTTGCCATCATTAACTCCTTAAGCAAACAAACTTTCCTCTTCACCAATCAACATAATTTTTGCCTCAGTTAAAATACTAAACAAAAAGGGGTCTCTTCTTTTCTTGCGAAAATCAAATTCTTCTTTCGTCATAACACTGTAGTTAATCTCCCGTCCTAAATTTTTTTCTTCATCTCTAACAAGGTTAGCTAAATTAGGTAAATTAATCTCGCCGACAATCAATAAATCAACTCCCTCCGGCTTACGTGGCAAACCCTTAACCAAACGGCCGGAAATCAAAGCATATCTGATATTGCCGATTTTACTTCTTTTTTTCAAAATTTCTCCACCTAAACCAACGGTTTTACAAACCATAGACAAAATTTCCTGATAAAGAGGATAATCTCTGTTAAACCAGTAATAAATCCGATTGCCGCGGCTTTCCTTCTTAGCCATTCCCAATCTCTCCATTCTTTGCAATTCCTGACGCACGGCGTTGATTTCTTCTCCAGTTAAACGCACTAATTGGCGCACGTAAAACATCTCTTTGGGTTTAGCCAGAAAGGTCTGGAGCAGTTTCGCCCTGACTTTAGAAACCATTAAATCCTGAAGCATATTTCTAGTATTTGACTTCGCCACCCACCGGCACAATCTCAATCCAAATTGGGCCGCGATTAAGACTGATTTCTTTGCCTGAGCTATCAGTAAATTTCGTTCTTGACTGCCGCTTGGCTTTAATCCAAGTCCCCTCAATCACTTGGCCATCTTGAAAAATCAAGGCCTGGCCGCTACCAAGGGTGGTATATAATATGTGTTTAACTTCATCAATCGGCCCTTTTTCCTTCATCAATTGAATAATTACCGTTTTAGCTTGAAGTTGAGAATCATTATTCAAATCTTTAAGGGATTGGCCGTTGTTAAAACGCAGATAATTATTGTTGTCTTTCTGATATTCCCAACGAACAGCATACTCAGGATTGTTTTCCCAGAAAGAAAACTCAACCCTAGCTACCTCACCTCTCTCATCTAACTTAGCTTCTTCTTTAAACTGCCATTGGCTAAAAGTGGCATCCCATTTGTTGCCTTCGTCATCAACATTGGTTAGGCCTCTTTTTTGGGCCACTTCCCAAAGCTTCTCGGTGGTGGAATACATCGTGTGCTCCGTCGCCACCGGATGACCGATTCTTTCGTAATCACGCCAAAAAACAGGAAACCCCAAAGAAAATTGATTCAGGTCATTACCTTTAGCCAACCAACCATAATCACCAATCTGTCCCAAGGCATTGGCCGGGCCAGGTATGTTGGCGCCGCCAACATGAGTATATAAAGGATAATCGCCGTATTCTGAGGCAAAATCCATAAAGTAAGTTCTGGCGGAACGCACCGGACCAATAGTAACTTCTTCGGCTGCTGCCCCACAATAAAAAACCGCCAAGAAACGGGTAATACCGCCTTCGGCCACGGCTTCATAAACAACATCCGCCTTACTCAAGCCTGACTGCGGCCGTGATTCTTCATGATTTTCAACCATCACTGTTAAGGGTCTTCTTTGTTCCCAAATTTGCCGTTCAGCTTTACTGAATAATACTCCTGTTAAAGGACAAGCTTCGGTTTTCGGCGCATTGGGATCAATCTTAAAACCACTGCCGGGAGTGATATCCACTGGCGATAATAAACGATCACCGCCTCCCAAAAAACGAAAGGCGCCGTAAGAAAGACCCGCCGAAGCCAGGTAAACTAAAACACCGCCGATAATTAAAATTAATTTGCTTTTGTTTTTAAATATCATCTTGTTCTTTAATTTAACCTTTTATTTTCTTGGCCGCTTTAATCGCCAGTTTTTCTTCAGCCGAGAGTTCATAACCTTCGGCCTTGCCTTTCTTGACCGGCTTCGAATAAATTCTCGTCATTTCCCGAGAATGAAGGCTGGTGATCACCAACCCGCTTTCTTCACCATTAAGAAGGGCTAAAGAAAAACTTTGATTACCGCCGGTTTCCGAAAAGGGATTAAAACGAACCAAACCAATCTTTTGGATATTATAAAGGTTTTCCTTTTGGAGCTTTTGCATCTCCTGAATCAACTCATCAATCTTCACCGCTTCTTTGGCAAAATCTTTTAAAAGCTCCTCCAAAATCGATTTCAAACCTTTTTTATTATCTCCCTTGGTCAACTTTTGGTAGTGACTAAAGAGATTATAAAAGATAATCGACAAAAAAACCAGCCAAAAAAAAATAATTCCCCAAATAATCAAATCAAACGGGATGCTATTGAGCATAACTTGATTTTAAAAGTCTTTCGTGATATTGTCAATCGTAGAAAATGAGCAAAAAAAGAAAAACCAGGCAAAAAAAAATAATTCTTCAACTTAAAAGACAGCTCGGCCAGCAAAAACCTTCTCCAACTTTGGTTCTGGAACCTAAATCTGAATCAAGTCAAGAGGCAATTTCAAAACAGCCTCAAATCAAACCTCTGGAAGCTAAGCAAGAAAAAATAACAGATAGTTCGGCCTTTTCTGGTGATTTGAAGCTAAACAAAAAAGATTTATTAAAAACTTTAATATTGACTGTCTTCATTATTAGCTTCGAAGTCGTGCTATACTTGAAGCTGAAATAATTTTTTCTGTCCAAAGAAAGAAAGGGGGTGAAAATTTATGGCATTAGATTTCTATTGTGTGAAGTGTCGCACTAAGAGAAACGGAAAAGACGTTGAAAATGTAACTTTGAAGAACGGCAAGAAAGCTCGAAAAGCAACTTGCGAAGTTTGCGGCACGAAGATGTTCCGAATTGGCTAAAAGCCTTTAGGATTTTAAAATCCAGCAAAAACCTTATTCTTCCATGAAGGAAGGTTTTTGCTATTTCGGACTAGTCTTTGGCGAACTTAAACAGAGGTCGCGTCCCTAATCTCCAAGAAGCTTTCCAGTTAACATCACCTTGAAGAAAATCAATCAAATCAACATTTTCCAACTCAATGGCATCTTTAATCAACTGCAGATTGGCAAAACTCCCCAACCCCGAATAGTTTTCGACATCGCAACCGCCGGCCAAACAATAATAAGTTTGGTGGTAAAGAGCGACTAAATCAACGGCCACGACTTTTCCGTCAATTTTCGTTGAAACCATTCTCACCTGATAGTCTTTAGCTAAATTAATAATTTCTTTAAAAGTTTGCTGTTTTTCTTTTGACAAAAAGGTTGATTTGTTATCATCTAAAACCATCTCTTCAAAACGATCAATATTTAATTTAAAAAGATTTTCCAGATGAGAAAAATCATTGACGATAATTTCTGGTTTTAAAGCTTGAATTCTTTTCCAGTCTCTTTTAAGATTGTAACGTTTTTTCTTTTTTAAAGTTCCCCAGAAATCATCTAAAGAAGAAAAATTTTTTAAGTCAAGAATATATTTTTCCTCGTCGGCTTCCAAAAAACTTCCCTGGTCGGTAATTCCTTCTTGGCTTCTAATACAGAAAAGCCTTGTCTTGCCAGGAATTAATTTAAGCAGTAAAGGAATTGTTTTGGCACTCTTAGTAAAAAAGGTATTTTCATCCGGCCAGCTGCCACCAAACCAGGTGTATTGATTATCTTCCTTGTCAAACCATAAGGGCAAAATGGAAATAACTTTTTCTTGAAAGGATAAAGTAATGAAATAAGGGTGGTACTGATAACCCCGCCAAAAGGCCAAACGAAAATCCCAAAGATCAAACAACGATTCATTAGGGGAAAATTCTTCCCAAAGCAATTGGCATTCAGATAAATCGGTTTCTACTCGAAAAAGCAAATCTCTTGAAGAGCCATTAAATATTTTTTTAGCAAAGTTAACAATTTCCTTTTGCGGCAGATCAAGTAAGGGAATATTGGTGAGGAAAGAGGAAGCGCTAGCTACCCCGGGAGGCTTTTCCATTTTTTTTTAATTTTTTTTAAATCTAAAATTAAATTTATCTTAATTGAAAACTTTGTCAAGTATTAATCTGAAGATAAATTAAAGCCAAAATTTTTTTTAAAAAAGAAGAAGTAAAAAACCAAGCAAAAAACAATAAAAACCGAAGAACCAAAATTGAAAATTAAGCAAAACTTTCTTCAAAATTTTTAAAGAAAAAAATCCCACTATAAAAGCAATAAACATTCCTAAAATTGCTTGTTTAAAAAAAATAAACTGATGATTCAAGAGGTCAGGAATTTGTAAAACCAAGGCTCCCAAAATGGCCGGAATGGCCAAAAAGAAAGAATACTGAAAGGCTGTTTCCCGCTTAAAATTTCTCCATAAGCCGCCAACAATGGTTGAACCGGAACGCGAAACTCCGGGCAAAATCGCCACCGCCTGAAATAAACCAACAACTAAAGCATCCAGCCATTTTACAGAAAATAAATCCTTTTTTCTTTTGGCTTTTAAAAATTTCGTACTGATTAAAAGAATTCCAGTTAACAAAAAAGAAAATGAAATTAGTTTTAAAGAACTAAAAATCAATTCCAGATGTTTTTCCAAAAGCAAACCGACAAACAACGCCGGCAAACTGCCAATTAACAAAAGCCAAAAAATTCTCCAAGAGTCTCTTTCTTTAACAAAGAGACCTTTTAAGATTTTCCCTAATTCTTTCCTGAAGAAAAAAATAATGGCCAATAAAGTACCGACATGAACAAAGATATCAAAAATAATCGGGGCACCAAGATTAAAAATTTTTTGGAAAATCGCCAGGTGACCCGAGGAAGAAATCGGTAGAAATTCGGTAATCCCCTGAAGAGAGGCTAAAAAAATCGTCTGCCACCAAGTCATTAATTAATCTTAGCAAAACTTGAAAAAAAGGCAATTTTCTGCTATGATAAAAGCACCTAGAAAGCCGGACAGTCGCCCTTCGACTCACTTCGTTCGCTCAGGGTTAAACCCGAGGAGCGAAGCGACGAGGGGAGGAAAGTCCAGACAGCTGAAGACAGGGTGGCTATCGCAAGGTAGCACCATGAACTCCTGGTAGTTTATGGCTAGATAGGGCCACAGAGACGAGTCTTTTTAATCCTAAAAAGATTGAAAAGGGTGAAACGAGGCAACCCTCCCCGCTGCAACCTCCGACTGGGACGTTATCAGGATGTCTTCCCAAGTCACAATGTTCGAGGGCGAAGATAGATGACTGTTTAAACAGAATCTGGCTTACGAGCTTTCTAGGTTTTTTAGTGGAATTAAATTCTTTTGAATTTTTCCGAAGTCGAAATTTCCGTTAAAATAATCTCAATTAAAAGGACGACCGGCACCGCTAAAATCGCCCCAATCACCCCTCCCAATTTAAAACCGGCAATTAAGGCAATAATTGTAATTAAAGGGTTAAGGCCGCATTCTTTGGCCATCAACTGGGGCACAATAAAATTGTTTTCTATTTGTTGAACTAGAAAATACAAAGCCGCCACGGCCAAAGCCATCAAAGGAGAAATAAACAAAGCAACTAAAACCGCGGGAATGGCTGAAATAAAAGGACCAATATTGGGAATAATTTCCAAAAACCCGGCCAAAATCGCCAAGGGCAAGGCGTAATCAATACCCAAAAGAGTCAAGCCGATAAAAGTCAGCAAACCGATAATAATCATTAAAACAATCTCCGCCCTAATCCAACCGCCTAATCTTTTTTCAATCTCATCCATCACCCTGATGCCCGTTTTTTCCGCATTATCACCAAAGAATCTTAAAAGATATCTACCCAAATTTTTCCTTTCCAGCAAAAGATAAAAGCTAATCACCAGCAAAACGACGATGTTAATTAAATTTTGGAAAAAGCTGACAAAAGTTCTAATAATCCCACTGGAAATAACCCCTAACTGTTCTGTCAACTGGTTAAGTTGATTATAGACAACTTCTTTATCAACTCCCAACCATTTTAAAGACTCCAGATAGGAGGGGAAACGGGAAGTCAAGTTTTGCGTCTGATTAACTAAGGGCGGAATAACTCCCCAAATAGCCAAACCAATAACGCTAAAAATCAAAAGATAAATCAAGGCAATGGCTAAAGCCCGCGGCAAACGCCATCTTTCCAGACGGTCAACCAAAGGATTCAAGGCCGCCATTAAAATTAAAGCCAGAAACAAAATAATTAAAACCCCTCTTAAGAAATATAAAAGCCAAAGAACCAATAAAAAAATAACGGTGAAAACAATGGTGCGGTGAGAAATTTCAATTTTTCTAGACATTTTTTCTAGTGTACCAAACAACAAGTTCTTTTTCTAGTTTATTTTCCCATCCTTTTCGGCTGATGTCAAACCATTTAATTTTTTTGTTTTTTTTAAACCAAGTCATCTGTCTTCGGGCATAAGCATGTTCATCAAATTGCCAGCGAGTCAAAACCTCCACCAAACTTGCCTGACCTTCAAATCTAGGCTGCCATTCTCGGTAGCCTAAGGCACTCATTGACGGCAGATTCCAAGAAAAACCCTGTTTGATTAATTTTTTAATCTCCTTTTCAGCCCCATTTTTAAAGTGTGCCTCAACTCTTTGATTAATTTTTTGATAAAGAAATTTTAAAGGTGCTTTTAAACCAATCATCAGATTTTCAAATTGAACTGATGGTAAAGTCTTTTCTGAACGATGTTCTACCCGCCAGCGGGCAATTTCAATCGCCCTGATTAATCTTCGTTTGTTTTGTCTATCAGAAACATTCATTTGCCCAGCCCGTGAAGAATCAAGTTCAGCCAACTCTTCAAAAAGTACCTTTGTTGATTTTAATTCCAGCCCTTTTCTTAACCACCAATTGGGCGGGATGTCTTTAGTGGGAATCTCCTCAATCAGCGCCTTGAGGTAAAAACCGGTTCCTCCCACTAAAATCGGCAATTGACCCCGTTGATGAATATCTTTAATAACCAAATGAGCACATTTTACCCAATCAGCCACATTAAAAAAATAATCAGGCCTGACGATGTCATAAAGCCAAAGTTTAACGCCATCGACTTCATAATAACCAATTTTAAAATTCTGGCCTTCTAAGCCTAAATTCTTCATTTTGAATTTTGTTTTAATTGGTAAATCTTTGCCAGTGGCAATATCCATTCCCTGATAAACCTGTCGGGAATCAGCCGAAACAATCTCACCCTTAAGCTTCTTCGCCAATTTCAAAGCCAAGCCGGTTTTTCCGGTTGCCGTTGGCCCGCAAATAATAAGAACCTGGCCTTCGGTCAGAACCTTGTTTCTCGCCTTACTCGAAATAAGTAATTTTTTCATAAGTTAATTATATAATAACCATGGTTGACAAGTTAAATTAACAAATGGTAGAAATAAATAATTCAATGAAAAAGAAAGGAGGTAAAAAATGACTGAATTAAACAAAAATTATAAATGTAGTATTTGTGGCAACTTAGTTAAGGTTTTACAAGCTGGAATTGGAGAATTGGTTTGTTGCGGACAACCAATGAACATCGCTGTGGAGGAAGTTAGCTCAGAACAAACAATGCCGCCTGTTCCAAAAACACCAACTGAAGAACCAAGTCAAGAAGAACCACAGGTTTAAAAGAATTATTCTTCACCAGTCCAACAATAAAGGCAAATTTTTTTCTTAGGCAAACCAATGGCCTTAATCATTTGTTTAACCGTCTGGTATTTAAGAGTATTTACCCCCAATTCTTTTCTAATCCCCTCGACCATCTTTCGGTATTGTGGGGTGGTATCATCAATAAATTTTTTAGTGTTAATCAATCTTTGTTTACCAAGTTTTTTTATGGCTCTTCTGGCGGCCAACTCTTCCTCTGTCCGAGTTGAAAGATTATATTTACAGGGAAACATTAAGGGCGGACAAGCAATTCTGACATGAACTTCTTTTGCCCCGTGGTGCCAGAGTTTTTCAATGGCTTGGTTTTTTAGTTGCGTGCCGCGGACAATGGAGTCATCGCAAATAACGATACTTTTCCCCTTAATAATTTCTTTAATGGGGATTAATTTCATCTTCGCAATCTGGTCTCTTATTTTTTGTGAGGGCGGGGTATAACTGCGGTCATAGCCACTGGTATACTTGACCAAGGGACGCCGGTAGGGAATCTTAGCCGCCATGGCGTAGCCTAAAGCGTGAGCTATGCCTGAATCGGGAATACCAGTAACAAAATCAGCTTTAATTTTGTCACCCTTGGCTAAATTAGCCCCACAATTCTCCCTGACTCTTTCCACCGAGATATTTTCATAACAAGAAGCGGGATAACCGGTGTAAATCCATAAGAAAGCACAAATCTTTCCTTTTCTTAAAATTTGTTTTTTTATTTCTAAACCCTTTTTGGTTAAGAGAACAATTTCTCCAGGCGCTAATTCTTTGATTAGTTCAAAACCTAAATTTGGGAAAGCGCAACTTTCTGAAGCCACGGCAAAAGCTTCACCCTTTTGTCCAACAACCAAGGTTGTTCTTCCCATCGGATCCCGAGCCGCCCAAAGGCCTTCTTTGGCCAACGCTAAAAGGGAAATTGAGCCTTCAATTTTGTTAAAAATAGATTCTATGCCTTCAGGTATATTTTCTTTTTGGGCGATAAATTTGCCGATAACTTCGATGGTATTAATTTTTCCACCGCTCATTTCCGAAAAACTTCCTCCTCGAGACGTAATCTCCTTAATTAGTTTTTCTTTGTTGCCTAAAAGGCCGGCCGCCGCCAAGGCAAAATTGCCAAAAGAAGAAGAAATAATAATTGGCTGCGGGTCTGAATCGCTAATCACCCCTATTCCCTTAGTCCCCTTCATTTTAACTATCTCTTCAAGAAATTTAGATTTAAATTGACTGGTAGAAATATCATGAATACAGCGTTGAATCTGATGATTCATCATCACTAAACCTGCTTTTTGTGTCCCCAGATGTGAATGATAGTCTGTCCCGTAAAAAAGAAGATGAGGGCAGTCTTTTTTAGAAATAACGCCAAAAAGTCCGCTCATTTTTTTATGGTTTCAATTCTATCACTTTATTTGATAAAATAAAGGGGTTCCTATGAAAGAGACACAACCGAAAATGAGCTTCGAATTTCTCCGAAATCAGCTGGAAGTTAATCCCCAGCAAACTGCTCCCAAACTGGAAAATTTTATTAAAGAATATATGGATAAATTGGAAAGAGAAGGGGTTATTTTAGGACTCTCTGGCGGGCTAGATTCGGCCGTTCTAGCTAGTTTATGTAAACGTGCGGTGGGTCCTGAAAAAGTCTTGGCCTTAATAATGCCTGATAAGGATTCAAAAAAACAACATATAAAAGATGCTATCAATCTTGCCAATCAATTAAAGATTAAAACAAAACTAATCGACATTACTCCTTTTGTTAAAAAATTTGGTACCCTAAGACTTTTTCCTTTAAATAAAATTTTTTTACCAAAAAAATTCAAAGAGGTATTAGTTAAAAAAGCCTACAAATTTTTCGAAAAGAAAACTGGAGAAACTCCATTTTCCGCCTCTTTATCCGGATTTAAAGATAAAGATTATTCTTTTTGGCTTAAAAACAGCAATGCCTATTATCGAATAAAACATCGCCTAAGAATGGTCCTTTTATACCTTTGGGCAGAAAAAGAAAATCGACTCGTAGTTGGCGCAGCTAATAAAACTGAAGCAAAAATCGGCTTTTTTGTCAAGCATGGGTGTGATGATGCTACTGATATTATGCCTCTTTTAGGCTTATATAAAACTCAGGTTAGGCAATTAGCCACCTTTTTACAAATTCCCCCAGAAATTATTAATAAGGCTCCTTCTCCGGACATTATACCGGGAATTATTGATGAGGAAGCCATCGGTATGCCCTACGAAACGCTTGATTTGGTTCTTGAAAGTTTAGAATCAAACCTAAAATCTAACGAAATCGCCCAAAAATTAAATATCAAAAGACAGGAAGTGGAAAAAATCAAGCAACTGACTAAAAGATCGGAACACATGCGGCAAATTTATACTCCGGTTTAATCGCGTTTGACGCGATTTAATTAATTAAATCATCCAAAATCTTCCATCTCCGTCTTTTTTCTTGATGAGAAACATCATCCTTTAGTTTAAAAGCGGCGGTTCCTAATCGCGGCGAATACATGGCTACGTAGGCCTTAACAAAACCTATTCTTTGACATAAAGCAATGGTGTTTTTAAATTGTTTTTCCGTTTCCCCAGGAAAACCAACAATAATATCAGTGCCGATTCTAACATCAGGAATCTTTTTTCTAATCTTTTCCACCAATTGAAGATAATCTTTTATCTTATAGGGACGGTTCATTCTTTTCAAAATCTCATCGTCACCGGATTGAACCGGCAAATGTAAATAACGGTCAATTCTGGATAAACTGATGGCTTCAATAATCTCATCATTTAAATCCCAAGGGTTAGAGGTTAAAAAAGAAATCTTTTCAATTTCTTGAATCTGATGGATTTCTTTTAAAAGTCTGGCAAAATTATCTTTTAGTTTTAAATCCTTCCCATAGGCATTAACATTTTGTCCCAGTAAGGTAATTTTCTGATAACCTCTCTTAGATAATTCCTTAACTTCGCAAACAATTTCTTCAAAAGACCGACTAACCTCTCGCCCCCGTGCCGTTGGCACAACACAATAAGCGCAAAACTGATTACAACCTTCCATAATCGGCACAAAAGCGTGGCTTTTAGATTCTCTAACTATTTTCTCCCCGCTATCTAATTTAAATTCGTCTATCTTTTTAAATTCGTCAACCTGAGGCATTTTATCTTTCAACCATCTTAAGGGATATCTCATCATGCAGCCAGTTAGTACAATCTTTAATTTTGAATTTTTAGTTTTCAGTTTAACCAAATTGTTAATCAACCCATAAACCCTATCTTCAGCTGTCTGCCGAACAGAACAGGTCACCATAACGACTTCATCAGCTTCCTCCATTGATTTGGTCTCTTGCCAACCATGCTGTTGATACCAACCAACAATTCTTTCGGAATCAGAAACATTCATTTGACAACCATAAGTTTTAATGAAATATTTTTTACTTTTCATTTTTATCAAAAGACAATTTTAACGAATAGAGCCATAAAAGCAAAGCTCCGAAAAAAGGATGAGAAGCCAGAATAATATTTTTACCCGGAAAGATTTTAATTAAAGTTGCTATCCCTAAAAAAAGACCAGAAGAGACATCTTTTTTCTTTTGGTAAAAGTAAAAACCTAAAACAATTAAAAATAAAATTATTAAATTAATCTGTCCTAACGTCAAAGTAAATTTAGTTGGGAAAAATTGAATAAATAAAACCGAAGATAAAAAGAAAACCAGCCATTTCTGGGCAGGTTTAAAAAACATCTTAGTTAATAAATAAAGACTTCCTAAAAAACTACCAAGGGAAATAAAAAGCAAAAATAAAGAAGCCGTTGATTGAGAAAACAAAGGTAGGAAAAGCAAAAAAAGTAAAGTTGTTGGCGGATAATTAAAAGGCACGATATTAAAATATTTTCCGCCAAAAGAATAAATATTACCACCAGCCAAAGCCGCTCTAATTCCATCCCAATAAACTTT
>Ga0100400_1000621_pt1 | contig 24693 bp, 23 predicted proteins | sample CryGeymeta201524_FD_80420 | JGI IMG/M metagenome (GOLD analysis project Ga0100400, IMG submission 80420) | Groundwater microbial communities from Crystal Geyser aquifers in Utah, USA - Crystal Geyser metaG 2015-24 | ecosystem: Environmental > Aquatic > Deep subsurface > Groundwater | place: USA... | reverse complement strand
TATAATGAGATTTTAGAGAAAAATAGAGAAGTAATTGAAACTCAGGAGGGCCAAATTGAGGACCCTTTCAAAGCAACTATTTTAACTGGAAAATATTTAAAGCACTCCGAGCTCGGTTTTGACCAGACCACTAATAGACCCCTGGTGCACTTAGAATTTAATGACGAAGGTGCAAAAATTTTTGAAGAATTAACTGGAAAAAATGTTAGAAAAATTTTGGCAATTTATATTGATGGAATTCCAATTTCTACTCCAGTCGTTCAAGAAAAAATTTCCGGAGGCAAAGCCCAAATTACTGGTCAATTTACTGTCGAGGAAGCCAGGACCTTATCCAGAAACTTGAATGCTGGCGCCCTACCGGTTCCAATAAAATTAATTTCTCAACAGTCAGTTGGCCCAATTTTAGGGAAAATCTCTTTAGAAAAATCATTGAAGGCCGGAATGCTGGGATTTTTAGCAGTGATTATTTTTATAATTTTGTTTTATAGATTACCGGGAATTTTAGCTTCTTTAGCCCTGGGAATTTATGCTGTCTTAGTTCTAACTATTTTTAAATTAATACCGGTTACCCTGACCTTGGCTGGAATTGGCGGTTTTATTCTTTCCATTGGGATGGCGGTTGATGCCAATGTTTTAATTTTTTCCAGAATGAGAGAAGAACTGAGAGAAGGGAAAAGTTTTTCTCAAAGTTTGGAAGAAGGTTTTAATCGGGCCTGGCCGGCTATTAGGGATGGTAACTTCACTACTTTGTTAGTGGCAGCAATTTTATTTGGTTTTGGGAGTAGTTTTATTAAAGGTTTTGCCACTACCTTGAGTATTGGAATTTTAATTTCAATGTTTTCAGCCCTTATTATTACCAAAAACTTTCTCAAATGTTTTCTTGGGACAAGACTTGAAAGAGTTAAATGGCTATGGAGATAAAACCCCGTTAGAAATTCCTAAATTAACGGGGTAAATAAACTAAATAATATGGAGATCAAAAAAACAGCAAAAATTTCTAACGGGGTAAAACAAACAAAAAAACAATTTTTCACAGCCGAATCGGTAACTCCCGGCCACCCGGATAAAATCTCAGATGCTATCGCCGATTCTATTTTGGATTCCGTAATAAAGCATGACAAATATGCCAGGGTGGCCTGCGAGGTTTTTGTTAGCAAGGGTTATGTAATCGCTGGCGGTGAGATAACAACTAAGACCTGGGTTGATATTAACAATTTGGTCAGGGAAGTAATTTTAGATATTGGCTATGATAAACCAGAATATGGATTTGATGGTCATACGGTTGGAATATTGAATACGATTAGCGGACAATCGCCTGATATTGCGAGAGGAGTGAGAAAAACCGGAACCAAAAAACAAGGAGCAGGTGATCAGGGTATTTCCTGTGGTTATGCCTGCAAAGAGACCCCGGAATTAATGCCCCTGCCAATAATGCTGGCTCACAAATTAGCAATAAGATTAACTGAGATTAGGAGAAGGAAAATTTTGTCCTATTTGAGGCCGGATGGGAAAAGCCAGGTAACCTTGGAATATCAAAATGGGATAGCAAAAAAATTAGATTCAGTTGTCATTGCCGCTCAGCATGAGCCCGATGTTTCCTTAGAGAAAATTAGAACTGATATTATTAAAAAAGTGATTAAGCCAGTTTGTGGAAAATTTTTAGATATACGGACAAAATTTTATATTAACAGTACCGGCCGCTTTGTTATCGGTGGACCAGTTTCTGATACCGGAATGACTGGCAGAAAAAATGTTGTCGATGCCTATGGTCCCCAAATTCCAACAGGCGGTGGCAGCATGTCTGGCAAGGACCCGACAAAAGTGGATAGGTCAGGGGCTTACATGGCAAGATATATTGCCAAAAATATTGTTGCCGCTAATTTGGCTGAAAAATGTTTAATTCGCTTAGCTTACGTCATTGGTGGAAGAGAACCCCTGGAAATAAGCATTGACACCTTTTCGACTTCAAAAATTCCTGAGGAAAAATTATTAAAAATTATTCCCAAAGTTTTTGATTTGTCTCCAGGAGGAATAATTAAACAGTTGGATTTATTGAGGCCAATTTATCGAAAAACTTCTTGTTTCGGCCATTTTGGCAGGGAAGATCCTGATTTCACCTGGGAGAAAACCGACAAAGTTAGAGAAATTCGTAGATATTTATGAATTTTGTTAAATATCGAAAAATTTATTTCATTTTCTCTGGAATTTTAATTCTGGGAAGTTTAATTTGTTTAGTTATTTTTGGATTAAATCCAGGAATTGATTTTACCGGAGGAAGTATTTTGGAAATAGAATTTAAAGGGGCTAGACCTTCAAATCCGGAAATAAGAGAGAAGTTAAACCAATTTGGTTTAGGCGAAATTCTTATTCAGCCAATTGGAGAAAAAGGAGTAATTCTTAGAATGAAAGATATTTCTGAAGAGACGCATCAAGAAATTCTCAAAAAAATAAAAGAAACGGGAGAATTGGAAGAAAGAAGATTTGAATCAATTGGACCAACAATCGGTCGAGAATTAAAAGAAAAAACTAAAATTGTTATAATTTTAGCGTTCCTATCTATAGTTTTATACATTGCTCTGGCTTTTAGAAAAATTTCTAGACCCATAGCCAGTTGGAAATATGGAATTGCTTCTTTAATTTGCCTCTTCAACGACGTTTTTATACCCCTGGGGATTTTTTCTATTCTAGGAAAATTTTACGGAGTTCAAATTACCATCCCCATAATTTGCGCTCTTTTAACTGTGATTGGCTATTCGATTAATAATGTGGTCGTAGTTTATGATAGAATAAGAGAAAACCTTCTTCGGGCAAAAGGAGAAGTTTTTGAGAAAACGGTAGATTTTGCCATTAATCAAACCCTAACTCGCCAAATTAACACTGCTTTAACGACTTTATTTCCTTTAATAGCAATTTTCTTTTTAGGCGGAGAGACTTTGAAATATTTTGCCCTAACCCTGATTTTGGGAATTACAGCCGGTACTTATTCTTCAATCTTTTTAGCCAGCCCAATTTTAGTTAGTTGGCTAAAATGGCGACAAAAGGGTTAGTTAGTTGACAGCAGGCTTTAAAAATGTTTCAATAAAAAATATGAACCCCATTAGAAATCTCGTATTAATTAGATTAATAACGGGGTATTAAAGTAAGAAAACTCTATGAAAATTTCTAACGGGGTGAAATTTAATTACCAAAAAATCTGTTTGGATTTAGTTAGAGATTTACCCCAAAGACAAAAAGAGGTTCTTTTGCGTCGTTTTGCCTTGCAAGCCTTAGCTTCTAGCGAAGGCGGAGTAGAAAGAGAAACTTTAGAATCCATTGGCCGGGATTTAGGTGTTACCAGAGAAAGAATTCGTCAAATTGAAGAAGATGGATTATTAAAATTGAAACCAAAAGCAATAAAATATCAAAAAATTTTTCAATATTTCAGGAAGTATCTTAAGAAAAAGGGAGATTTAAGAAAAGAAACTGTTTTATTAGAGGAATTGGGCAGTAAAAATCAAATGCCTCAGATTTACTTTTTATTAGATCTGGGAGATGAATTTGAAAGATTTGGAGAAACGGATGATTTTTATTCTTTATGGACAATAAATCGAGATTCCTTAAATTTAGCTAAAAAAGTTATTGACTCTTTTTCTAATCAACTCAAAGAAAGTAAGAAACCCCTAACCTTAAAAGACTACAACCGACCCACCACCCTCACACCACCACCTAAAAGACAATTTTTACTTTCCTATTTAGAGATTTCCAAAAAAATTCAAAAAGTCAATGAACGTTCGTTCATTTCCACCCTTCGCTCTGCTCGGGTAAATGAAGAAGACCTCTTTGGTTTAAAGGACTGGCCAGAGATCAATCCCAGGGGAGTGAAAGATAAAGCCTACTTAGTATTTAAAAAAGCTAAAAAACCCCTCCATTTTAGCGAGATAGCTTCTCTTATTCCCGGATCTCTCTTACAAACCGTTCACAATGAGTTAATTAGAGATTCCAGATTTGTTTTAGTTGGTAGGGGGGTTTATGCTCTTCAAGAATGGGGATATTATCCTGGCCTAGTTAAAGAGGTAATTTCCAGAGTTTTAGAAGAAGCTGGAAAACCACTGACCAAAGAAGAAATCCTGGAGAAAGTTTTAAACCAGAGGTTAGTTAAGGAAAATACAATTTTGCTTAATTTAAGTAATAAAAAATATTTTTCAAGAGATTCCCAAGGAAAATTTTGGGTAAAAGAAGCCTAAATGCCACCTGAAATTTCAGAATTTTTAAAAACCGTTTGGAACCTTATCCAACCAATTTTGGATTATGTTTGGCTATTTATTAAAACCTGGTGGTGGGTTCCTTTACCTTTTATTTTATGGAAGCCAGCCCGTTATTTTTGGCTTTTTTGGCGAATAGAGAAATGGATTACGAGGCAAAAGCGAATTTTACTAGAAATCAAAATTCCTGAAGAATCTTTGAAACCAATCAGAGCAATGGAGGATGTATTTACTGGTCTTTGGCAGGGCTTTTATGACCCTCCCAACTGGTATGAAAAATGGTGGGAGGGAAAAATAATTGTAGGTTTCCAATTAGAAACAGTTTCAATTAATGGTGAAGTTCATTTTTATATTAGATGCCCCGATTACAGAAGGGACATTGTTGAAACACATATTTATTCTCAATATCCGGAAGCCGAAATTACCTTAGCCGAGGATTACACCAGATATGTTCCCCAAGATATGCCAAATAAAGATTGGGACCTTTGGGCAACAGATTATATGTTAGAAAAGCCCGATCCCTATCCAATTAAAACCTATAAAGACTTTGAGACAGAAGCAGAAAGCGAAGAAGAAAAAAGGATTGATCCAGTAGCTAGTCTTTTAGAAAGTATGGCTAAAATAAAACCAGGCGAGCAACTCTGGGTTCAGATTCATGCCTATCCGATTTCAGAAGAATATGCTGAGTCTTTTTTCAAGGAAGGATTAGCCTTAAAAGATAAATTAGCTAAGAGACCAGAAGCACCAGAACCAAAACCAATGATCCAAGAAGCAGCTGAAATTTTAATTACTGGAAAGCCAGCAGAAGAAGAGGAACCTCCGTCATTTGAATTAGTTGCTCCGGAACTGAGATTAACTCCAGGAGAAAAAGAAATAATAGTTGGAGTGGAGAGAAAAATCTCTAAACCTCCTTTCAAATGCTCGATGAGATTTATTTATTTAGGGAAAAGAGAGGTCTGGTTTAAGGCAAATTTAAGATTAGCTATAGCTTTTTTTGGTCACTATGTTACCGAACATCTTAATGCCCCTTTTCCTCTTGGAAGGACGATTACTAAAATTAAACGAAATTGGTATAACTGGTTTTGGTTTATTGATCGGAGACTTTACTTAAGAAGAAGAAAATTGCTTAGACAATACCGGGAAAGATTTAACCCGATGTTTCCCAGAGCAGCTGATAGGAAAACCGGAGAATTTATCTTAAATACTGAGGAATTGGCTTCTCTTTATCACTTCCCCAGCCGAGCAGTGGCTCCCGCTCCAACTGTTCCGCGAGTTGAGGCTAAAAAGGGAGAGGCTCCACCAGAACTACCAGTAGAATAGCGAATAATGCGAATGCCCTTCGGGCTACGAATAATGCGAATTATTCGTAAAATTCGTAGGCGAAGCCATTCGTAGAATTCGTAAATTATGAATAATGAAATAACTTATTTTGGCGAAACAACCTTCAGAAATCAGAGAAGGCGTTTTGGGATTAAAATTGATGATAGGCGTCGGCACGTTTATATTATTGGAAAAACTGGGATGGGTAAAACAGTGATGATGGAAAATATGGCTATTCAAGACATCCAGGCAGGGAGAGGGGTTGGTTTTGTTGATCCTCATGGTGAGGCAGCTGAAAGAGTGTTAGATTTTGTCCCTCCTCATCGAATTAATGATGTAATTTATTTTAATCCAGCTGACATAGATTATCCCATTGCCTTCAATGTCATGGAAAAAGTAGACTTTGCTAATAGGCATTTAGTTGCTTCGGGATTGATGGGAGTTTTTAAAAAAATCTGGCCGGATGTCTGGTCAGCCAGGATGGAATACATTTTGAATAATACCATTTTAGCTCTTTTAGAATATCCAGGCTCAACCCTTTTAGGAGTTAATCGAATGTTGGCTGACCCCGAATATCGGAAAAAAGTGGTAGAAAAAGTGGCTGACCCGGTAATTAAATCTTTTTGGGTTAATGAATTTGCCAGATATACCCAAAGATACGAAGTTGAAGCAACGGCCGCTATCCAAAATAAGGTTGGTCAGTTTATTTCCGCTCCTTTAATTAGAAATATTATTGGCCAGGTTCGCTCAACAATTGATATGAGAAAATTAATGGATGAGGGAAAAATTTTGATTTGTAATATCTCTAAAGGCAGGATTGGCGAAGACAACTCCCGACTTTTAGGAGCCCTAATGATAACTGAGTTGCAATTAGCCACCATGTCGAGAGTTGATATCCCAGAGGAATTAAGAAGGGATTTTTATTTATATGTTGACGAATTCCAAAATTTTGCCACCAAATCTTTTGTTAATATTTTGTCTGAAGCCAGAAAATATAGGTTATCCCTAACCATAGGTAATCAATATATTACTCAATTGGAGGAGATGACTCCCACTGGAAAAAGTTCTGAGGTTAGAGATGCCATTTTTGGTAATGTGGGAACAATAGTCTGTTTCCGAGTGGGAGCCGAAGATGCCGAGTTTTTAGAAAGAGAATTCCTTCCCGAATTTATGGCTGAAGATTTGGTTAATTTAACTAAATATAATGTTTATTTAAGATTAATGATTGATGGACTGGCCGGACGTCCCTTTTCAGCTGAGACCCTCTCTCCCTTTCCAAAACCAGAAGAATCTCACAAAGAAAAAATTATCAAGGTTTCCAGAGAAAGATACGGCACTCCTAAAAAAATTATTGAAGAAAAAATTACTAAGTGGACTGGGTTTCTGAAATTGCCAGAGAGACCCCAAATCACTCCTCCAGTTTTATATGATGCAAAATGTTCTCTCTGCGGAAAATGGACGAAAGTGATTTTTCCGCCCGATGGTTCTCGCCCGGTTTATTGTAAATCTTGTTTAAAGAAAGCCCGCCCAATAGGCGAGGCTCGCCCCGAAGGGGCGGCCCGCCCCGCGAAGCTAAGCGAGGCCGGGGTGGAGCGGGAAAAAACCGAAGCTAAGGAAGTTAAAAAAGAAGAAACCCAAGTCCCTCCAACTATTTCCTTAGAAGAGGCAGCTAAAAGCGCACCTGTTTCTTTTTTACCATCAAAGAAATCAGTGGAGGAGAGACCAAAGAGAGAAAGAAAAGAAGTTAATGTCGAAGAGTTGAGGGAGGTTTTAGAAAAGTCTCTTAAGAAAATGAAAGGTCGATGAACTTCGTTCATCTCCACACTTCGCTTCGCTCGTGTAAGAAATGAAAACTTTAAAGGATTTTGACTTCAAAAATAAAAGAGTTTTAGTGAGGTGCGATTTTAATGTCCCTCTTTCCAAAGAGGGATTAATTTTGGACGATTTCCGAATTAAAAAAACAATTCCAACAGTTGAATATTTAATAGATAAAGGAGGAAAAATCCTTTTAATGAGCCATTTAGATGAACCCGGAGGGAAAGTAGTGGAAAGTTTAAGATTAAATCTAATTCAAGAAAAATTAATGGAATACCTTGATTTATCAGTGGTAAAAGCCCCAGATTGTATTGGAAAAGAGATTGAAAAATGGATAAACCAAATGCGATCGGGAGAAATTTTACTTTTAGAAAATTTGAGATTTCACAAAGGAGAGGAAGAAAATGAGGAAAACTTCGTCAGAGAACTGGCAAAATTAGGAGATATTTTTATTAATGAAGCCTTTGGTGCCTGCCATAGAGCTCATGCCTCAATTGTTGGAATACCAAAATATTTACCTTCGGGAATGGGTTCTTTATTAGAAAAAGAAATTAGAGTATTAACCGAGTTATTGACAGAACCTAAAGAGCCCCTAATTGGAATAATTGGCGGTAAAAAAGTGGAGACTAAATCGCGAGTAATTGATAAAATTTCAGAGAAAGCCAGTTGGGTTTTAATTAATTCCTTAATTAAAAATGAAATTGAGAAGAAAAATATCCAGTTAAAATATCCTCAAAAAATTATTATTCCCATTGACGAAATCGAGGGAAAAGATATTGGGCCAAAAACGATAAATCTTTTTAAAGAGAAAATTGATAAAGCAAAAACAATTTTTTGGTCAGGTCCTTTAGGAAAAATTGAAGAAAAGCCCTTTCAAAAAGGTTCCAAAGAGATTGCTAAAGCCATTATTGAAAGTAGTGCCATTTCAGTGGTTGGAGGAGGGGAAACAGTCGAATTTATTAATAAAATTGGTCTAACTGAAAAATTTAGCCATGTTTCCACTGGCGGTGGAGCAATGTTAGACTTTATTTCAGATGGAAAATTAGTAGGAATTGAAGCATTAAAATAGTTGCTCGGTAACGAAGTCTCAAAGTACCGGCTGTCCAAATCCCAGCGAGATTTGGCAGCCTGCGTTCTCGGCGGCTGATTCGCTTTCGGCGAAACCATGCTCAGCCGCCTCCGAAAGCTACTTTGAGGACTTGTTGCCTCGCTTAATAAAAAGAAGGTCCCGAAGCCGAAGGACCTTTGATGTCTGGAGGCCAGGAAAAGTCGCAAGTCGAATGACCAAGCGAGGAGTTGGAGTGCGTTTCCATCCTACTTTGGAAACCTCACTTAGTCTACGGCTTTCCCTGGCCACAGTAAAAATTAGAAAAAGAGCAATGTTGGCAGGAACGGCGCATTTTTGTGGCCGAATCCAGCTTTAGCTGGGTATCACTACTGAGCTGTCAGACGCCTTTTTGGAGCATGTTCCACCTGCCAACATTAACATTATAGCATACTTATGAAGTCTGTCAAGAGTCTCGCTTTAACCAAGGCTTGGGCGGGTAAGCAAGAGATAAAAAATTTAAGAAAGGTGGCAGAGAGGATTAAAAAAGCGGTAAAAAGGAAGGAAAAAATCATCCTTTATGGGGACGCTGATTTAGATGGGGTGGCTTCAGTTATTATTTTAAAAGAGGCGATAAAAAATTTATCTGGACCCACCAGAAATGGGTACCTCATTTCGGCTGTTTATTTTCCCGATCGTGAAGTTGAGGGTTACGGAATATCAGAAAAGGGTTTAAATTATTTAAAAAAAATTGCTCCAGCACTCTTAATTGCCTTAGATTGTGGGATTGGAAACTTCAAAGAAGTGAAGATAGCTAATAAATTTGGATTTGAAGTAATAATTATCGATCATCACGAAGTCTTGGACGAGTTACCAAAAGCCTCCCTTATTGTTGACCCAAAACAAAGAGGGGATAAGTACCCATTTAAAGAATTGGCTAATGCTGGCCTTTCATTTAAGCTTTCGGAGCTTCTTTTAAAGGGAAATTTAACTGAAAATTTAAGAAAAAATTTTTTGGAATTAGTAGCCATAGCCACTATTGCCGATATGATGCCACGAGAAGATGAAAACAAAATTTTTATTGAAGAAGGTTTAAAATCCATTGAAAATTCCTGGCGACCGGGAATTCGGACTCTTTTTGAAGAGAAAACTTTTAATAGCTATTTAAATTTAAATCAAAAAATTTCTAAAATTATTTCTATTTTAAATATCAGGGATGTTGAAAATAATTTTCCGGCTAGTTTTAGATTATTAACCAGCCCCGACTTAGAAGAATCAAAAAAGATTATTAGTAGATTAATAGAAAAAAGAGAAATCAGGAAACAAAAAATTATTGAAATTATTCAAGAAATTGAAGAAAGGATTCAAAAAGGAGCTAACCCGATTATTTTTGAAGGAGATTCTAGCTGGGATTTTACTTTAATCAGCTCGGTAGCTTCAATTATCTGTCAGAGGTATCAAAAACCAACTTTTATTTACAAAATTCTTAAAGATGAATCACAGGGAACGGTGAGGGTCCCGGCCGGCATAAATAGCGTGGCTTTGATGAAAAAATGCTCAAAATATCCCATCACTTACGGCGGTCATCCTTTAGCTTCCGGCTTTAGAATTAAAAACGAAAACTTAGAGAAATTCAAAAAATGCTTAATTGATAATTTATGAACCCCGTTAGAAGTCTTTGTCAGAAAAAATTAAAGAAATTTTTTCTGCTTCGCAATAACGGGGTATAATTAACGAACAATAATCTGTCTGAAATTGACTGTTTTGGTCATATAAAGGCAGATTTCTAACGGGGTGAAAAAGATTATTATTTATACCGACGGCGGTTCCAGAGGCAATCCAGGACCTTCGGCAATTGGAGCTATTTTTTGTAATGAGAAAAGAGAGGTTTTTAAAAAGTATTCAGAATATTTAGGCGATAATTTTACTAATAATGAAGCTGAATACCAAGCAGTAATTTCCGCCTTAAAAAAATTCAAGGCTCTCTTTGGAAAAAAATTAGCGAAAAACACAGAAATTGAATTGAGGTCAGATTCTGAATTATTAATAAAACAATTGAATGGAGAATATAAAATTTTGGAACCAAAAATCCAACCCCTGTTTATTAAAATCTGGAATTTAAAACAAGATTTTAAAAAAGTTAAATTTAAATTAATTTCTCGAGAGAAAAACAAAGAAGCCGATAGGTTGGTTAATGAATCCCTGGATAGTCAAAACAAACAGGGGACAATTTTTTAAAAGTATTGACAGAGCCTCTATTTTCTGCTAAGATAAAAACGCTCAAGTAGACGAGGCAATCGCCCCCCACCAGTACTGGTGAGGGGGAGGAAAGTCCGAACTTTCTCCCGCTCTTTCCGAGAAAGGGCGGGATAAAAAAGTAGCGGGTAACACCCGTCGGCCGTGAGGCTAGAGGTGCGAACAGTGACGCCGAGATCCGAAAGGGTCGAGGCGTCCCGCCAGAACATGTTCTGGCGGGACGAACTTTGAGAGAAATCTCGAAGGTGAAACGGCTAAATCCTTACTGGAAGCAAGAACAAACCCCGCCCCTTCGATAATTTAGGAAATACCTACAAGATTTGTTTCTAAGCTGCAAAAGAACAGTTTGTATGAAATCTTGAATTTTAAAGAAGGGGCGGGGGAAAAGTAGTTCGATTGACCCCGAGAGTAATCAAGGGGCTAGATAGATGATTGCCTAAAACAGAATTCGGCTTATTGCCTACTTGAGCTTTTTATTTTGGAAAAAATAAAAACCGGAGCTTAATCTCCGGTTAAATACAATTTTAATTGAGCTACTCTGAAGTAGAGTCCATTAGTAACCTGGCTTTCGGTACCTTTTCCTCGACTCAAATAAACCGCTCTTTTGTCTTCGTCCATCCATTCTGGCATATCTCCTATTCTCGGCAAAGGATGCATCACCAAAGCATCGGGTTTCATTCGTGCTTGGAGCTTTCTAGTCATCCCAAAACGCTGGTTATAACGTCGCCTCACCCAAGGCCGGAGGAAAGGAAGAATCTTTAAGATTTTGCCGAGAACCTTTTTTCTTTCCAACTGTAACCTAGTAAACATCCAGACATCGGGCTCTTCAGCATACTCTAAGATGTTGCTGGTTTTAACATAGGGGATTTCTTTTCTTTCTGCTTCAGCCAAAATCTCTTCCGGGAGATTATTTCCTTCCTCTGAGATTAAGATAAATTTTTTTATCCCCCAATTAATTAGAGCTTTAGCATTGGAATGCAAGACCCGGCTATCACTTAGTTCCCCCACTAAAGCAACAACTAATTCACCCTTTTTGAGTGCCTCTTTCTTGTTTCGCCAGATAGTGTAAATATCGAGGCCCATTTGGGTGGGGTGTTCTCCTTTACCATCACCGGCGTTGAATAAATGAACCCAGGGAGCATACTTGTCTAAAATATCAGCTGCTTTTTGAGCAGAACCTGCCTCGGTGTGTCTCATAATAATAGCATCGGTTTTGAGATCGGCACAGGTTCTAATTGTGTCTTCTAATGTTTCGCCTTTCATAACTGAGGAAAATTTCCCGGCATTGAGAACTGGAACGGGGATACCGCCCAGTTTAGCTATCGCATTAAAGAAGCTGATAAATGTTCTAGTGCTTGGTTCCCAAAAGAGCAAGGGGATAAATTTCCCTTGGAGTGGTCTTTCTAACAGAGCAGGATTAATCGCATCGGCCTTTCTTATCCTTTCCGCTTCTTCGAAAATTATTTCTAAAATTTCTGGAGTAAACTGATCTGCAGAGACAACATGATGTGGCATTCTCATTTTTCACCTCCTCTTTTTAATTGAATACAAAGAGCTAAGTTCTTCTAAGGGAAATAATAACTAAGAATTCAAGGTTTGTAAAGTGAGGGTAAAAATATTAAGATAAAAATATGCCCCGTCGAGGAATTTCGAAAACCCCTTCGAGGCAAAATGAAAATTTCGAAGAAATTTTACATTCGAAATTCTCCTACGGGGTATGTTGAAGAAGATTTTTAATTCCCAAACGAAAACTATTACCAAAGGAGCTTTAATTATAGGCACATCTTATTTTATTTCGGCTATTTTGGGATTAATTCGGGATCGACTTTTAGTTGGTCATTTTGGAGCTGGTTTAGAACTCGATGTTTATTTTGCTGCCTTTAGAATCCCTGATTTTGTTTACAATATTTTAATTTTAGGCGGATTAATTGTTGCTTTTTTGCCTTTATTTGCTGAATATTTTTCCAGAAATAAAAATGAAGTTTGGCAAATGGCAAACTATGTTTTAAATGCTTTTTTGATTTTTCTTATTTCAATTTCTTTCATTTTTTTTCTTCTTGCTCCTTGGTTAATCAAATGGATTTTTCCTGGTTTTGGTGAAGAGCATTACAAATTAGCCGTTCCCTTAATCAGATTACTCTTTTTAAGTCCAATCTTTTTTGGTATCTCTAATCTTCTTTCCGGAATTTTACAATACTTTCACCGATTTTTTATTTATAGTTTAACTCCAATTTTGTATAACTTAGGAATAATTTTTGGCATTCTCTTTTTAGCTCCCTATTTTGGTATTTTTGGAGTCGGAATGGGAGTGGTTTTTGGCGCCTTTTTACACATGGCAATTCAAATTCCCACGGCCAGAAATTGCGGATTTTCCTATAAATTTCTTTTCGATTTTAAATATCCGGCCCTAAAAAGAATATTTAAGTTAATGGTTCCCCGAGTTTTTGGAGTGGCGGCTCAGCAAATCAACTTAATTGTGATTACTGCCATTGCTTCGACCATCACCATGGGCTCTATCGCCATTTTCAGTATTTCTAATAATTTTCAGAGTTTACCGGTAGGTATCATTGGCGCTTCTTTTGCCGTCGCTATTTTTCCAACCCTTTCCCGGTTCTTTGCTGAAAATCAAAAAAAAGAATTTTTAGAAAACCTTTCAGCGATTTTTCGCCAGATCCTATTTTTTATCATTCCAATTTCAATTTTAATTTTTCTATTAAGAAATCAAGTTGTCGGAATTATTTATCAAACCGGAAAATTTGGTTTAGAAGATGTTCAACTAACTTCAGCTTGCTTGGGAATATTTGCCTTTTCAATTTTCGCCCAATCTTTAATTCCTCTCTTGGCCCGGGCTTTCTTTTCTCTTCAAGATACCAAAACCCCAACCTTAATTACGATATCCACTGTTTTCTTAAATATTATTTTAAGTTTTTCTTTTGTCTGGCTTTTGAAATTCCCCAATATTTTTAGCAATTCTTTAATTGAATTTTTTTCTCTCTTCAGAAATGAAAATACTCCTCTCTTGGGACTGCCATTAGCTTTTTCTATTTCGGCCATCTTTCAATTTATATTTCTTTACCTCACTCTTAAACAAAAAATTAAAAAGACATTTTAAGATGGAAAATTTTCGTAATTTCGTAATCCTAAGCCATATTGACCACGGGAAATCGACTTTGGCTGATAGGTTTTTGGAATTGACAAATACCATTCCCAAAGAAAAAATGAGGCCCCAATATTTAGATATGATGGATCTGGAAAGAGGAAGGGGGATTACAATTAAAATGCATCCAGTCCGTATGACATACACCTTAAACCTTAAACCTTACACCTTAAACCTAATTGACACACCGGGACACGTTGATTTTAGTTATGAGGTTTCAAGAAGTTTGGCTGCAGTAGAGGGAGCAATTTTATTAGTTGATGCTACTAAAGGAATCCAGGCCCAAACCTTAGCCAATTTAGATTTAGCTAAAAGGCAAAATTTAGTGATTATTCCTGCCGTAAATAAAATTGATTCGCCCCAAGCCAAAATTGGCGAGACAAAAACTGATTTGGCAAAATTATTAAATATTCCAGAAGGGGAGGTTTTTGAAATTTCTGCTAAATATGGCACCAATGTTGAAAAGTTATTACAAGATGTGATTGAGAAAATTCCCTGCCCCAAAGGCAATTCTGAAAAACCTTTGAGGGCCTTAATTTTCGACTCAAAATACGACCCTTTTAAAGGAGTGGTTGCTTTTGTCAGGGTGATTGATGGCAAGGTATCATCAGGTGAAAAAATTTATTTAATTCAGACCAAAACCGAAGGCGAGGCAAAAGAAGTAGGATATTTTAAGCCGGAATTGGGAGCAACTGGTGAGTTAAAAGCCGGTGAGACTGGTTATATTGCTACCGGTATTAAAGAACCAGAAAAAGTTCGGGTTGGCGAAACCATTACAAAAATTTCAAATCTAAATATTGAAGCGTTACCAGGTTACCAGACGCCCAAGCCCATGGTTTTTGCTTCAATTTATCCTGAAAATCCTGATGATTTTGAGACTTTAAAAACAGCCTTATCCCAATTGAAACTGAATGATGCCGCGCTTACTTTTGAGGCGGAAATGAAGGAAGCCCTGGGCCGAGGTTTCCGTTGCGGATTTTTGGGAACTTTGCATGCTGAAATTGTTTCTGAAAGACTTCGTCGAGAATTTGGTTTAGATTTAGTTATTTCTAATCCCTCGGTGGTCTTTAAGGTCATTAATGAAAAAGACAGGGAAATTTTTGTTTATTCGCCACAAGATTTTCCAAATCAGAGTAAAATTAAGGCAGCTCAGGAACCCTGGCTAAGGTTAGAAATAATAACCCCCACCAGTTTTACTGGGAAAATTGCTGAGCTTTTAAAAAGCTTAAATGGGATTCGGATTGAAACTAAATATTTTTCCTTAGATAGATTACTTTTAATTTATGAAGTCCCCTTAAAAGAAATTATTGTTGGATTTTACGATAAACTTAAGGGAATGACCCAAGGATTTGCCTCAATGAATTATGAGATTTTAGGATATAGACCAGCTAATTTAGTTAAATTGGAAATTTTAATTGCCGGAGAAAAAGAGGAGGCCTTTTCAAAAATTGTTTCTGAAAAAGATGCATTTTTTGAAGGAAAAAGGATGGTCGAAAAATTAAAAGAAATTCTACCGGTCCAGCTTTTTTCTGTTCCTATTCAGGCGTCAATTTCTGGGAAAATTATTGCCCGAGAAACGATGAAAGCTAAAAGAAGAGATGTTATAGCCCCTCTTTATGGCGGAGATTACACAAGAAAGAGAAAATTATTAGAAAAACAAAAGAAAGGCAAGAAAGAATTAAAAGAAAAGGGACGAATTAGAATTCCTCCCAGGGTATTTTTAGAGATGTTTCGAGATTGACCCCGTCCCCTATGCTTTATATAATAGAGTGGAAGGCTAAAGCTTTTTTATTCGAAAATTAATATCAGAGGTGGAAAGAAATGCACTGCTGAGGGGGCGGGGTGCTACTATCTAATTAAAGGAATAAGTAAAAAGGCAAACATACTTAAAATCACCAGGGATATTAAGATAATCCAGATTATTTTGAAAATCGTTTTTGGCTTAATTCTTTTCATATAACAACCCAAATTGGAGAGGGGTCGGGGCGGGTCGCGAGAGTTATCCGCGAAGCGGAAACTCCCGACCTAGAACCCTTTAGGCAATCGTCGCGTGCCGCGACCTCGCCCTCTAATACTAATGATATCAAAATCTAGGAGATATAACAAGCCAGGTGTCCATCAAACAATATTTTTTTCAATCTTCCTTGGACTTTTATTCTTGGTGGCGGTTTGTTTCCTGGTCTTTTCTAACTGGAAGATAAGCCAAAGGAGGGCAGAATTTCGTGTTCAAATTGAGGCCTTTAAAAAAGGAATTCAGGTTTTAGAAGAAAAAAATGCCCAATTGCGAGCAGGAATATCTCAGACTGGAAAAGAAAGTTATTGGGAAGAAAAAATTAGGCAGGAAGGATATAAAAAACCAGGTGAAGAGCAAGTTGTAGTTTTACCTCCAGAAAAAAATAAAGAGACAAAAACTGAAACAGGAAAAAGTTTCTGGCAAAGATTTTTAGAGAAAATTGGTTTTTAGGCGGGATTAGTACAGTGGTAGTACGCTTCCTTCCCAAGGAAGAGATGCGAGTTCGATTCTCGTATCCCGCTCAAAATTTCTAGAGAAATTTTGAGCGGGGCTCACCCTATCTAGGGCGGACCCGTCCAACCTAGATTAATTGTCGGGGTAACTCAGTGGTAGAGTAGCCCCGTTAGAAATGCCGATGTAGCTTAGTGGCAAAGCAGTCCCGCCCTTTGTGCCCTCTTAGCTTAGTGGTAGAGCAATGGTTTCGTAAACCATCGACGCCAGTTCGATTCTGGCAGAGGGCTCAGCTTAAAGGGCGGGACCGACAACAGCCTGCCCTGCGCCGAACCGTAGGTTCTGGTGCGGGGTTCAATTCTGCCCATCGGCTATTTTATTTTGGCAGGATTTATGGTATAGTAGAAAAAGTCATGAATCCAATTTCCGAAAAAATTGAAGAATTAGAAAAAAGACTCCTCAAACTTGAGGACTGTCTTTGACGTTGGGAAAAAACAAGAAAGAATAAAGGAATTAGAAAGAGAAATTCAGAGACCCGATCTCTGGAAAGATAGGGAAAAGGCAATTAAGATTACTCAGGAGTTAAGCGAATTGCAAAAAGAAGTAAGCGAATTTGAGGATTTAAAATTAAAATTAGCGGGCTTGGGCACCGAGAAAGAAATTGAGACCTTCGAGAAGAAATTTAATGAAAAAGAGCTTCAGATATTCCTTTCTGGAAAATATGACCGGGGATCTGCTATTTTATCAATTTTTGCTGGAGCCGGTGGTCAAGACGCTCAAGATTGGGCAACTATGTTATTAAGAATGTATGAAAGATATTCTCAAAGAAAAGGATATGAAAATCAGGTCTTGCATCAATTTTTTGGCGAAGGCGGAGGACCGGAAGGAAGAATTGGGATAAAGCAGGTCTCTTTAGAAATTAAGGGAAATTATGCTTACGGCTTTTTGAAAAAAGAGTCGGGCGTTCATCGGTTAGTCAGAATTTCTCCATTTTCAGCAAAACAACTTCGTCACACCTCTTTTGCCTTAGTTGAGGTTTTACCCGAACTTTCCAAAACCGAAGAATCAGAAACCAAAATAAAACCAGAGGAATTAAAAATAGATTATTATCGGGCTTCAGGTCCTGGGGGCCAATATGTTAATAAAAGAGAAACGGCGGTTAGAATAATTCATTTACCAACCCAAATTACTGTTTCTTGCCAAAGCGAAAGATTGCAGGGAATGAATCGGGATAAGGCAATGAAGATTTTAATTTCAAAACTCCATCAATTAAAAGAGGAAAAAACTCAAAAAGAATTAAAAGAAATTAAAGGAAAAGTTGTTTCGGCTAGCTGGGGGAATCAGATAAGAAGCTATGTTTTGCATCCTTACAAATTGGTTAAGGATTTGAGAACCGGGGTCGAGGTTTCAGATATAGAAAGCGTTTTGGATGGAAATTTAGATAAATTTATTGAAGCCGAAATCAAATGGAAAAATGGTAAAATTTAAAAACGTTACTAAAATTTATTCCAACCACTCTGGAGTTTCGCCGATTATGGCCTTAGAAGATATCTCTTTTGAAGTTAAAGAAAAAGAATTTGTTTCGATTGTCGGCCGTTCAGGTGCCGGAAAAACAACCCTTTTGAAATTACTTTTAGCTGAAGAAAAACCAACTCAGGGTCAAATTTTCTTTGATGATAAAAATGTTAATAATTTAGAATCAGGCGAACTTCCCCAGTTAAGAAGAAAAATCGGGGCAGTTTTCCAGGATTATAAACTATTAAGTTCCAAAACCACTTATGAAAATATTTCCTATGTCATGGAGGTAATTGGAGCCTCAAATGAAGAAATTTTCAGAGATGTACCAAAAATTTTAGAAATCGTGGGATTGGAAAATAGGGCAAATAATTTTCCGGCTGAGTTATCTGGTGGTGAGAAACAAAGGGTAGCTATTGCCAGAGCTATAGCCCACCGACCGGAAGTGATTTTAGCTGATGAACCCACAGGAAATTTAGACCCCTATAACACCTTAGATATTATTCGGCTTTTACTTAAAATTCAGGAAATAGGCACCACTGTTATTTTAGCTACCCATAATAAAGAAATAATCAATAGGCTAGGGAAAAGAGTGATTACCTTGGAAAAGGGGAAAATCATTAGGGATGAAGAGAGAGGAAGATTTATATTGTAAATTTTAAATTTTAAAATGATTACTACTCTAAAAAGAATATTTAAATTGGGTTGGCTGAGTTTTACCAGGGATGGGGGAATAGCCGTTGTTACCTGCTTTATTTTAGTCATAACTATTTTTTTGGCGAGCTCGCTTTTTCTTTTGCAAAATAGCAGTCAATTTTTAATTTCCAGCCTTCAAGAAAAAGTTGATATTTCAGTTTATTTTAAAGAAATTATACCAGAGGAAGATATTTTAAATGTCAAAGAAGAGCTTTCTAAAATTCCCGAAGTAAAAAATGTTAAATATGTTTCTAAGGAAGAAGCCCTAAAGGTTTTTGTCGAAAGGCACAAAGATGAGCCAGTTTTAATGCAGTCACTCGAAGAGGTGGGAGGAAACCCCTTTTTAGCTTCTCTAAATATCCAGGCCTTTGAAGCCAGTCAATATCAAAAAGTGACAGATTTCTTAGAGGATCCTCATTTTAAAACTCTAATTGAGAAAGTTGATTATTATCAGAGAAAACCGGTCATTGAGAAAATTTTTTCTCTAACTTCGGCCGCAAATAAAGCTGGGATTTTACTTTCTATAGTTTTAGTTGTGGTAGCTATTTTAGTTACTTTTAACACCATCAGGTTAGCCATTTTAAATCAAAAAGAAGAAATTCAAATTCAAAGATTGGTAGGAGCCTCCAATTTCTTTATCAGGGGTCCCTTTTTGGTCCAGGGAACAATTTCTGGAATTTTAGCTGCCCTAATTTCTCTGGCAATTTTCACTTTAATTTGCTGGTTTTTAGGTCCCAAAATTGAAATTTTCTTTCCCGACCTTAATATCTTTAATTTCTTCACTAAAAACTTTTGGACAATATTTTTAATTCAAATTTCTACTGGAGTTTTGCTGGGAGTAATTTCTAGTACCCTCGCCATCAGAAAGTATCTAAAAGTTTAAAAATATTGCGGGGTCTGCTAATTTTGGTAGGCAACATGCCTCTGGAGCATGGAATCCTGGTTCGAGGCCAGGCCCCGCAGCAACAGCACCATTCGGTGCGTTGCTAGGCACGAACCGTATGGTTCTGTGCCAGCCATCGCACCACAGAACATGTATTTTATCTACATTCTTGAAAATACAAAATGTAAATTATATATCGGATTTACAACAGATTTACGAGAAAGATTTAAACGGCATAATAATGGAGAGGTAAAGTCAACTAAGCCGTATCGTCCTTGGAAACTTATTTTTTACGAAGCATATATATCGAAAAAAGATGCAATGCGCCGAGAGGAATATCTTAAAACTGCGAAAGGAAGGACAACAATAAAAACGATGTTAAAGGAAACATTGGTTATTTAACGATGTTAGCTCGTAGTATCGAGGAAGACCGAATCGCCAATCAGGCGATTTTTTGGTGAGCGATGAAGTTTACCTTCTTTAAAGTTTGCCTTCATCTTTACCTTCGCCCACCCTTCGGGTGGGCTCGGTGATTGATTTTTTGAAAGAATTAATGTAAAATATAAACAGTTGAGAGTTTGGATTACAAATAGGTATATCCGCTATTCTGGATGGATGATAAATAATACTATTTGCAACTCATACGCTTTGGAGTTGCTTTTTGTTTAAAGATGACTAAAAAACAACAATTTTTATTAGAGCATAATAAATTGTCTCCTTTAAACTTGCAGGCTACAACATCCTTGCTTTCACGTTTTAGAATAGAGAAAACTTCGCTTTTTAAAGATGATAATTGGTCAATAGATAAACTTCGCAGGCCATTTATTTTATGGCTTATTTCTTTGACGGCTGAAGAAAAAGAAAATATTAAGCCGCCAAAGGCGAGCCTCGCCCAGAAGGGCGGGAAGAAAAAAAATGAACCCCGTTAGAAGTTTTGGGCAGAAAAATTTTATTAAAATTTTTCTGCGTTGGATAAACGGGGTATCTCAACATAATAATGTAGCTGTCTGAAATTTACCACTTTGGCTATATAAAGACAGACTTCTAACGGGGTGAAAAACTCACGCAACCCAAATAAATACAGAAACAGAACAAGGCATCGCAGATTTCTAAAAAGACACAGAAATAAATAATTTCTTATTAAACCTTGAAATTTCATAACAATAAATTATTATTATAAATGTAAGTTTCTATTAAATTTCCTTTCCTTACATATCGAGCCCCGCCTTTTCTTTTTTTATAAAGGGCGGGGCGAAGGTGAAGAAGAGGATTTTGTCCTCTTTGGATATTAATTATTAAGGAATAGATATGGCAAAAAAATTGTTTGTCGGTGGATTATCTTACGAAACCACCGAAGCGACTTTAAAAGAGACTTTTTCTCAGGCTGGGACCGTTGAATCGGCAATTGTGATTACTGATAAAATATCTGGCCGTTCAAAGGGATTTGGTTTCGTTGAAATGTCTTCCGAAGAAGAAGCTAAAAAAGCCATTGAGATGTTCAATGGTAAAGAGCTTGATGGGAAAAATGTTACAGTAAACGAAGCTAAACCTTTAGAGTCTCGTCCTAGAAGAAGCGGTTTTGACCGCGGAGATCGAGGATTCGGTGGAAACCGAAGAGGCAGCTTTTAAGAAATTTGAAAAAATCCCCCTAAAGGGATTTTTTCATTCCTACGTCGTCCATAATGGCCAGCCAGTGCCCGCGAGTGAAGCGCGCAGGCTTTTAAAAAAGGAAAAAATCTGCAATAATAATTCATATGAACCCCGTTAGACATTCCAATGTTTCTAACGGGGATCAAACTAACTTATTAAATCAAAATAGCGAAAATGCCTAACGGGGTGAATCAAAATTGGATTAGAGAAATTCAAGAGAGGGTTAAAAAAGTTCCAATTTCTTCAGGAAGATCTAACAAATGGGAGTTGCGCCCCCAAATTAGTTTTGATGATTTGGTTTTTGTTCCGGCTCAGTTGGCAAAAAAGCCGGTGGATTACTATTTTGAAAAAATTAACACGAAAACAGTTCTGGGTAAATTTAGTAAAGAACCAATTGAAATTGAAACCCCAGTTGTAATCGGAGCTATGAGTTTCGGAGCAATTTCAAAAGAAGCCAAAATTGCCCTATCTAAAGCCTCGACTATAGCCGGGACAATAGAAAATACCGGTGAAGGAGGAATGTTGCCGGAAGAAAGGGAATTTTCAAAATTTTTGATTGTGCAATATAGTACCGGTAGATTTGGAATTAGTGAGGAAATTTTAAAAAAAGCCAATGCAATAGAAATAAAAATTGGCCAAGGGGCAAAAGGCGGGATGGGCGGCCTTTTACCCGGTGAAAAAGTAACTGAGGAAATTGCTGAAATTAGAAAAGTAGAAATGGGTAAAGATATTCGTTCTCCGGCCTATCATTTGGATATTAAAAATATTGAAGATTTAAAGAAAAAAGTAGAGTGGCTAAGAGAATTAACTGGCGGAGTTCCTATCATAATTAAATTAGCGGCTGGAGATATTGAAAATGATATTAAGTTAGCAGTTCAGGCTAACCCTGACATTATCGCTATTGATGGAATGGAAGGAGGAACAGGAGCAGCCCCAGAAGTAATGATGGGAGAGGTTGGAATTCCTACCTTAGCTGCCTTGGTTAAAGCCAGAGAAGTCTTAGATAAAATTGGCGCAAGGCAAGAATTATGGATTGGCGGAGGATTAAATAAGGGAGGAGTTTTTGCCAAGGCCCTGGCCATGGGAGCCGATGCCGTATTTTGTGTCACCTCTTTATTAGTGGCTATGGGTTGTACTTACTGTCGTTTGTGTTATTTGGGGAAATGTCCATTTGGGATCGCGACCCAAGATCCGGAATTGCGCAAAAAATTAAATATTGAAGAGGCCTCCAAAAATGTGGCTAATTTTATTAAAAATTGCACCGAGGAAATAAAGATGATTGCCGGAGCTTGTGGAGAAAATGATATCCATAAATTAAATAAAGGTCATTTAAGAGCGCTAAGCGCAGAAATCGCAAAAATTACTAAAGTAAAATTAGTTTCAGAATAATATGGCTTACAAAGTTAATAAAGAAAAATGTTTGGGTTGTGGAGTTTGTACTGCAAATTGCCCTGGAGGGACCGAGTTAAAGGAGGATGGTAAGGCAGAGGTAATTGACCAGGAAAAATTAAAAAAATGTGGCGGAGAAGACGTTTGTCCTTATGGTGCCATTGAGAAAACTAATGAAAAATAATGTTGATTTTAACTGATGAAAATTTTGAAAAGGAAATTTCGGCTTCCCCAAAACCGATTTTGGTTGATTTTTATACTTTTTGGTGTGCTCCCTGTACAATTCTTACTCCGATTTTAGAGAAATTAGTTGGAGAATTTAAGGAGAAAATTATTTTCGCCAAAGTCAATCTTGACACCGCTCCTCTCGCTGCCCAAAAATATGGCGTTGACAGAATACCTACTGTTATATTATTCAATGGCGGTAAACCAATTAGTGGATTTGTGGGAGTAAGATCAGAGCCAGAAATCAGAAAATGGTTAGAGGAAAATTTGAAAGATAATGAAGAAAAAATTGAAAAAATAATAAAAGAATCTGAAGAATACGCAATAAAAAATGGATTTAAATTAAATCCAAGTAGGGAAGTGGTAGAAAGGATAATCAAGGGCTTATTAGAAAACGAAAAGAAATACGGGGCTCGCTACTGTCCTTGTCGAAGAGTTACCGGAAATTCAGAGGAAGATAAACCAAAAATTTGCCCTTGCCAATTTGTCCAAAAAGAAATTGAAAAGGAAGGACATTGTCTTTGTGGGTTATTTGTCAAGTGAAATTTTTTGAGCTATACTTTAATAATGGCTAAAAAATCCTTACTAATGGTTGAAGTTGAAAAAATTAAAAATACTAAAATTAAGGTGGTTGGGATTGGTGGGGGAGGGTGCTCCATTATTTCTGAAATTGCTCCCGGAATAAAAAAAGCTACTTTTATAGCTGCTAACACCGACCTCCGAGCTTTAAAAGAAGTTAATAGAAAGGTGGAACGTTTTCCATTTGGCCAGAGTTTTACCCACGGCTTAGGAACTGGAATGAATCCAGAATTGGGAGAAGTGGCTGCTCAAAATGACCGAGAGAGAATAAAAAATTTATTGAAAGGACAGGACTTGGTTATTTTAATTGCTTGTCTGGGTAGCGGAACCAGTTCCGGGGCAGCTCCGATTTTTGCCAAAATTTCCAGAAGTCTTGGTAATTTCACCTACGGAATTTTTACGCTGCCCTTTAAATTTGAAGGGGAAAAGAAAATAGAGATTGCTAAAATCGCTTTAGAAAAGCTAAAACCTAAACTAAATGCAATTACTCTTATTCCCAATGAAAGAATTTTCCAAATTATTGACAAAGCCACTCCTTTAAAGGGAGCCCTTTCAGCCATAAATAAAACTTTATCAGAAAGTTTGGAAGGATTATTAGAAGTAATTTATCAGCCCGGTTTGATTAATATTGATTTCGCTGATTTAAAAACAATTTTACATGGCCGAGGAAGATTAGCTTTCCTGAATACGGCCTGGATTCAAAAAAAGAAAGGATCAGGAAAAGAAGCAATTGAAAAAGTATTAAATTCACCCTTGTATCCTTATTCCATTCGAGGAGCGAAAGGGGTTTTATTTAATATTGCCGGAGAAAAAAATCTTAGCCTGGAGGAGGTTAGTCAGATTTCAAAAACCATTTCTGAACTATCAAATCCGGAAGCAAAAATTATTTTCGGGATTTCCCACACCCACCACGGGGGCGGAGAAGCGAAATACAAAAACCTCATTAAAATTACTTTGTTAGCTACTGGCTGTTTAACGAAGATTTTCAGCCCAAAAAGACTACGACCCAAGGACGGGAGCTCGTCGCGCTTGGCGGGAAGCTCTCGCGTCCCGACCCACCACCGTCCCACCACGGGTGGGCCCCTAAAGCGGCAGAGAAAAAAAATTATTCCCAAATCACCAATCCCCCCGGCGCCAAAACGAAAGTTTGGGAGGAAGGCGGGAGGGTTGGAGTTCCAACCAATTAAAAAGAAGCTTCAAAAGCTACGACAAAAATTAAAAATTAAAATTTCTAAAAAACCAAAGGAGGTTCCCCAATCTAAAACCGAAACTTCAAAGACTGATATTATTAAACCTGTTGATGAAAAAATCAGGAAAAACGCTCTTCAAATCAAAAGAGAAATAGAGGAAGCGGAAAAAGAAATATTGGAAAAAGAAAAATTTTGGGAGACACCGGCTTTTTTAAGAAAAAAATTAATTAGGGGTCAATAACTGTTCCTCTAAATTTTAGGGGCCCGC
>Ga0100400_1000598_pt1 | contig 25108 bp, 26 predicted proteins | sample CryGeymeta201524_FD_80420 | JGI IMG/M metagenome (GOLD analysis project Ga0100400, IMG submission 80420) | Groundwater microbial communities from Crystal Geyser aquifers in Utah, USA - Crystal Geyser metaG 2015-24 | ecosystem: Environmental > Aquatic > Deep subsurface > Groundwater | place: USA... | reverse complement strand
TCGCCTCCCGCCGTTAGCGTGGTCCTAACCATCCCCCGAAACAAGTTCGGGGGGATTACCGAATCAATCGGGTATGTCCGTCTTCGTTTCAGCAGGGACAGTATTTTTGACGACCTACTTATCCCGCTGGCACAGCAATCGTGTGGGCGTTGGTAATCGGATTGGTCGCGTGCATACTTTCTGGCATCTGGACGGGTATGACCAACATGGCAAACGAGTCTACCCGAAACTCCCTAAGGGGAGAGGCAGTTCACGTGCGAGACCGCGCTGCACAATTACATCAGGACGCACTGAACCAACTCGAAGCTCACAAGACAATATTTAATGATGAACTGAAGAAAGAGGATTCCCCTGGAGAAAGACATGCAAGGAGCGCCACAGCATTGCGCGAATTTGGTGGAATTCAAGTTGAGTCTTGACCAGGCGCAGGAGGACGAAACCGCGCTGGAGGAAGAACGGATGCGGGGGAATACGGTTCTGTTCCCCGTCCGGCTGGATGACGCGGCGTTCTCGGTGGACAAGGGCCGGCCGAATCTCCTCAAGAACTCCCGCAACATTGGCGACTTCACGGACTGGAAGAACCACGACCGCTACCAGCAAGCCTTCGACCACCTGCTGCGGGACCTGAAGGTGGGGTAGCTACCGGCGCGGAAGGCATTATTCCCCCATCTCCACATCTCCCTTGCTTACACCAATGCCTGAAGGTGCGGGAATGGTTGGTCTGGCATCCGACTACCGGTAGATCAACTGCCCGAACCGCTTCGGTTGTCCGAACAGACCGAAGGTCGGCGTCCAGCAGGTGTACTCATCGGGCTTGACCGTTCGTCGCACACTGCACAGATTCAGTCCCGACACGTCGCCGGGCAACGGCGCCTCACCGCAAAGAGCTGAGAAGGGAACGGGAGATTCTTGTGAATGCGAATCCAGGAATCAATGAGGCGCAGACACTCGCCTCGTGCGAAGGGAGGGAGGCATGAACTTCTTCGACCACATGACAACCGTCCACTATCCGACAAAGTTCCTTCAGCTTGCACTGAAAGGCGACAGGGGGTCTGGAGCTCGCCCCCCGAATGTGGTGGCCATCAGGAACTGATATCTGCCGGCCGGCCCAACTCGTCCGTTGACACCGGCATTGCTGGAGTCTATGATATCCGGCGATGATCCAGTTGGCCGGAACTGAAAGGCATATCAAGCACGCTGACCCAATGAATCCATGAGTTCCAGAGTCTATCCCTAACACAGGACTCTCGATAGCCCATGAATACCTACACCTCCATCCCGAACTGGCCTCACCTGCGCGAGCGTTACCTCGCCTGCTGGCGCGGGGAGGTGGCGGACGACGCGATCATCGCCCATATCCAATCCCACAATCCCAACCCGCAGGTTGACAGACCTCGAGACATCAGGCAGAATGCACCCAAGAGGTTTGTTGGGAGGGTTGAGTCATGCAATATGCTCGCATCACGGTGAACCCCAACCAGATGGGAGGGGTTCCGTGCATACGCGGGATTCGCGTGCCGGTGGCCACGGTGGTGGACATGGTAGCCGACGACATGTCGGAGGAGGACATTTGCGCGGCCTTTCCTGATCTGGAAAGGGAAGACATCACCGAGTCCCTGCGCTTTGCCTCTGAGGCGGTACGCGAACGCGGGATCCCACTGGTGACCGTTGGATGAAATTCCTGGTAGACAACGCGCTTTCGCCGTCAGTAGCGGCCGGTCTGAGGGACATTGGGCACGATGCCGTGCATGTGCGGGACTTTGGAATGCAGGCTGCAGAAGATGGTGCGATCTTCGACCGGGCCGCTGTGGAGGATCGGATCGTCATTTCAGCGGACACCGACTTTGGCACTCTTCTGGCGCTCCGTCGGGCAAGCAAACCCTCGGTTATCATTTTCCGTCGCGGGTCGGAGCGTCGGCCCGGCCGTCAGTTGATGCTCCTGCAATCCAATCTCAGTCAGGTTGAGGCAGATCTCGAAAAGGGGAGCATTGTCATCCTTGAGCAGACGCGAATTCGCATCCGACCCTTGCCGATCATCGGGCCGTAGACGCGAAACATTCGGGGCATTACCCCTTGCCTCTCTCATTGCCTTCGTTCCGGATGCCCCGCCCCTGCTGGCCAACGGAACCGGCGTTGTGGTCAACCAAACGGGTCGCGGGACCAGCCGAGTAGCTCGGGACTCTCAATAACGTATGATCACCCACACCTCCATCCCGAACCGGCCTCACCTGCGCGAGCGTTACCTCGCCTGCTGGCGCGGCGAGGTGGCGGATGGCGGAATCATCGCTCACATTCAGAACCCCAATCCCAACCCGACCGGAACCGGAGGAGTGGGGGCGCAGCAGGGCTGCATGTCCCTACGGGGATTAAGGCGCAACTTGCAGCGGTGGGGTCCACCTTCGTTCGACGTGTGGTGGGACAGCTTTCCCATCTTGACACGGAGAACCTCAAGAAGGAAATGCGCTATTGGCTGCATTTGGATGATCCTATCCCAGGCGAAGAGGTACCGTTGCCAGAGAAAGACGGGTGAGCGCCACGCAAGCAGTCATTGCTTCCGTCCGCGATGGCATTGCCGAAGGCCGTCAGCCTTTCCTCGAAGTTCACAATCCGACGGTCCTGTGGCTGGAATTCCCAGAATCGTTTGACACACACTCATGCTCTGCGTAGAATAGTGTTCAATACGCCATGACAGTGCCGCATCCCATTCCTTACCAGGGCAGCAAGCGCAACATTGCGCCGGACATTCTGCGTTACGTCCCGTCAAAGGCGCATACTTTTCACGAGCCGTTCGCAGGTTCGGCTGCTGTGTCTCTCGCAGCGGCGGCGCGCGGCTTGGCTGAACAGTATTGGCTTAACGATCTGAACAAACCCCTCGTGGAATTGTGGTCAATGATTATTAACTCCCCCGACGAGATCGCGCAGCAGTATGAGGCGCTTTGGACAAGCCAGTTGTCCAACCCTCGAACCTTCTACGATCAGATTAGAGACGAGTTCAATGCAACCGGGAGACCGGACTGTTTTCTGTACCTCCTCGCACGATGTGTGAAAGCCTCCGTGAGATACAATGCCAACGGAGAGTTCAACCAAAGCCCCGACAATCGAAGACGCGGCGCGCTTCCCAAGACCATGCGGGAGATGATCTTCGGCGCTTCCTACCTCCTCAAAGGGAAGACAACGTTTACATCTCAGAACTACCGGGACGTCTTACTCAAGGCGACCAGGGATGACCTGGTTTACATGGACCCTCCCTACCAGGGCGTCTGTGGAAACCGTGATTCCCGCTACATGACAGGGGTTCAGTTCTGCGAGTTTGTCGAGGCGCTGGAGCAGCTTAACCGAAGCCAGATCGGATACATGGTGAGTTACGATGGTCGGACGGGAGACAAAGTGCATGGCAATCTCCTACCCACGCATCTCGATCTGACCCATGTTGAAATCCACGCAGGAAGATCCTCCCAGGCCACTCTTCTGGGGAGAGATGACGTGACGGTGGAATCGCTCTACCTTTCCCCCGCCTTGACGGCGCAATTGGCTACGGTGATTCGTCCCCGCAAAGCAGGCAAGCATCAGCAACGGGGATTGGTATGGGCAAGCGTTTGAGGAACCCCGACGTTTGCAGGACATGTTACTGGGCTTATCCTGATGGCTACGAGCACGTTGCCATGCGGCCCCTTCGACGATTGGACCTCATCTGGTCCGGCAAAGAGGAAGTGGAAGTCTTCGAGGAACTCAAGCGGAAGACGGAGTCGCTCCAGAAACGAATGCCTTCCTACGTGAAGGAAATCATCCGAAAGCATGTGCAGGAATAATGGTTGATGATTCCCAGTGGCAGTGAAGTTTCCATTCGATATTCTCAGGTTTATGCACGGATCCCCTCATTCTTCGTCTTTGGGCGCCTGGTTTGTCCGCGCCTTCGTCCGTCCTGCATCCGGACGGGTTGCCGCGTCGGTCGTCTCAGCGCGCGGCACTGCGGCTGTGGCGGTCGCCGTGGGTCTGCTCTGCGGACTGCATTCGCCTGGCGTAGCACTGGCGCTCGCCAAGCACGAACCGGAGTCAGGATGCTATATCGGGGCCTTTGTGGAAAGGGATCGCCCCATTCAGGGGGACTATGGCAAGTTCGCTGATGTCACACGGAAAAAGCACGCTTCGTACATCACCTATGTGGCCTACGGACGTCCGTTCCCCACGGAGTGGGTATCGAGAGTCAAGGCCGCGGGCGCCGCGCCACACATCGCTTTCGAGCCGAACAACGGACTGAAAGCGGTGAAGGACGACGCCTATCTTCGTCAGTGGGCGCGGGACGCCTACGCAGCTCAATGCCCCATCTTCCTTCGCTTCGCATCCGAGATGAACGGCAATTGGTGTGCTTACCACGGCGACCCGAAGCTCTATATCAGGAAGTTCCGTCTGTTGCACAGCATCATGGCGAAAGAGGCTCCGAATGTCGCCCTGGTTTGGACGGTCTTCTCGACGCCGCGCGGGAACATCCCCGACTACTACCCTGGGGACGACTTCGTCGATTGGGTGGGGATCAACATCTACAGCGTTTACGTCCATGATGGCGACATCACGCGAGCAGCGTACAAGGAGGATCCCATCGAGTTTTTGCAACACATATACATGCAGTACGCAGATCGAAAACCCATCCAGATCAGCGAATTCGCCGCCACTCACTACTGCAGAGCTTCATCGAAGGCCACCGTAGATTTCGCTATCGAGAAAATGAACCGGCTTTACGGCACCGTGCGTGCGCAGTTCCCGCGAGTCAAAAATATCAATTGGTTCAGTTACAATACGGTGGCGGCGGGTCTGGCGGACAACAACTACAGCATTACGGAAACCGAGCCCATGCTGCTGGCCTATCGTGAGGCTATCAAAGACAACTATTTCCTGACCAGCGTTCCCTTTGATCCGGAGAAGTTCCAAGTTGTCAAACCGGCGCTTCCTCCGCTTCCGCCCGAGATTAGTCTGGAATCCGTGGAGCCACCCGCGATCCCGCCGCGTCCGGTTACGCCGGAACAGGAACAAAGAGACTTTGAGAAGATCATCGGCGCTCACGGCGCTGTCGTCACCTCCATGTCAAATATCTCAGTGCGGGGACTTGCCGACAACTCCTCCCTGTCCCGGGCACGAGAGGTCATGGTTCTGGTCCCCCGGTACATCAACGTTCGGTTCATCATGTTTGAGGTGGACGGGAAGACGGTGGGCGTCACTAACCGGGCTCCCTACACGTACATTCTGCGTCGGGACCGGTCCGACGATGGCGAGCACACGTTCCAGGTAATCGTCGAAGAACGAGACGGCGGAAAGCACGTCGTCGGCCCGATTCGCTTCACCTCTGAGGACAGCGACGAATAGCCGGCGGTGTCTTGGTTCGCATCGCGCTCTTTAATGTCTCCTCTCAATCAGTTACAATGGAGTGCCGGTGCAACTTCCCAGTACACGGAGCAATGCAGCTTTGAGTAAGGCAGTCATCGTCGCCCTTCAGTTTCTTCACCTCAATGGCGTTGCCGGCTTGGCGGCAGTTCCCACCGAAACACTTCCCGCGGAGAGAGACGCGGAGTCCCAGTTCATCGTCACCGCGCCCACACGCGAAGCCACCGAGGGCTGCAGGCTCCAGATAGAGTGGCAACACGGGCCCGATATTGTCTCCGTTAGTGCCTACGCGCGAGCGTTCCGAACTCCCGTTGGCAAGAGCAGCCGCGGTGCTCAGTGGATCAATATTGTGGAGGGTGCACCAGCCACACCGGGAAGTCTTGTCTGGATCGTTCCCTGGATCGACAGCATCAGGTTTCGCATCTTCGTTAAAGGATACCGCGAAGATGGACAAATCGCCGCCATCGCGAACATCCCGCTGCTATTTCGTCCCAGAGAACTGGCGGACGAAACACGCGACGCCATCTATGTCGACTTGTCCAATCGCAGTCGGCAGCGCCTGTACCGCCAGAAGGATGGTGAGTTGGTACAGGTCGCGATCTGTTCGGGCAGCAGCACCAACTCGATGAGGGCGAGCACTCGCTGTGGTGGACGCATTCACGACCATCCCGGCTGGTTCCAGATCATCCAGAAAGACGCCGGCCATGTCTCCACCCTCAACCCCGAATGGCGGATGCACTATGGGATGCGGTTCCACAAGGCCCATTTTATCCACGCCACAAGCCGGAGCATGTATCGGCGACTTGGCCGACCCGCAAGCCACGGGTGCATCCGACTGCACCGAACCGACGCACAGAAACTCTATGCCAAGTCCCGCGTGGGGGATTGGGTGAAGGTGTATTAAGTGATGAGGGATGAGAGATCAGGGATGAGGGGGAGCATCGGTTGGAGATCTGCCGTGTCGCTGCTGATCGTGACGGTTCTCGCCGGGTGCGCGCGGCGGGAGGTGGGGCCGTCACCTCCCCCTACGTCGCGTGAGTTGAGGACGACACATGATTCGCCCGGTGCGGACACCCCCGGCGCAACCGCTCCCGCGGAAGCGCGGCAGGATACCCGCGGGAGCCTCGGGGACGTCGCGGTCCGGAAGGGCGGCGGCTACCACATCACACCTCCGGCGCAGTGGCTGCGTACTGGCCACGTCGCTGGAGTAGACGCGGCGTTCGTGCTGAAGAAACGGCCGAACGATTTGCCCATCGTTACCTTTGAGACGTTCGCCGCTCCCGCGGGGGTGAGTTTCACGCAGGTGGTCAAGAAGATCGGTAGAGAATTGCCCCAGCGGTACGACCATGTGCAATTCCTCCGGGACGAGTCGGTCGACACCAACGTCTACCGTGCCTTGTTTCACGCGGATGCCAACCAAAGGAATGTTACCATTCTGCAGGCGATCAGCCAGGAGGGAAAGTGGCTGACCATCATCACGGCCGTGGATGATCGTGACCGCTTTGATTCCCACAAGGGCGACTTCTCTGCGTTGTTCAAGAGTGTTGAGCAGGGAGCAAACTGACGACCCCGCGCCCGTCCATCAGTTGAGCGCGGCGTTTCTACATGCTATAATCCCCACTCGTAGGACAACTTTCCGGTATCCGGAGGAGGATATTTATAGATGATTAAGATTGGTATTGTGGATTGTGACACTTCGCATGTCGTGCAGTTCTCGAAGCGACTGAACCACAAGGGCATCGAGGAAGAACAGTGGGTGGACGGGGCCCGGGTAGTGGCAGCCTGGGCAGGGCCGTCTGCCATCTGTCCGCAGGAGACGGTCGACGGTTACGTGCACACCTTGCAGGAAGAGCATGGCATCGAGATCGTCGACCAGCCTGAGGACCTGATCGGGAAGGTGGACGCCATCTGCATCGAGTCGGTCGATGGCAGCGTTCATCTCGAACGCTCCCGACCTTTCCTGGAGGCTGGCGTTCCTCTGTACATCGACAAGCCGTTTGCCTGTTCGCTGACAGAGGCAAAGGAAATTGTGTCGCTGGCGCAGAAGAAAGGTCTGCCGATGTTTTCCACCTCGTCGCTCCGCTATGGACTCGAAGTGGTGGAGTTGCAGGAGCAGTTGGACGAGACTGGCGCTGTGGTTGGGGTGGACGCGTTCAGCCCCGCGTCACTCCATCCGAGGAATCCCGGACTCTACCACTATGGCATTCACGGCGTGGAGGTTGTTTTCGCCCTGATGGGCAAGGGGTGCCGGGAGGTTTCGTGCGTGTCGACCGAAGGCGTCGATCTTGTTACCGGCCGCTGGGAGGATGGACGCGTTGGCAGCATGCGCGGCACGCGGGCAGGAGCGCACAGCTACGGCTTCACCGCCTTCTGCGAAAAGAAGGTAATCCAAACCTCGATCAATGCAGGTTACATTTACCGTGAGCTGCTCAAGCGCATGGTGAAGATGTTCGAGACGGGCGAGAACCCGGTGGACATTCAGGAGACGCTTGAGCTGATTGCCTTCATCGAGGCCGCGCGTGTGTCCGCCGAAAATGGTGGCGCGGTTCAGCAGATCACCGTGTGAAAAGAGCTGGCCGCCCTTACGGACGGCAAGTGAATTACTTCACTGCAACATGTGATCTCAGTATCCGTGTTGCAGACCTCCTTTGGCACCGGCGAAGTGCTGTGCGCACACTATGACAGAACAGACAGATGAATACCAGGAATGGCAGACGCCAGCGAACGGGTTCGACCTCTCTGACGCGCCTACGGAATGCGCTCCCATGGTGCGCTGGATCTGGAGCGGAACATGCTCGGAGAACGCCCTGCTGCATCAACTCCACGGCGTGAAGGACCTCGGTTACTACGGGGCGGTGATACAGCTCGCGGCAGACAATATCTGGGGCGGATATTCACGGGACTACTTCTCGCGTGTGAGTACCGTTGCTGCCGAGGCGGACAGGATCGGCGTTCACTTCTGGCTGCATTTCCCATCTCCGGCGGTCCTGTTCCCCCCAGCGAAACCGCAGAATCGGTGCCTGAAACTGCACGAATGGGAGAACTCTCCCGGCCGGTGGAAGAAGGTGCGGCTATCGGAGCCGGTGCTGCGCGCTACCGCCTTCCCCATGCAGAGCCACCGCCTTGGCATGGAGAAGGGCGGGGCCATCGACGTCACCAAGGCCGTCCGGGACTTCCGCACTCCGGAGGGGCTTCAAGGAACTTGGCCTTACCGGGTTTGCGCGGTGACCGAGAGTCAACTCTCTCCCACCGAAAATGGCGAAATGGACTTTTTCGCGTCTTCGCTCGATTCCGTAAAGCTGATCCTGGAGGATTTCCTCGGCAACGTCATCACCGGTGTTGTCTGCGAGGTAAGGCTTCCCCGTCATCGCAGGGAAACACCCAGGTGGTGCGACGACCTCGCGCTGAGATTCGTTCGCGACCATCGCTATGAGCTGCCGACGGTCATCGACTCGCTCTTCTACGATACGGGACAGTCAAGCTCACGCGTGCGCCAAGACTACTGGAGCACCTGGACACAATTGTATATCGAGGAACACTGGCAAGCGCTGGCGCAATGGTGCGTCGCTTCCGGGATTCGACTGTACGGCCAGCGAGAATCAGGCAACGACCCCCTGAGTCTTCTCGACAATCTTACGGGAGTCGCGTCGCTCGCCGGGACTCTCGATGGCTGGGTGTATCCTGCGGCCTACAACACCGACGAAGACCTCCCCTTTCTGCGGCTGTGTTCATCACTGGCGCGGCAACACGGCAAGTCGCTCGTCATCGACATGACATCCACTTCCACGCCGTGGAACAGGCTGATCTCAAGCTGCGCAGAGGAAGAGACGGAGAGATGGATCACCCATGCCCTCGCAGACTCTCCTTCCACCGGGCGGAGGGAAGCCGCCAGTCGAGGACGTTGGCTGTTTCCCCTGCCCAGCTTCCGCTGCGAGAGCGAGGCGAAGTATTTCCGATACCTGAGTCACGCCGTGATAAGCTCGCGCAGCGTGAAACAGGTGGCCATTATTCTCCCGACGCGGTCTGCGTGGGAACGCCCTCTTGCCGCCGGAGAGGATGACCTGCAGCAATCACTGTGCGCTGACTTTGCGTTCATCTTCCGAACCCTTCAAGAGATGCACTTCAACTTTGATGTGACATGCGAATGGGATTTCGTGCACGCATCCATCGCCGACGGCTCCATCCAGATTGGCAGCCAGTCATACCAAATGATTGTTCTCCCCTCCATGACCGCTCTGTCTCGCTTTGCCTGGGCGAAGCTAATGGATTTTGTCCGCCACGGAGGCAGTGTCGCGTCCTTCGGTCTGCTTCCCTGTCGATCGGAGATGGGGGAGGACGAGGATTTTGTGAAGCAAATCGAAGAGGACTGCCGCGTCGACGTCATGAACCTGCACCGGCTCTACTCCGGAGGTGACGAGGACAGGCAAGAACAGGAGTTCTATCCGGTCTACTGCGAAGATGTTTCGGGAGGTCGTTTCTGTTCATACCAACCCACGCTCTGCAACGACCCCGAAGACGCACGATTAAGAATTCACCAGATTTTCCGTGAGTCGATCAACCCGGAATTCGAGAGCCAAAATCACAACATCCGCTACCAGCGACGCGTGCAGTCTTGCGAGAATGACGTCTTCTCCCACCACCTTCTTCTCGTCGCCAATGTAGGAGCCGAACCTGCTGCTCCCAGAGTGCAGGTGGGAATCACGGGTTCTGTCAGCGCGGTCGATCTCATGGGCGGGCGAAGCCGCCGGGAATGGGAGTACTCCTGGCTGAACGACAGGCAAATGTCCGTTCCGCTGAAACTGGCAACGGGGGAGACACGGCTGATCATGGTCCACGAAAGCTGGATTGAGACGCACGTGGACACGACGAACTTCCAGGTGGATGATGTTCAATCTGTGGACTCGCGCGTGGAGGTTACGGGACATGCGTCCAAATCTGTGACGGAAACTTACGCTTTCGTGGACACCGGAGCGGACACGATCGAGTTGCGCGGCGGGAGGTTAGGCGCTCCCGAAGAGCAGGCGCTGGCGACGTCATGGACTCGACAGAACGCTTCTGCATGGCTGCCTCTGACCCATTGGGAGTACAGGCTGGGGGGGATGTCGCGCTCTCTGTTTGAGCGACTGTTGGACCGCAGCGACCGGGAATGGATCGACTGGGCAGCGGAGAAAGCATTGACCGTTGCCGATGCGCGCCGCGATGATTTCTCACTCGTTTTGCGCACGCGATTCACCGTCCGAAAGCTCGGACAACCTTTGCTCCTTTATGCCGAACCACTTCCGGGAGAAAGTCGGTACTTCCTTAACCGAGAGCCGCTGGACCTGCCGCTCGCATCGCGATGGGGGTGGGAATGGAATCATGCATCGTTGGATGGACGGCTGCGGAATGGCGCCAACGAACTGGCGATAGAAATAAGCATCGGCAAGGAGGAGAGTCCTCACCCGCGGCGATTGCCGGGCGTGCTCGGTCTCTATGGGTCATTCGCTTGCGATAGCGAGCATGCGGCGATATTTCCTTTTCAGCCAGAGCTCCCCATTACCGAAGGTGAGCCTCTGCAACCGGGCGCCCTGTCACTTCCAGACGAACTCGACCTGGTTGCCGATCTCCCCGTCAGTAAGGAGATGTTTGGAAGGCATCTAACCGTCAAGCTTGCTCTAACCGAGGGATATGCGCAGTTGACGGTGAATGGCATGGCTCTCCCCTTCCAGCCGTTCCCGCCGTACCAGGCGGACATCACACCCGTCATCGTTTCCGGCAATAACCAGTTGCGGCTGAAGCTGCAGGTGTCCGACATGGAGAGCTTCCTCGGGGAAGGAAAGCGCGCGTTCGTGTTTGGACCAAATCAACTGACAGTCTCCCCCTCCATCCGCCTGCACAAGGAGCTGCCTCCGCCGCAAGCTGATTGACGAACCCCCTTCCCTCCGATAGAATGCAGCATCATTCCTGAAGGACTGCCATGGTCGCCAAACGCATTATCCCCTGTCTCGATGTCACTGAAGGTCGAGTGGTGAAAGGGACCCATTTTGTTGATCTCCGGGATGCCGGTGATCCGGTCGAGCTGGCCGCCGAGTACGACCGGCAGCGCGCTGATGAGCTGGTGTTTCTTGACATCACTGCATCGTCGGATAGGCGGGACATCATTCTCCAGGTGGCGTCGCGCACTTCCGAGGAGGTCTTCATTCCCTACACGGTAGGGGGGGGAATCCGAACTGTGGAAGACATGCGGAAAATCCTTCAGACGGGCGCCGACAAGATATCCATCAACACCGCGGCAATCAAGCGACCGGAGTTGATTCGTGAGGGCGCGGAGAGGTTTGGCTCCCAATGCGTGGTTGTGGCCATCGACGCCCGTCGGCGTCGCAGAGATGACGACGAGCGAGCAAAAAATTGGAGAGTGCCTGCCCCCAAAGGGTGGGAAATCTACGTCAACGGTGGGAGAACTCCCACCGGCATCGACGCGGTCCAGTGGGCCGCAAGGGCGGAGTCGCTCGGGGCGGGAGAAATCTTGCTGACAAGCATGGATGCCGATGGCGCACAGGACGGGTACGACATCGCGCTGACTCGGATCATCGCGGAAACGGTCGGTATCCCTGTCATTGCGTCCGGTGGGGCGGGAACAATGGAGCACATGTACGACGTTTTCACTGAAGGCAAGGCCGAAGCGGCGCTCATCGCGTCCATCGTCCATTATGGGAAGTACACTGTGCACCAGATTAAAGAGTACCTGCACGGGCGCGGCGTGCCGGTGAGGCTGTAAGTGGGCAGTGGTCAGGGATGAAGGATGAAGGATAAGTGACGACACAGGACGTGACACTCGCAACTTGTATCACGCGCCCCCTGCCACTTGCCACTCGACACCCGTCACTCAAGAGGGAGACATGAATGAGTCTGATTGATGAACTGAAGTTCGACGAAAAAGGGCTGGTGGGCGTCATCATCCAGGACGCCTGCACCAACGAAGTTCTGACCCTTGCATACATGAGTCGCGACGCGGTGGAGAAGACGCTGCAGACCGGCCACACGTGGTTCTGGCGGCGCTCTCACCAGAAGCTGATGATGAAGGGGGAAACCTCCGGCAACGTTCAGGTGGTCAAGGAAATTCGCACCGACTGCGACAAGGACGCGCTGGTCGTGAAGATCGAGCAGATAGGGGAAGCTGCCTGCCACGAGGGCTACCGCAGTTGCTTCTTTTACCAAGTCAACGACGGCGGCGAGGTCGTGGTTGACGGCGACAGAATCTATGACCCGAAGGACAAGTAGGAATACGCGATGCGGAGACGGATGTATGACAAAGGTTGACGAAATCCTGACCTGCCTCACCGACCGCGCGCCGCTGAGCCTGGCGGAGTCGTGGGACAACGTCGGGTTACTGCTGGGCGACAGGGATGCGGCGATCGACGCCCTTGTCATTGCTCTCGACCCAACGCCCGAAGCCATCAACTTCGCTTGCGAGAGGCGCGCGCAGCTTCTGCTGACTCACCATCCTCTGTTTCTCAAACCTCCCCACCGCTTGGTCGCGTCCGATCCCGTCGGCGCACTGATCCTGCGATGTGTGCGTCAGGGGATCAACGTCATCGCCATGCACACCAATCTCGACAATGCCGAAGGCGGGGTGGGCGACGCGTTGGCGGCCAAGTTGGGACTCGTCCATCCCCGCGTGCTGGCGCCAGCGCACACCGGCAGACTCTGCAAGCTCGTCACCTTCGTCCCGCCCAACTGCGCCGACGCGGTGCGCGATGCCATGGCCAGCGCAGGCGCGGGAACCATCGGGGAATACAGCCATTGCAGCTTCGCGATCGCGGGACTGGGGACGTTCCTGCCTTCCGACCAGGCGAATCCGTTTATCGGCAAACGAGGCGAACTGGAGATGACCGATGAATTGCGCCTCGAAATGATCGTTCCAGAGATCCGACTCTCAGCCACTCTCGACGCTCTGATCGCTTCCCATCCGTACGAGGAAGTAGCCTACGATGTCTACCCACTGGAGCAGGCCGGAGCGGCGTGGGGCTGCCTCAAGCTGGGCGCGCTGGTCTCGCCAACCACCGGTGAGCAGTTTGTTGAGCGCGCCCTCGAGCAACTCGAAGCTCCTTCTGCCCGCGTCATCGGAACCCTCCCCGTTTCCGTGAGTGAGGTTGCCGTCTGCGGAGGGAGTGGAGCGTCATTCATCGAGCAGGTTGCCTATTCATCCGCCGATGTGTACGTCACCGGCGACATCAAACACCACGACGCCCTCGCCGCTCGCACAGCCGGACTTTGTGTCGTCGACGTAGGTCATGCAGTTTCTGAACGTGTGGCCACTGAACTGCTCTCCGAATGGATAGACACCTACAAGGTCGAACGCGCTCATGGCAATCTCACCTGCCACCTCCACCCCGTTGTTCCTCCGTGGGAGGAAATCTGCCAGGCCCGCGCCGTGTCCGCGTAGCAGGCTCGTGCGTCTCCCCCGACCTCGACCCTTTCACGATCCGCGCGATCTGACTTCCATTGACATCCTTTCCCGTCACCGCCTATAATCCAACCTCGGCATGACTCGGAAAAACTGAGGTGAAATCTTGTCCGAAGACCAAGTGAGCGAGAAGGAACAACTCTCCCGACTGTTTGAGCTGCAACAGCTCGATACCCGCATCGGGAACCTGGAACGAGAACTTCGAGCGTTGGACGATGGCACCGCCCTGAGGGCCGAGATTGCGGAACTCAACGCCGGGCTCGCGGGAACCAGTGATAACTTCAAACAGCTTGACGCAGAATACCACGATCTGAACCTCAAGCTCAAAGGCGCGGAAGAGAAGATTCAGAAGAACAAAGGCCGATTGTTCAGCGGCACCATTGGCAACCCCAAAGAGCTTCAGGACTTGAATCAGGAAATTAAAGTCCTCACCGCCCGCAAAGGCGATCTGGAGGACCAGGTTCTGATGATGATGGAAGACGTAGAGGCGCGCCGCGCCATATTGAAAGAGAAACGCGCCGCTATCGACGCCCGGCAGCAGGACCTGGCCGCCGTGGAGAGGACCTACGCGGAGGAAGTGCAGAGAATCGACGCGGAGATTGCCGTTCTGCGTTCACAGAGACAGCCGTTTGTCAACTCCATCGACGAAACGCTGCTCGACATCTACGACCGTATTCGGGCGCGGTCCGCCAACCTCGCCGTTGTGAAACTGGAGAAAGAGCGATGCCCGGGGTGCTCGATTCACCTGACCAGCTTCCTGCTCAATAAGCTGAAGGAATCCACGGATATCGTTCGCTGCGAGAGCTGCGGGAGAATGATCTACTGGAAAGGAGAATAGGACGGCGCCGCCGTAGAGAATTCCCTCTGCAAATGGCTGGTGGCCACTGGCGCGGCGGCGGGAGTTGATGCCCTTATAGTACCCATGCCGGAAGTCATCTGTCTCGGTGAATTGTTGGTCGACTTCGTTTCCACCACCGTCGATGTTGGCATCGGCGACTGTCCCTCCTTTGTCAAAGCGCCGGGAGGCGCGCCGGCCAACGTGGCCGCCGGACTCGCGAAGTTGGGCGTATCATCGGGATTCATCGGGAAAGTGGGCGCCGACCCCTTCGGCGAGTTTCTCAGAAGAAGTATGCAAACAGCGGGCGTGGACACGCAGTACCTGCTTTCCGACGATGAGGCCCGCACAACGCTGGCATTCGTGGCAACGCGGCAGGATGGGGAAAAAGAGATTCTCTTCTATCGCAATCCCGGAGCGGATTTTCGGTTGGCGAAGGAAGAACTCAGCGCCGACTACATCCGCACAGCGCGCGCGTTCCACTACGGCTCCATTAGCCTCACGCATTCCCCCGCGCGGGAGGCCACGCTCTTCGCCATCGAGACGGCACGTAACGCCGGACTGCTCGTGAGCTACGACCCCAATCTGCGCCCGCCGCTGTGGGAAGCGCTCGACGAGTGCAGAGAGCGCATCTGGCAGGTCATGCCTTTCGCCCACATCGCAAAGCTGGCAGAAGAGGAGTGGGAGTTTATCACGGGGACGCATGACTTCATCGAAGGAAGCGCAAGAATCCTCGATCAGGGAATTAGCCTTGTCGTGATGACCTGCGGAGCGGAAGGCTGCCGGTTCGCTACCCGCAAGACCGTCGGAGAGTACCCGGCGTTCATCATGGACGTGGTCGATCCACTCGGTGCGGGAGACGGATTCGTCGCGGGGATGCTCTCTCAGTTGCTGCAAGCGACCGACATCGACGCGCTTTCCTCCGCCGAGCTGAAAGAGATATTGCGGTACGCCTCCGCCACCGGCGCGCTCACTACACAGTCCATGGGCGTCATCCCCGCCCTGCCCACATCGCAACAGGTCGAGCAATTTCTGAAGGTAATTGCTCAGCCGGGGGGACGGATGGGACGCGGATGAACGCTGATTTGGCAGATGATCGCGGATGCTCCCGGACGATCCGCCTTCATCCGAGCAATGCGCGGCATCCGCGTCGCATGTTACCGGCCCGGCTGGGGGTTGTTGCAGGAACTCACTCAGGACCGACGAACCGCGAACTGCGTTACACAATCACTGTCGGTTGCCAGATTATAGGCGCCTATGGTTCCGGCTGGGGTGGATTCTCACAAATCTTACTTACACCCAGTGACACATGGTATCTCTCAGTCAAGCAAAGGAAGTCTCAAAATTTCTCGTGGATCGATTCGATCCGGTGGCCATTGTCCTGTTCGGTTCCGTTGCCGTCCACGGCAAAGGGGAAGACATTGACCTCCTGATGGCCGTTGAAGATTCGGCGCGCACGCCGAGGGCGCTGGAAAGCGAAGTCCGGCTCAGCCTCAAGCCCTACTACGCAAAGTTTGCGATCGACCCCATTGTGCTGCCGGTTGGTCTGTTGCAGGAACACTGGCGAAAGGGCAGCCCGTTCCTGCGATTGATTCGGAGGGAGGGAAGGAGTCTCTATATGAAAGATTCCGTTCGACAATGGTTGGAGCAGGCGCGGGAGGATATTGCCACCGCCAATTACCTCCTTGAGGGTGGATTCCACCGGGCCGCCTGCTACCACTCCCAGCAGTCGCTTGATAAAGCCATCAAGGGAGTGTTGATTCAGTCCGGATGGGAGTTGGAGAAGACTCACAGCATCGAGCGACTCCTCGCTATTGCAGAGCAATACGGAGTCGGGGTCGAGATCACTGATGAGGACGCGGTCTTTATGGAGAGCGTCTATCGGGGCCGGCATCCGGCAGGAGAAGGGCTGCTCCCCACCGGAGACCCGACAGCAGAAGACGCGGAACGAGCGATTCAGATTGCGGAGAAGGCGATTCCAGCTTGCCAACACGTTTGACCGTACACGAATTCATCAGCGTTGCAGGGACGCTACGGAGGCTGAAAAATCAGCTGCGCAGGGAAGGTGTTCGTCTTCTTCCTCGCCTCGTATGGCACCTCTACCTGTGTCTAATGCGGAAGGTAAATGGCGGCAGACCCGTTCCCGTCTCCACCATCCTACGATGGCATCAAGCCATGACAATATGGACTTCCGTCTCCGACCCGCTGTCGCCTGTCGATGCGCTGGTGATATCTGATGGGGGTCGATACCCAAATCCGTGCATAGCCGACCTCTTGTCTGGCGTCGAATTGGGCGGTTGGGCTCTTTCCTCCGCGACGATGGGCTTTCTGGAAGCCGAGATTGGCCGCCGCCCACCACACGCAGTCCTTGAGTTCGGGTGTGGGATAAGCACCCTGTTTCTGGCTTTCCTGATGGATCAGCTCAATCCATCAATGCGCGGAGCCTTGGTTTTTAGTGTTGAGCAATGTGAGGAATACCTCCAGCAGACGCGAGGAATCCTCAAACAGCACAGTCTGGAGCACCGAGTGAAGCTCCTCAAAGCGCCGCTCAAACCGCAGACTATCGCCGGATTTGACACGTTCTGCTACGATCTCTGTAATTCAATCATGGCGGACTTTGTTGAGGATAGCCGTCCTGATTTTGTGTTGATTGACGGACCGGCCAGCGCGAGTCCTGCGTGTCGTTTCGGCACTCTCCCACTGGTGAAAGATTTTCTCTGTCGGGAGAGCCGCTTCTTCCTGGATGATGCTTTGAGGGACGAGGAGATCGGGATCGCTGGACTGTGGAGCAGGTATCCGCGGCTGGATGTGTCAGGATTGGTTCTGGTGGGGAGAGGTCTCCTGACGGGAGAATTGAGACCATGACCGATTCTGGGAACGGGCTGCAACTGTTTGGATCCCCTGAAGGAGAGAGCCGGTGAAATCAAGCGAATTGTTTTGGCTGATGCGATTTGTTGCGCGGTCGTTATTGATGCAAGTGCTTCAATGGAAGAAGGACTTGGCGGCTTGGCGACGATTTATAGGGGCCTACCTCGACTACAAAGAGATCGCTCCAACGGACCGGCAACCCTCGGTGGAACACATCTATCCCTGCTTCGGCGATGACGTCCAGACAACGCCCATCGAACCCACATACTTCTACCAGGACACCTGGGCGTTTGAGCGGATCGTGCGACGGCAGCCGGCGCTTCACGTTGACGTAGGGTCCCATCACCGCTTCGTGTCGTTCCTCTCCCAGGTGGTACCGGTCACCATGGTGGACCTCCGCCCCTGGTCTCTGCAATTGAGCTCGATCCAGTTCGAGCAGGGATCCATCTTGGCTCTGCCCTTCAAAGACGCCTCCGTTCCTTCGGTGTCTAGCCTCTGCGTGATCGAGCATGTTGGGCTTGGACGGTACGGAGATCCTCTCGACCCTTGGGGCTCGGAAAAGGCAGTCGAAGAACTAAAAAGGATCATTCAGCCCGAAGGAGATCTCTACGTATCGGTGCCTCTTGATGAAACCAATCGAGTATACTTCAATGCGCACAGGGCTTTCGAAGAAGAGTATGTACTGTCGCTATTTTCGCCCCTCCAAATCGAGGACCGTCGTTACATCTGCGGACCGGATTTTTTCCCCTCGCGAAGACCGGGGGATGCTGTTGGATGTTTTCATTTCAGACGTCCCCGATGATGCTGCGGACCTCGCTAGGGGAGTCGGTCATCAGGACCTCACGAGGGGGTTGCGATGGGTCTGGTTAGAATGGGTCCCCCAGAAGAGTTGGTATTGTTTCTGAGGGGCAAGTATCAATTGAGCCACTTCATTGAAACCGGCACTTACGGCGGGGACACAGCTGCGTGGGCCGCGTCGCTCTTTGCCAGGGTTACCACGATCGAGGCTTCTGAACCCATGTATCGCAACGCGGTGGCGAAACATGGCACGGTACACAACATAGACTTCCTGCACGACGATTCAGTCTCTGCACTTGGAACGATCGTTCCCGACCTGGAAGAGCCAGTCCTCGTCTGGTTAGACGCTCACTGGTGTGGTGACAAGACATACGGGGAGGACCACGAATGCGCTCTCCTTGAGAAACTCGGTACACTCAAGCTCTCCAAGCGCGAGCACTTCGTCCTGATTGATGACGCCCGGCTGTTCCTGTCGCCGCCCCCGCGGCCGCATCGGAGGGATCACTGGCCGCGCATCGATGAAGTCGTCGAAGGACTGAAGGCGGGGCGGGAGGCTCCTTACATCGCGATCGCTGAGGATGTCATCATCGCTGTGCCACGCTCTGCGGGAGAAGAGGTGGCGAAGTGGTGCCAAGATGTTAACACGGGGGCATGGTCCGAACAGGGACGACATCACAATGACGCGATGATCGCGCAAGGCCGCAATCTGATCGTTCACGGTTTGAGGCTAATCGGCATAGGCCTTTGCCTGCGACTGAAGCAGGTTGGTCTCAGACTCCTCAGGGGAGTACTCCCCCGATGATTCGCCTGCACCCGATTCCTGACGCCCGGCACACTTGCCCATACTGCCGCACGGGATTGCAGGTAGAAGACTGGTACATTCCCGGAATGAGGAGTCTGGCTGACTTACGCTGTCCCCAATGCAGTCGCCGCTTCTTCGGCGACTTGCCGGCAGGCCACGGTCTCTACTATCCAATGCTCCTGGACGCAAGCACAGGTGTTGTGCATGATGACCAGAGCGTTCCGTGGTTCGCCCGGATATTGCGCGACTCCTACGCTCTTCGCATCGACAAGCCGCTGGGCTTCGATGTTGAGGAATTCGGCCGTCTCCAGCAGCCGGTCCTGCTGAATTGCCTGGACTCCTGCTATGGTCATAGCCTGCTGAAGTTGCTGAATGCCCAGTACTACCTGGACAATCATCCTGATACGGAGCTCGTTGTCCTTGTCCCGCGGTTCCTCAGATGGATGGTGCCCAAAGGTGTCGCCTCCATCTGGACCGTGGAAGTGCCTCTCAGGCAGGCCTCACAGTGGAATGATTGGATAGCCGCCGAGGTACGTCGACGTGTTGAACCAATCGGGCAATGCTGGCTGAGCATTGCCCTCGGTCTTCCACATCCTCAGGATTTCAGCATTGAGCGCTTCACGGGAGTGCGTCCCTTCCCGATCGCGGAGTGGGTGGATCGGTTGGTGCGACCGACGGTAACCTTTATCTGGCGAGAGGACCGCGCATGGGACAAGCCACCGGTGGCTGGGCGAACAGATGGGTTACTGCGCCGCGCCAGGCGCAGGCTTCTACTGAACGTGAGGGATCAGGCAAGGAGAGTCGTCAGAGTGGCTACCGCCATCCGTGAAGCGTTTCCTGAAGTGGACTTCGCTGTTGCCGGGCTGGGGGAAAGGATTCGGTTGCCTCCGTGGATCGCAGACCTGAGGGTCAAAGACGTCAATGAGCAAGTTGAACGATCCTGGTGTGAACGATACTCAAGAAGTCACGTGGTTGTCGGAGTACATGGCTCGAACATGCTTTTGCCCTCGGCGCACGCAGGAAGCGTTGTAGAGTTGGTTCCGCCGGATCGATGGGGAAGTCTGATCCAGGACATTCTGCTGATTCCAGAAGAGTCCCGACAAACGATGTGCCGCTATAGGTTTATCCCGGTCAACAGTTCGGCAGCAACTGCTGCCGAGGTCGTGGTTGCTCTGCTCCGGCATCTGCCGAGCGCACTTGTGAACTTCAGCAAGGCGTCATGCGACCATACCGTACTGCAGTCAGATCCATGGTTGTCGGCAAGGCTTCACCAAGAGATTGTAGAGCAGAGACGGCGACCATGAAATTCCTCCTCCTCAACACCGACTACCCTGACTTCCTGGACTGGCTTTACGGGAGCAATCCGGGTCTGGAGCAGGAGCCATACGCGGCCCAGATGAAGGCGCGCAATGAGAGCCTGTTTGGCACCGCCGATTTCTACTCCCGCAATCTGAGGGCGCTGGGTCACGAAGCTTGGGATATCCACGTCAACAACGAGGATATGCAGAGGGCATGGGCGCGGGAGCACGCGAAGGTTCCGCATGAGCCTCCGGCTATTGCTAAAGCAAGCCGTCATTGGTTACAGCGGACGCGCCAGTGGGCTGTTCGCACGCCCTTGCGCCACTTGAAGCCTCTGTTCCGTTCTACGCTCCGCTCTCTTGGAGCCCCACCATCCTGGTTCTACGGAATTCTGGGGGAACAGATACGACACTATCGCCCCGACGTTGTTCTCAACCACGATCCCGGCGGAATCAGCCACCAGTTTCTCAAGGAAATGCGGTCCTGTTTCAGGTTGTTGGTTGCCCAGATCGCTTCTCCCATCCCGTCACACGTTGATTTTGGTGGTTACGATCTTGTCCTATCCTCCCTGCCGAATTTCGTGAACCACTTTCGAGACATGGGCGCGCGCGCGGGACTTCTGCGATTTGCATTTGAGCCGCCGGTATTGGATCACTTGGCCGAGAGTGCCGAGAAGCTGGACGTGTCGTTTGTGGGGAGTCTTTCATTGGCTCACGTTGATCGAATCGAGTTGCTCGAAAGGCTATGCGGGAATACCGATGCCCACGTCTGGGGCCCGGGCGTGGAGGAGCTACCGGTGGACTCTTTCGTCCGCAAGCGGTATCATGGCCCCGCTTGGGGACGGGAAATGTACCAAATCCTCTTCAGTTCGAGGATGACACTGAATCATCACATTGGGATTGCGGGGCCTTACGCCAACAATATGCGTCTCTTCGAGGCAACCGGAGTGGAAACGCTCTTGGTGACCGATTGGAAGGACAACCTCGCCGACATGTTTGAGCCGGGCAAGGAAGTAATCACGTACCGCTCGACTGATGAATGCATCGAAGCGGTTCGCTTCTACCTCGACCACGAGGAGGAACGGAAGTGCATCGCTCGCGCCGGGCAACAGCGGACGCTTGGGGATCACACATATCAGCAACGGATGGGGGAGCTTGTTGACATCGTCACCAATTGCCTCTGATTCCCTTCCTCGTCGAGTTGCTCGGAGACTGGTCCCCCGGCCTGTGCGTGGCCTTGTGAAGCGATGTCTCGGCATTGCGTCAGGAGGAGAATCTGCCTCCACGCACTACGAAATCATTGGCAGTGAGGCCGCGAGGGAGCTGTCAACCGGCTGGCAGGAAACGACCATCGCGCAGAAACAGCACGCTGCATTTCTTCCACTGTTGGAGGAGATGCACCGCGGGAACCCACGGGCAGACTTCGTTGCCCTCGCCGAAGCCATCAGGGCCACCGGCATGTCGCGTCCCTCCATCATTGAGGTGGGTTGCGGTAGCGGGTGGAATTTAGAGGTACTGGACTGTCTATGGAAGGAACCATTCGACTACATCGGCCTGGACTATTCCAGTGCGATGGTTACTCTCGGACACGAGCGCTATCCGGAAGCTCCCTTTGTCGTGGGTGATGCCGTGAGACTTCCCTTCAAGGACGGCGCATGCGACATCCTGCTTTCGGGCACGGTGCTCATGCACCTGCTCTGCTACGAGACAGCCATCCAGGAAAGCCGTCGAGTGGCGCGGCGATGGTGCGTGTTTCATACGATTCCGCTGGTGCAGCGACGCCCGACCACGATCATCAGGAAACTGGCATACGGGAGTCCTGTGGTGGAGATTGTGCTCAATCAAGATGAGTTTGTTGGACTCCTGGGACAGCATAAGTTAGCGGATCGCCGTTGGTTTGAGAACGTTCCCCACGACTATCTGACGGAGATAGTCGGGGAAGCAGTGTCAGTGAAGTCGGTGCTGTGTGAGGTTGTCTGAAGCGTGGAAAGCAGACATACGTCGGGTCCCGTTATCGTCGTGGCGAAAGAGATTTCCTATGCCTTCCCGTTCGGGATCGGCTATCTGGTCGGTTATCTCAAAGAGCGGGGGGAAGACGTCCGCGTCCTGTTCCGGCCGGAGGATTCCTCGCGATACCGCGATTTCGCCAGGCAACTGATTGCGGCGAAGCCGCTGCTGGTGGGCTTTGGCAGTCTCTACCCCGATCTGTATCCCGTACGCGACATTATTCGACTGCTGGACGAGGAGAAGAGGGATTTCCCCGTCGTGGTCGGGGGCCAGATGGTTACCCCCACGCCGGAATTCGCCGTGGAAGTGACGGGCGCGGATGCCGGCGTCCTGGGCGAAGGAGAGATCATCTTTCACGAACTGGTGACAGCGTTGCGGGAAGGACGGGACGCCACTTCGGTTAAGGGACTGGTCCTTCGGGTTGGGTCTAAGTTCTACAATACAGGACCGGGGGAATATCTGCGAGATTTATCCGCCCTACCTCCTGTTCCTTACGAGTTGTTTCCCGTCGAGAAGTGGATCAACGTGGGGCGTCAATATGTGGGCATGGCGCAACCCCATTGGCGGTACAACGACCGCGTCATCTCCGTGCACGGTGGTCGCGGCTGTCCTTTCCAATGCAACTTCTGCTACCATCACAGCAAGGCCCGATACCGCCCTCTCCCACAAATGATGGAAGAAGCAGAACGGCTCCTTCACGACTATGGAGCGAACATGCTCTACTTCGGCGATGATCTCGTCCTTGCCAACCCCAAGCGCGCACGTGAATTGACTGCGCTCCTGCGCCAATTCAGGAAGCCGGTTGAGTATTCGGTATCCAGCCGGTTCGACATTCTCAGTCGAATGGACGACGCACTGCTGCAGGAGATGCGGGCAACCGGTTGCCGCATCATGGGACTGGGCATTGAATCGGGTTCACAACGGATTCTCGACCTGATGCACAAGAAGATCACTGTGGAGGAGATTGTGACGGGCCTGCGGCGGCTGAAAGCTGCGGGCATTCTCCCTACCGTCAGCATCATGGTGGGACAGTATACCGAGACCGACGCGGATGTGCAGATGTCGATGGACTTGATGGTGCAGTCCGTTCGGGAGAACAAGAACATCGAGTATGCATTCACCATCGCCACGGGATTCCCAGGAACAGAACTGTATGATCTGGCTTTCCAGCGCGGACTACTCAGCAGCCATCGTGATTTCTTCGACCTTTTCGACCCCACTCGCCAGATATGCAATCTGACGTGTAACCTTTCAGCCATGACAGACGACGAGGTCCTGTCATGGCATCAATCCCTTCAGCGCGCCTTCAAGGAAGAGAAGGCAAAGGCAACAGGCAAAGGCGTCGCGAGAGTTGAGTCGGCCCGCCGGTTCACTGCCCGCGTTGACTCGGCGTTCCGGAGGAGAATCGTGCGCAGGTTACCTGCCAGACCAATCGTGTCCGCATTGCTAAAGCCCTACGAAATCGGATATGATGCAACCCAGACGATTCTCGATCACACTCGACTGCGGATGTTGGAGGTGATTTAGCTTGCGGGGAGATGTCCGGGCCACCGTGAGGAAGGTTCTGGTGGAACAGGGCATTCGCCCTGTGCTGGTGGACGTTGGCGCTTCGATGCAGCCGCCGAGGATATGGGATTCCATTGCACCCAATTCCATCTACGTCGGGTTCGACCCGGACGGCCGGACGCCCAGCAATATCGTCGCAGAGAAGTACCACCGGGCGGAAATCGTGCCGAAAGCGATAGTTGATGTCGAAGGGCAACAGGAGACAACCTTCTTTCTGACGAAACATCCCGAGTGCTCCAGCAGTCTGAGACCGGATTTTGATTCACTCTCCAACTACCTTTTTGCAGACTGCTTCAAGGTGGAACAGGAGGTGTCCGTACCCGCGACGACCCTGAATGCGGCGATAGGAGGTCTCAACCTCCCCGGCATCGATTGGCTGAAGTTGGATACTCAGGGGACGGACCTACGAATCTTCCGCAGCCTGACGCCCGACCTGCAAGCGAAGGTGCTTGCCCTCGACATCGAGCCGGGATTGATCGACGCCTACGAGGGTGAAGACCTGTTCATTGACTGCCACCGATATCTCACGGAGAACGGTTTCTGGTTGTCGAATCTGAATGTCCGTGGACCAGTGAGAATGCGGTCCTCCACATTGACAGACTGCGGATCGATGCTGACCGGGATGACTCGGGATTCCATAGAAAACGTTATCCGTAAGTCACCGGGATGGTGTGAGGCGAGATATCTCAGAATGCCAGGTTGGCTTGCGGAGAGATCTTGTGCGATGAGGGATATTGTCCTACTATGGGCAATCTCGATGTTGGATCGCCAGCATGGGTTTGCTCTCGATGTGGAGGTCCAGTACAGGACAACATGGGGTGGCGACGCTACCTCAGAGACCATGGAAGCGGTCTCCACTCGGTGCATTCGCCGCCTTCTCGGTACACAACGATTATTGGCGAATTTGTCTTGTCCTACGCGGGTTGGCCGGCGCATCCTCCGACTTTGAGGTCGTTGGGAGTCAACGAACGGAAGGCGACCAGTGAGCGCGCTTGACAGGAATAGACGGCAGCGCTGCAACGTCCTCGACGGGGAAAAACAGCTTTCCGCTCTCTATTCCACAGTGGGTTATCGGGTCGTATCTGAGAACACCGTCTGGTTTCCTACTAGTC
>Ga0100400_1000592_pt1 | contig 25240 bp, 19 predicted proteins | sample CryGeymeta201524_FD_80420 | JGI IMG/M metagenome (GOLD analysis project Ga0100400, IMG submission 80420) | Groundwater microbial communities from Crystal Geyser aquifers in Utah, USA - Crystal Geyser metaG 2015-24 | ecosystem: Environmental > Aquatic > Deep subsurface > Groundwater | place: USA... | reverse complement strand
TTTCTACTGCCCATTCTATATCCTGGGGAAAATAATAATGATTCTCAATGTCCTTTACGAGGAGTGCGACTGCCGTAAGCTCTTGCTCTGATAATTTTTGGAGCGAGCCTTCCCTTTTTGATAATTTCACCTCAATATTTTTTGTGCCGGACTTAATGTATTTTACATTTTGGTACGCGAGCGACTTATTTAAAATAACAAATGACCGTTTATCAACCTCATAGTGGTCCGGAGTAACTTTGCCCTGCACGATATATTCCCCTAACCCAAAAATAGCCTCAATGACCATTTTTGTTTTGTCATTCGTTACGGGATCGATACTGAACGCTATTCCTGATTTATCGGACTGGACCATACGTTGGACGACTGCGGCAAGCCCTACTTTGAAGTGATCAAATCCCTGAGTATGGCGATAGTAGAGCGCGCGCTCCGTAAAAAGTGAAGCCCAACACATCTTAATGTGCTTTATTAGTTGATGGTCACCTTTGACATTGAGATAGGTTTCCTGTTGACCTGCAAAGGAAGCCGTAGGCAAATCCTCCGCAGTGGCGGATGAACGCACTGCAACAAGAGGAGGGGAATACATAGAGGAAAATCGTTTCAGTGTTTTTTTGAGCATGGTGCTTTCCTGTGAGAAATACTGCTCTTCCTTCATGACCAGGTTATCATAAAAATGGAGAATCTCATTTACCAGTGAGTTTGGAATAGAGGCTTTTAATATGAGACCTTGGACGTGCTCAGAGGCCTGAGCAAGCTCACGAGGGCTTTCAAAATTGACTATGGAAATAGCGTCTTCAATTTGTTTCTGAAGTTTGGCGGCAGTGATGAACACATAATATGCTTCGGCAGTAACGACAAAACCATAGGGAATAGGGAGATGAGCTCTTGTCATCTCTCCTAAATTTGCCCCTTTACCCCCAACCAAATCGACATCATCCTTAGTTACCTCCTCAAACCAGACAATATGTTTTTTTCTCATATACTATCACTATACATAAAAAAGAGAGTGGATTACAAGTATTATTCTCTGTAGGCGAAGATAAGACAATCTTGATATGTTTGTTTCTTAAATGGGAGAGAATATTTTGCTTTAAGCTGATATCCAAAACCATTCTTTTCCAAAAGGGCAAGAAGGCGTGATAAGTTATTTTTTTTTGTGTCAATATGATGATGACATTCTATCATCATAGAGTCGATAAGAGAAATCTTCTTTGAATGGGAAAGATCGGATAAAACATCAAACTCTGCTCCCTCAATATCCATTTTCAGTAAATCAACCCTCTGCTTAATGTAGTGAGATAATCGATCGACTTTTACCGCTATTCTTTTTTTCTGTCGTTTTTCAAAAAGACTCATGGTAAGGGAACCCTCAACTGATGGATCAATATAGAATGACATTAAACCAACTTTATTGGCAAGAGCCACGTTGTAGGTCGTAACTTTCTTCATGATATTATTCCTAATGTTTTTTGTGAGTAATTCGTATGAAGCGGGATCCGGTTCAAATGCCATTATTCGGGCGTTTGGATACATGGACTTAAAATAGGTAACGGATAATCCTATTTCACTTCCCAGATCAATAATATGGGGGTTCCTTGGAAGTTTTACATAGTACTCATCATTCAGAAACATATCTTCAAATAAGGAGAGAAAAATGGAGTAGTGGAAAAAATGAAGTTTATACTTGAGAATTGTCTCTGAGTGAAGGGGGATTTTGAGGAGTTTCCAGTAGACTATATATTTCATTGCATAGCGGCAATAGGATAAAAAGTATTTTATATTTCTTCGTCCCCAGTTTTTGTTACCTATAAGTCTAAAGAGACAGGCGAAAAATACCTTGGCTAGATGTGCCATAATAAGCACTATTGTAGCGGAAAAAGAATAGATGTCTAGCCGTGTTTTACCAAATGGAAAAATTCTTTTATAGGGAGATGATTAAAACAAGTTCTCCTCGGAGTTTATTTTTTGCAAGTTCCGCAGGGGTACCGGCCAACACTTCCTCATATATCTTTGTTATTTCTCGGCAGACCGTGATTGTTGCAGTAGGATTTGTTTCTGTCATGACTTTCATAGTATCTACAAACCGCTCCGGGGATTCAAATGCAACAAAAGCATGGTCATTTTTGCCAAACGAAGGGACTTGTTTCATCTTTTCAATAAGTTTTCTTAATTCATTTTCTTTACGGGGAAGAAATCCAAGGAATGTCCAGGTATGAGAGGTATTTCCAGCAAGAACTAATGCTGTTGTTACACTTGTAGGGCCCGGGACAACAGTAAATGGGATATTTTTCTTTCTGCAGTGTGATGCAAGAAGGCCTCCTGGGTCTGAAATAAGGGGCATTCCTGCCTCAGAAATAAGAGCGATATTCTTTCCTTCAACGAGAAGTTCTAGAATATAGGGGAGTTTTTCAAACTCTCGTTCCTTATAATACGAAATTACTTTTCCTGTGGGGTTTCTCTGTATGGAGAATAGCCGTTCCGCCGCCGATATAAGTGTTTCGGCACTGCGTGTATCTTCCGCAAGGACAACATCTGCGGTAAGGATTGTTTTGGCTTGGCGAAGAGAAAGGTCTTGGAGATTGCCGATGGGAGTGCCGACGAGGTAAAGCATGTAATTCAATCGCTATCTGTGTCATCCCCGTGAAAACGGGGATCCAGATTAATATTTTCAATATTTTATAATGGTTATTATCGACTGGATTCCCGCCTTCGCTGGAATGACAGAAGTACTATTTTTTAATTTTCTTAAATTTTTTCGAAGCAATTTCAAAAATGATGGGAAGAATAGAAATTAAAACAACTCCAATGATTACGAGGGAAAAGTTTTCGCTAACGAATGGGATGTTACCGAAAAAAAACCCCGCAAGTGTTGCTACCGCAACCCAGAGAGCAGCCCCGATTATATTAAATGTAAGGAACTGGACATAATCCATTGTTCCGATACCTGCAACAAATGGGGCAAATGTACGGATAAGCGGTATAAAACGGGCCATGATTATGGTTTTCCCTCCGTGCTTCTTGTAAAACTTCTGAGTTTCCTTGATATGTTCCTCATCTATAGGTATTTTAGGGTGTGCAATAATCTGCTTTCCAAAAAAATGGCCAATCCAATAATTTGCCGTATCTCCTAGGACAGCTGCCAAAAAGAGGAGGAAAAGGAGGAGCGCAATATTGAGAGAACCCAAGGCTGCGAATGCCCCTGCGGCAAACAGCAAAGAATCCCCCGGAAGAAAAGGGGTAAAGACAAGACCCGTTTCCATGAAGATAATAAGAAATAAGATAGCGTATGTCATTACTCCATACGCCGCTATTATTTGACCTAAATGGGTATCGATATGAAGAATAAAGTCGAACATGTATTTAATTATTTCCATCCCTTATTATGCCATAATAAATTCAAATTCCAAATTCAAATCCAAGATAAGTCTACTTTATCAATACTCATATTGACTGCGTATCAGTTTCTATGGTACAATTATTGGTTCGATTATTTTATTATGTTTGTACTCAAATCACCATTTTTGCCAACAGGGGATCAACCGGAAGCCATTGAGGAGTTGGTACATGGAGTGGAATCGGGGAAGAAAAATCAGGTGCTCCTAGGTGTAACAGGATCAGGAAAGACATTTACCATTGCGAACGTGATTCAAAAACTCCAGATGCCAACCTTGGTCATATCCCATAACAAGACACTTGCAGGGCAGATATACCAGGAAATGAGGGAGTTCTTCCCGACCAATGGAGTTTCTTATTTCGTCTCCTACTATGATTTCTATCAACCCGAAGCGTATTTACCGGCAAGCGACACATATATCGAAAAAGAAGCGCAAATAAACGAACAAATCGACAAACTCAGGCTTCAATCTACCACGAATATCCTCACCCGAAAGGACGTAATCGTTGTTGCTTCAGTCTCATGTATTTATAATATCGGCTCCCCCCTTGATTACGGAAAATATATTCTTGATTTGAGGGTTGGAGTACCGTTTGATTTGCATGATGTGCAGTTCCGATTGGCTCAGTTGCAATATGACCGCAGTGAATTTGATTTTAAGAGGGGAACATTTAGACAACGGGGAAACAGTATAGATATCTATCCTGCCTATGAGGATGTTGGTTATAGAGTTACGTATGAAAATGGTCTGACAACCTCAATAACTAAATTTGATCCATTGACGGGGAGGGAAATTCAAGCTCCAAATTCAAATTCAAACCAAAACCAATTGGTAATTTTCCCAGCTAAGCATTTTATGGCTGATCCAAAAACTATAGTTGAAGCCGAGAAACAAATACGAAAAGACCTGGAGTTTGAAGTTGAATTGCACAAGAAGGCCGGTCATTTGGTTGAAGCGCAACGCTTGAAACAACGCGTCACACATGATCTGGAGATGATAAAGGAAATAGGATATGTGAATGGTATTGAAAACTATTCACGCTATTTTGATGGCAGAAAAGAAGGCGATCCACCTTATTCACTTCTCCATTACTTTAGACAAGCATATGGGGACAAGTTTTTGGTGGTCATAGATGAATCACATATGTCCGTCTCGCAAATAAGGGGAATGTTTAACGGTGACTTTGCTCGTAAGAAGATGTTGATTGATTTCGGATTCAGGTTAAAGGCATCGTACGACAACAGACCCATGAGGTTTGATGAGTTCTATAAAATACCTCCCCATATTATCTATACTTCTGCAACCCCGAATGAATGGGAGGTGGGGCACGGAGGAATAGTACAACAACTTGTTCGGCCTACAGGAATTGTTGATTCGGAAATCACTGTGCGCCCATCAAAAAATGAAGTAGAAGATTTAATTGGAGAAATTCAAAAAAGAGTAAAAAAGGATTCCAAGGGAAAAATCTTAGTGACCACTTTAACGAAAAGGATAGCAGAGGATTTGGCATCATATCTCAAGGATAAAGGAATTAAGGCAACTTATCTGCATTCAGATATTGAAACTCTTGAGCGATCCGATATTCTGGACAGCCTGCGAAAACACGAATATGATGTGCTCATTGGAGTAAATTTACTTCGGGAAGGCATTGACTTGCCTGAAGTGAGTCTCGTTGCCATATTGGACGCTGATAAGGAGGGCTTCCTGCGTTCTAAAACGGCACTTATCCAAACAATGGGTCGCGCAGCCAGAAACGTGGGGGGAGAAGTATTAATGTATGCTGATACAGAAACAAATTCCATAAAAGAGGCCATTAATGAAATCACGAGACGACGAAAGTATCAGGTTGCCTATAACACGAAAAACAACATAACACCTACAACCATTTATAAACCAATACGGGAACGGATAATCGAAAAAGAGACAGATTTAGAAATGCTCAATGAACCAATTAAGGGGAAGTATCAAGAATATATTGTCAATATCAAGTCTGACGGTATGACACCGTTTGATAGAAAAAAAACAATAAAAAGGTTACAAAAAGAGATGAAACGAGCAGCAGAGGATATGAATTTCGAGGCGGCAATTTTAATTCGTGATAAAATTCACGAATTAAAATAAATTCAAATACCAAATTCAAATTCAAGAAAGTTCACCTCTTGTATTATTGAATTTGGAGCTTGAATTTATAACTATATAAGAACTATGGATCAAATAACAATAAAGGGAGCCCGACAACACAACTTAAAAAATATTGATGTTACCATCCCAAAGAACAAGCTGGTTATCATAACTGGCGTTTCAGGCTCAGGAAAATCATCCTTGGCTTTCGATACATTATATGCAGAAGGTCAAAGGCGCTATGTAGAATCGCTTTCAGCATACGCTCGCCAATTTTTGGGGATAATGGAAAAGCCCGATGTCGACTTGATTGAAGGCCTTTCTCCTGCGATATCGATTGACCAGAAAAGCTCATCTCACAATCCTCGCTCCACAGTAGGAACCATAACCGAAGTATTTGACTATCTTCGCTTGTTGTTTGCGCGTATTGGTCATCCGCATTGTCCCCATTGTCATTTGGAAATAACGAAACTAAGCCTTGATGAAATTGTTGATAGAATCATAAAAGTGTCTACCGCTGATGTGGCTTTGGACAAGTCAAAGCCTCACGCATTTCTCCTTTTATCTCCTATAGTTAGGCAGAAAAAAGGTGAATTTAAAGACCTTTTTGACAACATCAGAACCAAAGGATATTCACGCGTTATAGTAGATAAAAAGGAGTTTGATCTTCAAAAAGAAGACATAGATTTGTTAAAAACAAATAAACATTCCATCGAAGTCGTTATTGAATCTTTTAGCTTAACGCAAAAGGAAATTAAAGATGACATTTATATGTCTAACCTCCGCTCCCGAATAACAGCAAGTTCAGAGCAGTCATTAGCCCTTTCAGACGGCCTAGTCATTTTGAGAGGGGAAAAGGATACTTTGTTCTCCGAAAACTTTTCTTGTCCCAATTGTAATCTTTCCCTCCCCTTAATTGAACCCCGCATGTTCTCATTCAACTCGCCGCTGGGAGCATGTGAAAAATGCAAGGGCCTTGGGACTATCTATAAAATTGATCCAGACCAAATAATCAACAAAAAATTAAGTATCAATGAAGGCGGTATTTTGCCGTTCAACAAGGTTTACTTTCAGGACACGTGGTTTATTCGTCTTCTCAAACAATTCTGTGAAGAGGAGGGAATTGATATGAATAAGCCCTTGAGCGAAGTTGATGAGAGGGCGATGAAACTACTTTTGTATGGATGTGAGACGGTATATCGTGTGGTGGGCAAAAACAGATTTGGGAAGGATACGACAATCCACGAAAAATTTCTTGGGCTTGTTCCCGAATTTGAAAAGCGATTTTTTGAATCGCAAACTGGGGCGGATGAAGTAGAAGTTGGCCGTTATATGCGGGAAGAGCAATGTGACAAATGCAAAGGAAGAAGACTAAAACCAGAAGTACTTGCCGTAACGATTGATGAAAAAAATATTATGGATATGTGTGACGACTCGATAAGCAATTTGAGGCCATACATAATGGATAAACTTCCCTCAAAACTCAACAGGTATGAGAAGGAGGTTGGCTCTCTCATCCTCAAGGAAATCGGCACACGAGTATCGTTTTTGTCTAATGTTGGATTGGCTTATTTAACGTTAAGCAGAGCGGCAAAAACATTATCAGGAGGTGAGCTACAACGCATACGCCTTGCATCTCAAATTGGGAGTGGACTCACTGGGGTATTGTATGTACTTGATGAGCCATCAATTGGTTTACACCCACGAGATGTTGATGCACTTATTCAAACATTAAAGCATTTACGGGATATTGGGAATACGGTCGTCATCGTAGAACATGACAAAGAGACTATTGAAAATGCCGACTATATGATTGAACTTGGTCCTAAGGCAGGAAAAGAAGGTGGGCATTTAGTAGCTGCGGGCACCCTAAAAGAAATAGAGAAAAACGGCAAATCGCTTACAGGCGCCTATTTATTCGGCACAAAAGAAATCCCTACGAATAAAAGGAAGCTCATTGCTGAGCGAGGTTGGATTGAACTACATGGAGCGACACAATTTAATTTAAAAAATGTAGACCTAAAACTTCCACTTGGAAATATGATAGCGATAACGGGGGTGTCAGGATCTGGAAAATCGACACTTATTACCGAAACGCTCTATCCTGCACTTAAATATTATTTAGATGGGTATTATCAAGACACAATGGGGGATTTTAAGCATTTAGTTGGTCAACATAATATTGAACGCGTCTATTTGGTTGACCAGTCACCAATTGGGAGAACTCCACGTTCAAATCCTGCCACCTATACCGGCATGTTTGATGAAATTCGGGAAATATATTCTGAAACGTTGGAAGCGAGAGCCCGCGGATTCAAAAAGGGAAGGTTTAGTTTTAATATGAAAGGGGGGAGATGCGAAAAATGCCAGGGCGCTGGAGTTATTAAGATCCAAATGCAGTTTCTCCCAGATGTCTATGTAACGTGCGATGTGTGTGAGGGACACAGGTATAACAAGGAAACGCTTGAAGTGAAGTTCAAGGGAAAAACAATTTATGAAGTATTAAACATGACCGTCGTTGAAGCTGCAGATTTTTTCAAGAATCATATCCATATTTATCAAAAACTTTTATTCCTGAAAAACGTTGGACTTGGCTACGTCACTCTTGGACAACCGGCTCCAACCTTTTCAGGAGGAGAAGCACAACGGATAAAATTAGCTCATGAATTATCCAGAAGAGATACGGGGAAAACGCTTTATATTTTAGATGAGCCAACTACGGGTTTGCATATGTTCGATATCGAAAAACTTCTGCATACGCTTCATCAATTAGTAGAGGGTGGGAATACGGTAGTGATAATAGAACACAACAGTGACATAATAAAAAATTGTCAATACATCGTAGACTTAGGTCCCGAAGGAGGAGATGGGGGAGGGCAAATACTGTATCAAGGGCAATTAAATGGTATTATGAAAGTAAAGGAGAGTTATACCGCAAAGTATTTATAGTAATGACAAAATGAAGTTGAGAATATTTAGCTATTTGTTCTTTTGTTTGTTTATTTATTTGTTTATTTCTCCTGTCTATGCCGCTGACTTTCGTACTTCCTATACCATAGAGTACTTTATCCAAGAAAATGATCCTCAAAATTATACGAAAACATCATATGCAATTGCAATTACCAACCTTCAACCGGACCTTATCATTAAGAAATTTACACTTTCTTTTCCTCGATCATTTGGCATAGGAAGTATCAGCGCAAAGGATGACCGGGGAAGGATTAACGCAGTTAGCGTGGAAAAAAACCGAACCATTGAGATGACTTTCGAGTTGAACGACCCAAAGCCTGGCCTCAATGAAATAAATACGCTTTATTTAGATTTCCTTCAAAAAAATATTTTCAGGACAAAAGGGTCCATATGGGAAGTCTTTATACCGACACTGGAAAATAGCGAAAATGATACTCACTCAATAACAGTCTATCTCCCTCCGGGAAAGCACAAGAAATTATCTCTCGCAAAACCACTTCCCGACCTTGTCTCATTTGATAAAGTGGTATGGAATAACGACGTAGGAAAATCAATCTACGCCGTTTTTGGAGAGTCGCAACGATACAGTCTCGATTTAACCTATCATTTAACCAACCCCAACCTCTACAAAGTATATACGGATGTCGCTTTTCCGCCAGATACGCTTTATCAGAGGATTTTTGTAGAATCAGTGGCGCCGAAGCCAGATTTGGTGTTTTCTGATAACGATGGGAATTATATGGCACGGTACAATTTAGATAGCAAACAATCGAAACAAGTGATTTTTAAGGGGCTAGCTGAGATATATGCCGCTCCTCGAAGCGAATACCAGACATATATTCAAAATCAGTTTAGAAACAACAAAAAATCATTGTTTAATCCCCAGCCGTTTTGGAAACTGGACACAGAAACTCCCATTAAGTCAAATATCATTAAAGACCATTATGAGTACACGACTCAAACGCTGACCTATAATTTTAATCGAATTATAAAAGGAAATTCTCGCATGGGTGCGGCGCAAGCGGTGCGTTTTCCTGATCAGGCGGTCTGTACAGAATACTCGGACCTTCTTATTGCTTCAGCCCGTCAGAGAGGCATTTATGTAAGGGAAGTTCAAGGATTTGCGTTTGCAAACGAACAAGAGCTTCGCCCAGTCCAACAAGAGGCATCGGATATTCTTCATTCGTGGGTTGAGTATTATGATACGATCAAGAACATTTGGATTCCTATTGATCCAACCTGGCAGGACACCTCTGGTATCGATTATTTTAACTCGTTTGACTTTAACCATATCGTTTTTGCATTACATGGGAAAAAGGATGACTACCCGTTTCCTGCTGGAAGCTATAAATCCGCCTTGGGGGGGAAGGATATTCACATTGAGCCTACCACTGACATACCTACAACTATAAAAAAGGTTAGCGCGGCACTTTCCCCACTACCACTCCCTGACTCAGATGAACTATTCAGCATTATTCTGTCTGTTCAGAATACAGGAAATGTGACCATGTGGAATTTCCCACTCATCGTTCAAACCGAGAATGCACTTCTTAAATCTGACGTTATAACAATACCTCATCTGCTTCCTGGAGAAGTAAAGAAGATACCCGTTATTTTTAAGCCCAAAACATCGCTCCTGTACCAAAATGTAACCTTTACCGTTTCTTTTGAGGGAAAGGCATTTTTGCAACAACAGGTACAAGTGCCCACCATTCTTACTTCGATGAAGAGTTACTATATCCCCGCATTGTTTATTGGAGGTGGATTGGTTGTACTTGTGTGGGTTTTTAGGAAAAAAAGAAAAGAATAAGCGCGTGGATACTGTAAAATACTCATGTGATAACGAATACCCAGATAAAATCACTCCCCCAGACAATTGGCATATATCTTTTTAAAAAGGAAAAAGAATATCTCTATATTGGAAAATCATTAAATATACGAGACAGAGTACAAAATCACAAAGAGCGATCAGATATAGACGCAAAAGAAAAGGCGATACTTGAGAATAGCAATGTGGTCGATTATATAATCTGTTCCTCCGAGCTCCATGCGCTTATTCTTGAATCCCAGCTCATACAGAAACATCACCCGCCCTATAATGTGATTTGGAAAGATGATAAAAGTTATTTATATATCAAGATTCCCATTAAAGATCCATTTCCCCGCATTTCCTTGACAAGGAGAGATGATGATGGCGCGGCACTCCATTTTGGTCCCTATTCATCCACTCGGGATGTTCGATTTCTTCTTCGGTCAATCCGAAAAGTAGTACCTTTTTGCACTCAAAAGCAACCCATAAAAAAACCTTGTTTCTATTCAAAAATCGGATTATGCAATCCCTGCCCGGGAACCCGCGACCTTAAAGGTCGCGCCTTTGGCACAATGAGGAAACAATACAGAGCTCAAATTCGGAAGGTTATTTCACTATTACAAGGAAGGGCTGAGACAGTATTAAAAGAATTAAGAACACAGATAACAAGTCATGCACAGGCTGAAGAATTTGAAGAATCGCTAGAATTACGAAACAAACTTTTTCATTTGGAACAACTTATCCATCTTAGATCATTCGAGCGGTTCGAATATAATAATGCGTATGATCCTCAAATGGCTCTGGAGAAGTTAAAAGGTATTTTAGATAGGATTCATCCTACAATCTCCTCACTCGCACGAATTGAGTGTTATGACATAAGCAATTTAATGCAAAAAGAAGCCACAGCATCTATGGTTGTGGCAACGGACGGTATTTTGGACAAGGCAGAGTATAAAAGATTCAAACTTAAGGAAACAGGTGTTTCCGATTTTAAAATGTTAACAGAAACTATCACTCGGAGAATGAGCAATAATTGGGAATTACCAGATTTGATTGTTATTGATGGAGGAACTCCTCAAGTTGTTACCATAAGTGGCGTATTAAAAAGACTTAATTGCGACATCCCGCTTATCGGTATTGCAAAGCGTCCAGACAGAATCGTAGTACTCGTAAAGGGAGAGATAAAAACCTATGCATTTTCGCTTCATCATGCAGGCTTTAAACTTATTCAGCAATTGCGCGATGAATCACATCGATTTGCCAAGAAGTATCATATGTTTTTGAGGGGGAAGAAATTTAAAGAATAAAAAGGTTGAGCTTGCAAACCCGATGAGGTTTACAAAGGCTAATTTTGGTACAATGGAAAGTATGAAACATATATTTCGAATATTCATTTTTTCTTTCTTTGCGATGTTTATTACCTCATATTGGAATAGAGGATTCCAACTTCCAGCAACATCTTTTGAATTCGTAAAAACTGCCTTAGCACTTACCATTCTCTATGTTCTGATAAGGCCGCTCATGAAGATAATCTTTCTTCCTTTAAATATCATAACTTTTGGGTTATTTTCATTTTTTCTCTATGTCTTTATGCTTCATATTCTTGCGAGTTCCTATGACTTATTTTCGATTCATCCTTGGCAATTTGAAGGACTATCCCTTTTTGTCGTTACCGTTCCAAAGACTAATATAAGCGATCTAAGCAATTTGGTTTTGTCTTCTTTCTCATTATCGAGTATAATAAACGCATTGGATCAGCTAACCTAATTATATAAAGTGATCTTCTTCATATTATTTTTTTGAACATTTTCAGTCAGTAATCTGTATGAAGCGGGATCCGGTTCAAATGCCTCGATTTGGGCACTCGGGTAAATGGATTTGAAGTAACAGACAGATAGCCCCACCTCACTTCCTAAGTCTATAATATGGGATTCTTTGGTAGTTTCACATAGTATTCATCATTCAGGAACATATCCTCAAACAAGGAGAGAAAAATGGAGTAGTGAAAGAAACGGAGTTTGTATTTGTTTATTGTCTCGGAGTGGAGGGGGGTTTTGAGGAGTTTCCAGCTTATAATGTACTTTATGGCATATCGGCAATAGTCACTAAATAATCTCGCTTTCTGCCTTCTCCGGTGCCGGTCTTTTAGCAACAGAATGAGGCAACCGAAAAACACCTTAACAATATGCGCCATAGTTAGAAGTATTGTAGCGTAATAAGGACAGATGTCTAGCCGTGTTTTACCAGAATTATAATAACGCAATAAATATTGTACTTCTACTCTAGCTTATGTGAACAAGAGTACAAATAAATCTGTAATTATACTGCCTTTAACCTGTACTAAATACTTGAACAAAATACCCAATTATTGATATAGTATGTTATATATTGACCACTTGTAATTCTACCTCTAGTGTTTTACAGTTGAACTGTCTCAAGAGCGAGAGTCATATATTCTTTCCAATTTGAAAAAATTAAAATGACAGAGTGATGAGATGAGATATTTATGCTTGGCATTAAATAGTATTAAAGGAAACAATTTGAAGATCAAAATTATGGAACAAAAACAACGAGTAACTTATGCCTTTATAGATAGTCAAAATCTGAATTACGGTACCTGTAAAGATATTGTTAAGAATAATATTTTGATCTATAAGGGATGGAAATTGGATTTTAAAAAATTCAGATGCTATTTAACTGATAAATTTAAAGTCTCAAAAGCATTTATATTTATCGGATATATTAAAAAGAATACGCATCTTTATGGCTATTTAAAGCGTGTGGTTATGAGCTTATTTTTAAACCAACAGTGCGAGATGGGTCAGGAAATCCAAAAGGCAACGTTGATGCTGAAATGGTCCTTCATTCAGTAGCTATTGAGTATTCTCATTATGATAAAGCAGTATTCGTGGCAGGAGATGGAGACTACGCTTGTTTGTATGAATATTTGGAGCGAAATAAAAAACTATTGAGAATTATCATTCCTAATTCGAAATCAGAATCATCGCTTTTAAAGAAGTTTCAGAATTATAAAACCTTTATTATTTATGATAAGGAAAAATTGGAGGATAAAAAGTGGGAGGCGTCGCACATAAACACGTAGTTTATGGTTCGTGTTCCCCCTGATGATTGTCTATATTATAGCAACTATTGCAGGGAATTTGTCAAGAGATTATTAAAGTAAAGTAATAATGAGGCTGTTAGAACAATCTAAGGGATTAACTGGCCCTTATAAACATAAGGTAGAGTTTTAATAATCCAACCCACAATAAGGATGAAAACAGACCAAATGACGTACCCCGCAGCAAGCTGCGAGGTACGTCATTTGCCATGGATATACTTTCGAAAAGAATAAATGGTATGAGGTTGAAAACGTTCATGATGAGATAAACTCTGGTAGGTTGAAGGAAACCCCTAATCCACAAGTAGAAGATTTAATTATCTATTACTCAGGAGATACTGGTGAGTCACTGAGAATCAAACATTCAGGATTTTTTTTAGGAAATGGGAAGGTGAGATCAAAATGGGGAAATGGACCTATTTTTGAACATGATGTATTTAACATACCTTTCAATTATGGAGAAGTAATTAATTTTTTTAAGAAGTCGTAAAAAAGTCTGCTTAAGCCAAAAAGTAATCTCTTGATAGCAATTAGACTGTCAATACAATCTTATATTGATTTATGACATTATCATATTGGTGTAATATTATATTGATTTATATTGACAATATTGTTAAAATGTAATACATTGAGTTAGGTTATAATTCAGATATGAATATGAAAAATAAAATGATTTCCATTACCAAGAAGTTTAGCGGAAAATGGGTTGCCTTGGATCATAAAACAATGAAAGTTCAAGCAGTGGGTGAAAGCGTAGTGGAAGTAGAGAAAATACTACAAGAACGTAGGAAAAAAGCAAGCTATATAACGTATGTTATTCCTCCAGAATATACGATATCTCCACTATGTTAGTAATCAAATTTGATTATTATTCTGATATTACACTAAGAAAGGATAACTCGAGGGTCTTATCTGTTATAGATAGACCTAAGATACCAATTAAAATCAGATTAAGCGGTAAACAGTCAAATACTCCAATATTATGCTTAATTGATTCAGGAGCAGATATGAATCTTTTTCCAGCGCATATGGGAGAATCAATAGGAATTGATATTACGAAATATCCACAATCTGGCACAAGAGGTATAGGCAATGCACCGCCCATCGTCACTTATAAAGTGCCTAACATTGATTTATTAATTGGTTATAAAGCTGCTCCTGATTATCTAATAAAAGCGGATGTCTTTTTCACTCCCAACCAGCAAATCCCATTATTAGGAAGGGAAGGTTTCTTCAAATTTTTCAAAATGGTTTCATTTATTAATAACGAGCATATAGAACTTCACTTTTAAAATCTTCTCAACCCTATTTCCTACCCAGATACACGGTTTTTAGCCTCAAATTAAGTAAATTATATTTTTAAGGCATAAATTGCCGCAAATACCATTTGACAAGAATTGGGTGCTATGATATTATGAACATTCGTGGCACCATTGGAAGCACAACAGCTTGCTCTCCTAACAGCCCCATCAACAATCCAAGCAAGCAAGAGGCCTTTTTCCGTGTTCAAGTCAAGTTTTTTTGAGGCCTTGGGCCTATAGCTCAACTGGCTTGAGCGTCGGATTTGCATTCCGAAGGTTAGGGGTTCGAATCCCCTTAGGTCCACCCGACGGGGACGCAAGATTAGCAATTCGTTTCTAGCTGGTAGATCAACCTACTGGTTAAGAACGAGCGGCTAACAACGAAAAGCACCTTAACAATTTGGTTCTTGTCTAATTTGTAGGCCTAATCGTCCCGACTTAGTCGGGACTATATCCTTTTCTTACAAGTGAGAAGGATGAACTTTACAGAAAAAGGTTATTAAGAGAATATGACAAACGAAAGAGATGGGAAACACTAAAGCTAATGGCGGATGCCTAGGTAGTTTGAGCCGACGAAGGACGCGTGCATGAGCGCGATAACAAAGATGAGCCCTCCAGTAGGCGTTATCAATCTTTGGTTTCCGAATGGGGCAACCCCCCCGACTTTAACGTCGGGGTATCTGCTCGCAAGAGTAGATAGGGAACGCGGGGAACTGAAACATCTCAGTACCCGCAGGAAAAGAAATCATATGAGATTCCGTGAGTAGCGGCGAGCGAAAGCGGAGAAGTCTAAACCCCGATCGTAAGATCGTGGGTGTTGCGGAGCCACAGTAGGACGTTAGATTTTATAGCAGAATAGCCTGGAACGGTTATCCATAGAAGGTGAAAGACCTGTATGCACAATGAAAACTAACTCTGGTGGATCTTCCAAGTACCACGAGGCACGGCAAACCTTGTGGGAATCTGGGTCGGTCACGATCCAAGACTAAATACTCAAACTGACCGATAGTGAACTAGTACCGTGAGGGAAAGGTGAAAAGAACCCCGAGAGGGGTGTGAAATAGTACCTGAAACCATTAGCTAACAAACAGACAGAGTCATGTACCATGCGCAAGCACTGAACGTGATGATGTCGTGCCTATTGAAGAATGAGTCAGCGAGTGTCTGCACAGGAGTTGCTTAATCTCTTATGGAGAGGAGGCGAAGTGAAAGCGAGCTTGAATAGAGCGTTTATTCCGTGCGGACAACCCGAAACCGGGTGAGCTAACCTTGAGCAGGGTGAAGCTGGTCGAAAGACTAGTGGAGGCCCGAACTCGTCGTCGGTGAAATGGCGTGAGATGACTTGAGGTTAGGGGTAATATGCCAATCGAACCCGGAGATAGCTGGTTCTCCCCGAGATATATTTAGGTATAGCCTCAGCGTATACTACGTGGGGTAGAGCGACTGGATAGTTGCAGGATTCGCAAGAGTGTTGTAATTAACCAAACTCCGAATACGCGTAGTTTAAGCTGGGAGTCAGTCCCACTCGGATAAGCGAGCGTGGGCGAGAGGGAAACATCCCAGATTCTCGATTAAGGTTCCTAAATAATAGTTAAGTGGTAAAGGCCGTTTAGTTTCCAACACAGCAGGGAGGTTGGCTCAGAAGCAGCCATCCTTTAAAGAGTGCGTAACAGCTCACCTGAATAATTCTCGATTTATCGGGATTGGAGACTATGCGCCTAAAATGATTCGGAGCTCAAACTATTTACCGAAATCAGAAATTTTGATACCAATTTATTGATATTGAAGTGGTAGGGGAGCGTTTTTGGTGCATTGAAGCCCAGTTGTAAGACTGAGTGGAGCGCCAAGAAGTGAGAATGCTGACATGAGTAGTGTTTTCTTTCGGTGAAAACCCGGAATGCCAAATGTCCAAGGTTTCCTCAGCAACGTCAATCGGCTGAGGGTTAGTCGGATCTAAGCGCGTGCCGTTTCAGGCATGAGCGATGTACAAGCAGCTAATATTCTGCTACTGTTTATAACGCGTTATCACTTAAGTTCTGACGAAATATGAAAAATGGAGCCTCCTATAGGGGGTGCAAGTAGTGAGTCTTTGCCGTATGGTAATTGCGAACTGTGATGCTTATTTTGGTCGCAAGATTGAGAAAGTCCATACGTTTATGTTTCCGGGAAAAATTGCTTAAGGAGTGTTATAAATATCCGTACCGACAACCAACAAAGGTGGACTGGTCGAGTAGACTAAGGTATACGAGTGATCGTGATTTAAGGAACTCTGCATAAAAAGCTGAGCGTAAGTTTTCGAGATGCTCTTCCTCCGATTCGGAGGACCCAGCAAACGATTATCAGCCGACTGTTTAACTAAAACACAGGTTCCTGCCAACCCCAAAAGGGGACGTATAGGAGCTGATGCCTGTCCAGTACTGGTAAGTCAACCATTGTGGCTGACTGTAGCGAGCAATCTCTACAAAAGGTCGCGGTGTAAGCTCCAGTGAACGACAGCTCTAACCCTGAGAGTTCTAAGGTAGCGTAGCCCCTTGTCGGGTAAGTTCCGACCCGCATGAAAGGTATAACGAGTTGATAACTGTCTTAAATCACCGCTCGACGAAGTTGAAATGGCTGTGAAGATGCGGCCTACTTGCACTTGGACAAAAAGACCCCGAGAGCTTTACTGAATTTTGACATTGGCGAAAGGAGAATAACTGTTGAGAGTAGGAGGGACCCCGACGTAACGTCGGGGGACGATGAAACACCTCTCTTTCTTCTTTTTTCACCTTATCTTCGTAAGAGGAAACAGTGTTAGATGGTCAGTTTAACTGGGGCGGTTTCCTCCAAAATAGTAACGGAGGAGCGCAAAGGTCAGCTTATTCCGGATGGAAATCGGAATGTACGTGTATACGCATAAGCTGGCTTGACTGTGAGGATGACTATCCAATCAGATGCGAAAGCAGGCGTAAGTGATCCCCCGATCCGCTGTGATAGCGGGCGGGGCTTAACGGATAAAAGCTACCTCGGGGATAACAGGCTGGTGACGTCCGAGAGTTCATATCGACGACGTCGTTCGGCACCTCGATGTCGGCTCATCGCATCCTGGAGCTGGAGTCGGTTCCAAGGGTTGGGCTGTTCGCCCATTAAAGCGGTACGCGAGCTGGGTTCAGAACGTCGTGAGACAGTTCGGACTTTATCCAGTGCAAGCGATTAGATTTTTGAGGGGAGTCGTCTACAGTACGAGAGGACCTAGATGAGGAAATCCCTGGTGTATCGGTTGTCCCACAAGGGCATCGCCGAGTAGCTACATTTCTAAACGATAAGCACTGAAAGCATATCAAGTGCGAAGCGAACCCCAAGATAAGAAATCCTTATAGTCCGCCGGTAGATGACCGGTTTGATAGGTGTTCGGTGTAAGTCCAGCAATGGATTAAGCCATGACATACTAATGGACGAAGTTTCCCATCTCTTTTGTTTGTTTACCTAATAAACTTCAGAAGTAAAGTGAGACCTACAAAAAGACATTCATTTTATTTATTTCAGCGTATAATCTTCATTATGATTATCCTTGCGATTGACCCAGGTGTAGAGCGCCTTGGTGTTGCAATTCTTACCAAAAAGAAACACGCGATAATAACGTGTGAAATGTCTGATACAATAATTACCCCTAAATTAAGCTCTCAGAGTGCCCGAATTGGACTTATCTACAGGAAAATTAGTGCTATTTGTACTAAATTTAGACCAAACCAAATTGTTTTAGAACGGGTCTTCTTTGCCAAAAATGTGAAGACGGCCGTTGCTGTTGCACAAGTACAGGGCATCATCTATCTCCTTGGCCACAAACTTAAACTGGAAGTTACAGAAATTACTCCAAACGAACTCAAATCCGCAGTGACTGGTTATGGAGGCGCTGATAAAATTGCAATAAAAAAAATGGTAGATTTACAGATTAAACTGCAGCGGAAAAAAAGATTAGATGATGAATATGATGCGATAGCTTGCGGATTTGCCTATTTACTGAAACAAAGATATAGTTAATTTGCACCTATTTTTTGAACAACGTTAGCTCCATGCTTGTTCCCCAGTTTAAGAGCATGTTCAATATTTTCTTTCTCAAGATATCCTGCTATAAAGCCAGCTGAAAAAGCATCCCCCGCGCCCGTAGTATCAGATACCTGTGAGACTTTGACCGCCGGTTCGTAGAGCACTCCGCCAACCACGTAGGCATAAGACCCCCTCTCTCCATCGGTAATGGCGAGAATTTTGGTTTTGAGACTAGGAAACAGGTCTGTTATATCCCTTTTGAACTCAATTTCCTGAAGAGGTTTTTTTACCATTTCAGCAAACTCATGTGTATTGAGGATGAGGATATTAGTGTGATGTAAAAGTGAATTAATTTGCTCAATTGGTCTTCTACAATCTGCTATGCCTAAATTCATAAGGGTAACTATGTCATGGGAAGTGGCATGAGAGAGTATTTGTTTGCGTTCCTCAAGAGGCACTCTCCATAAATTAGACAAATAGAGTACTTTCGCAAGTTCAACTTTTTTTAAGTCTTCATAAGACTTGATAATGTGTTCGTGTGGAGTTTCATAATGAATAATGGTGCGCTCCCCATTAGGTGAGAGTAAAATAGAGGAAATCTTCGTGTAATCATCTTCTAGATCGCACAGACTTGATGAAATATCGTGACTCTTAAGATGTTGTAAAATAAGTTCCTTAAACTGGTTTTTTCCGATTTTACCCCAAACTGCTGTTTTATACCCATGTTTAGCAACACCTATTGCAACATTTGCGGCTCCACCTCCTAGGTCTGCATGAAAATGATCTACTTGGTATTTTCCTCCAATTGCCAGGTTGAAGCGAGTTTTATCATTAGTCAATGAAGTCCCTTGATAGAACATGTCTATACTGATGCCTCCTATACTGATTAAGTCATACATAGAACTATGATACTAAACTTTGATACAATTAGAAAGTGATATATATATACTGCGGAGAAGATAGTATCAATGCCCGATTGGCATATGTAAAAGCAATTGAGAAGTACAAATCAACGTTGGCTGAAATAGTTTCTATTTCCCCATCTTCGATTGTGGAGGTAAAAAAAGGCATAGCGGATAACATGAGTCTTTTCTCTACCCAAACCATATTTTGTGTTGAAAATCTGGAAAAGTTTGGTTTTAGGAAATCAACAAAGGCCAAAGCAGATGTTGTCTATGAAGCTATCGTTTCGCTTGCTCAAAATAAAAATGTTATTCTGCTTGATTTTGAAGATGGAAAACAAGGACGGCAATTAAAATTAAAAGACCTGGCAACAATACATGAAAGTAAACCTTCCACCACCATTTTCAAGTTATTAGATGAATGTATTCCCGGTGATAAGAATTCATTTATTCAATCGCTTCGCTTAGTCTGTTCAACTCAAGAAGAACAATTTGTATTTATAATGCTCTATCGTCATATTCGACTCTTGGTTTTGCTTCTGACTGATGGTTTATCCGATAAACTCCCTCCTTGGCAAAAATATAAGGTACTTGGACAGGCTAAAAAATGGGAAAAACAATCGCTCATTGATTTCTATTCTGGTCTTATCCGAATTGAAATCGGTTCAAAGACAAGCTCCAACCCCTACGGCATTCGGAAATCCATTGAGATACTTGCATGTCACTATCTCTGATATAATGAAAGCTCGTTACTATTTTTAAAAAACTATGAAAACAATTCCGGACTATGTCTTTCGCGGTTATGATCTTCGAGGAGTTGTGGGCACTGACTTAGATGAAGAAAATGTAGAAATGTTAGGTAAAGCATATGCGACGTGGCTCTTGAAGAGAAGAGTTTATGATTGTGTAGTCGGATATGATTCTCGCCTCTCTAGCCCTTCATTTCGTGATGCGATCGTGAAAGGACTTACTGAGTCGGGTATTACTGTGTATGACATTGGAATTACCCTTTCTCAAATCGCATATTTTGCCCAATATTACTTCAGAACACGAGGAATGGTTATGATCACCGCTTCACACAATCCCAAAGAGTTTAATGGTTTCAAGTTTGGTATAGGATATTCAGAAACCATGTTGACTCCCGATATACAGGAGTTTCGTAAACTTGCCCAATCAAATACATTTAAAAAAAAAGATAAAAAAGGAAAACATATCCAAAAAGATATTGCCAATGAATACATAAATGATTTATTAAGAAGAGTAGACCCAATTAGACCATTTAAAGTAGTTGTGGATTCTTGTGCAGCTACTACAGGTCTTTTTCTCCCTAAACTATTTAGAAAAATAGGGTGCCAAGTAATAGAGCAAAATACCACGCCAGATGGCAATTTTCCTGTAGGAGTTGCTGACCCGACCGAAAAAGATGTACAGGAGCGGTTAGCACGAAGAGTAATTAAAGAAAAAGCAGATATCGGCTTTTCGTATGATACCGACGGGGATAGAATTGGAGTTGTAGATGAAAACGGGGGATTGCTCTGGAATGACACCCTTGCCTCACTTTTTGCGAAGGACATCCTTGAGTTTCTCCCCGGATCAAAGATTGTGTTTAATACACTCTGTTCTAAGCAAGTAAAAGAAGTTGTCGTACAAGCGGGAGGTGTTCCCATTATTTGGATGACCGGTCATTCTTTCATCAAAGCAAAGGTACGAGATGAACGGGCTCCCTTTGGTGGTGAGTTATCCGGCCATTTTTATTTCGTTGACAATTTTTATGGGCATGACGATGGGGCGGTTGCCAGTTTACGCATCCTTGCTTATCTTACGAGAAAGAAACAGACGTTGAGTCAGGCTGTAGCCGAACTTCCTCACTATATTTCAAGTCCTGAGGTAAAGGTAGGATGTCCCGATACAACTAAATTTGAGATTGTTTCTCGTGGAATTGGAGATAAGGTAAAAGCTGCCTATCCTAAAGCAGAGTTTACCGAAATTGATGGAATACGGATGGATATGGATGATTACATGTTCATTATAAGAGCATCTCAAAATGGCCCCTATCTTACGGCAAAATTCGAAGCCAAAACGCAGGAAAAATATGATGAATTGAAAACCTTTGTTTCAAAACTGCTCAGAGAAGTTAAGGACATTGATATGTCAAAAGGTGTCAATACTGACGCCTTAAATTGATATGATTGATTTGCAGTCCATTTCCAATGATGTTAAGCCACTTATCCTTCAGGCTGGAGGGATGATTTTGAATACATGGCAGGAAAATCGTTTTAACTCCCATTTCAAGGATGACCGAGACGTCGTCACCGACACTGATATTGAGGTTGAAAAATTCCTGAGAAAACAACTGTATAAGATCCTTCCTCAAGCTGGATTCATTGTCGAAGAAGGGAAGACTGAGATACACGGCGAATACAACTGGACAATAGACCCCATTGATGGCACTAAATACTTTGTTTCACAAGTGGCCCTCTTTTTTACACAGATTTCTCTCCTTAAAGATAATGAACCAGTGATAAGCTTTATTTATAATCCAATCACTAAACAGCTTTTTCATGCTATTAAGGGTTTTGGAGCATATATGAACGATGCTCGGCTCGAACGACGAGCACATCTTCCACTGGCCAAGTGTATCACTCATTTTGACCTAGGTCCAACCCTGGGAGTAGAAAATGAGTGGAAATATGCTATTTTTCAGAAAATTGCGCAAAAAACATATCGGGTAAGAGTTACGGCTGGCTATCTTGCCCCTTATCTCCCCCTAGGAGCGGTTGATATTTCTGTCAATACCGCTATAGAAACACCCTATTCTACCAAAAATATAACCGATTTAGCTCCCCATAAGCTCCTTCTTACTGAGGCTGGCTACGAAGAAGAGCGACTGGGGTTCGAGGGCCATCCGCTTCTCATCTGGGCCTCAAAACAACACATTTCTGCCATAAAAGACATCCTTGCTAACCGCTAGTCACTAGCCACTAATCACTCATTATATGATATAATATAGGTCTATGGAACCTTCTGCCCAGCCAATTAATCTTTCCAAGTTTACAACCGCACTCCTTACTAACCTAAAAAATCTAAAATCACGACCAATGCCAGATGAATTATCAAAAATCGCAGTCTCCCAGGCTTTATCTTTTTTTGCACTCGTTTATGAAAAAATACGAAATGCAGTCGAATATAGGGAAGATCATTTGATGAGAAGAGCCGCAATTGAGCGAATTTTAACACGTCGACTTACCTTGAATCCAGAGGGCAAACATGAAGCCGAAAATGTCCTGCGTGAGCTCCTCTGGGCAAGATACTTTGCGAATGGTTCACTTGGCGGTAAGGAACTCATTGATATTCAGCTTGTCATTGACAAATATCTTATCCTCAAGAGAAAAATAATCACCGGTCGTCCCGTTGAAGTACAACAGTATCTATCCGAATATATCATGGATCTTATGACCAGTGAGATAGAGGAAACACTCGCACCAGAAAATGCGAATCGTTTTTCGAGCTATTTATTTTTCATTTATCAAGTACTCAGAAAAAAAGTCAAAATTGAGGGACTCTCCAGTGACCAAAAAGATGCATATTTTCTTGCCGCTTTGGAAAAATCCTTCAGGAAAAGCGACCAACCATTTCAAAGGTATCACTTATTTATTACCTTCTATAAGCCTATCCAGACCTATTCTGAAAAAGAGCTCGATCAGTTCGCGGCAAAAGCCCCTGCCATATTTAAAAAAGTGGACGAAACAATCACTAATTTATATGTGGAAAGTCTTACCCGTTTTACCAGAAAGCAACTTCCTCCCTTTCTCATCCTATTTAGTATTCTCAAAGAAAAGGGACTTGAGGCACAGGCCATTCTTGCTAATAAAAATAGCTTATGGAAACATGTGGATGAAACATGTCGAGAGAAGTACCAACAGTTAAACTCGCGTGTGCGGACTCTTGCAATTAGAAGCTTTATTTATGTATTTCTCACAAAAATGGTATTTGCCCTTATTTTGGAAGTACCAGTCTCACAATGGCTCTATGGAGAAGTGAATATGCGTTCAATCGGAATTAATACACTTTTTCCTCCTGTTCTCATGCTCCTTATTGTATCTGTATTTAAAATTCCTGGAGAGGAAAACACGAAGAATATTTTCAATCGAATACTGGATATTATCGATGCGGATGTGGCGTTTGAGACAAATATATCTTACATGCCTAAAAAGGCCATAGAGCGAAAACCAATTTTGATATTTGGATTTACTGTCTTTTACTCACTCACATTTATTGTTACCTTGACTCTTATCTATGAAGGCCTCTTATTGCTTGAATTTAATATGATTAGTATCGCCATCTTTATTTTCTTCGTATGTCTTGTGACATTTTTCTCCTATAGGGTTAAACAGCTCGTCAATGAATATCGCCTTGCGGAAAAAGAAGGCGTTCTGACACCCCTAGTTGACTTTTTCTTTATGCCCATTCTCTCGTTAGGAAAATTTTTTAGTGGAGGGTTAGCACGTCTCAATTTTATGATCTTTATCCTCGACTTCCTGATAGAAGCGCCATTTAAACTTATTTTCGAAGTGGTAGAAGAATGGATTACGTTTGTGAAGAAGAGGAAAGAGGAAATAATCTAACCATATAGCTTATATTGTACATAATTCGGTATAATTGTAAAGAGTTGACATCTTGGCAATTATATTTTATAGTGCTACACACTGTATACACATATATTATATGAGTAAAGAAGGAGGACTAGGCATATACTGCAAGGCAATGCAACAAATGTGCAATTTTAAAGAATGCATCGTTGAATATTGCCCCCCCAGAGACGATGACTCTCGACGTTTCAAAATGGATATTTGGGATGCTGATTTAAATAGAAACTTTCAAAAGAATCAAACTCCTCCAAACAATTCAAATTTACCGCCTCAAAACACCTTAGAGTAGTCTGCAACTCTAGATTTTAAACTTCTAAGTTGCTTATATATGCAACTTATAGTATAGTCTTCGCTATTATACACATTCAATGAGTATGGGTAGAGAATGAGGTGTACCCCATATAATACCTGACTTTCGCAAATTAGTGTCCTGACTCCAGTTTTTGTAGTAAATTGTGGATATCTTTAGGAATTTGTGGCTCCGCTTGATACTTTACTCAATCTGACTTTTATTATTTTAGTGTCAGATTTTTATTTTTTTGTAGTTTTATGTGTCATCCCCGTGTTTACCCTGAGTGAAATCGAAGGGAAGAAGGGGATCCAGACTATAATTACCATATTTAAAAATGAATATTTAGCCTGGATTCCCGCCTTTTGACCAAAGGTCAATCGCCCTTTGGACGACGCGGGAATGACAAAGTGGTGACAAATGGACAAAAATATAACTGTTAGTGCCCTGAAATTTAAACAATTGAAGCTAATTTACGAAGGAAATTGATGTTTTGCGAAAGTCAGGAGAATGAGGTGTACCCCATATAATATATACATATGAAATTAACTATCGAAATCAAAAGGGCAGATTTTTTCTTCAACTCACTCCGGATGAAAAAGAGCTCCTAGACATGCAGATTGATGCACTTACTATCCCTAAAAGGTTTAAAGGCA
>Ga0100400_1000576_pt1 | contig 25577 bp, 31 predicted proteins | sample CryGeymeta201524_FD_80420 | JGI IMG/M metagenome (GOLD analysis project Ga0100400, IMG submission 80420) | Groundwater microbial communities from Crystal Geyser aquifers in Utah, USA - Crystal Geyser metaG 2015-24 | ecosystem: Environmental > Aquatic > Deep subsurface > Groundwater | place: USA... | reverse complement strand
GCCATTTCCAATAACGAAGGGGTGAGATGATTGACCCTCATCATCTCGAACTTTAAACAGCGCTCAGGGGTGGTCAAAATTAGGTTATCACAGATGGTCAATTTTCGGTTGACATTACCAGTTTTTTCAGGAACGGGCCGAGGAGATCATGAGAAAAGAGATGTATCGTCACGCCTTCGATGTGGTCATCTCAAGGGCTGTGTTCAAACTGCAACAATTTCTCTCGATGGGCACTTTCTTCCTCTCTCCGGGCGGAATCATGATCGCGATGAAAGGGCCGAACATTAAGGGGGAAGAACTAAAGGATGCTGCCACAACCTCCGAAAAAACAGGTCTCGCCTGTGTTGGCTGGCACGATGTCAAACTCCCCATCATCGGTAATCTCCGAAAAATAATGATCTATAAAAAATTATAAAAAATCGTAATTGGATTGTAGATGACACCGAGGCATATCTCATCCTCCTTCCTATCCCCCCAGGCGGTACAGCTCATAGACCAGCAGGTCGAACTCCCGCTCCAGCGCTGTCATATCCGCCTTAGGATCGCGCTCCTTGGCGGCGAGGATGCGGTCAACCTCGGTGAAATGACTGCCGCCGCAAAGGATTTGACGCAATCGCCAGACTGCGATCGCGAAGTTTTTCCAGAATCTTGATCTTTTCGGAAAAAGGAAGTGTGGCGATCTGCTTTCGCATCTGCCGTTTGTTTTCCAAAACTTTGCGCATCCACTCGCTCATTTGTCATCACCAAAAAATCTTTGCCCGAATTGCTCCCATTTCGCAAGCAACCTGTGTTGAGAAAGGATCGAGTCGAGCCTGTTTGTATCAAGGATGCCGCTTTCGATGAATTGCAGAATGCGAGCACAATCTTTGGGACGGCCCGTCTTGAGCTCGATGGCGGTCAGATGTTCAGCAGTCATCACCCACGTCCGAACTTCTTCCACTTCGGTTTCGATTGCCTGCTCCAACGCCTCCCCGGTCAGAACATCGCCGGGAGGCAGGAATTGCACCGGCCAACCTTCAATGACCATGTATTCCCCTTCGGTCTTGTAGCCGTGCGAGGTGAGATAGGTGCAAACGGGGGCAATCGTGATCAACGAACTCCCGGGCGCAGTTTGGAACGAAACGAAAACATCAATGTCGAGCGTTGCCGAAGGTTCGAGGTAGAAGGTGGCGCCCACCGCTCCGCCAATGGCATATTTACCAATCACCCCGTCGGACTGCATTCGATTGATGACTTCCAGCGTGGCTTTCATTTGGCTGTGCCCTCCACGATGGCGATTTCCTCTTCCGTCAGGTCGTACAGCTCATAGACCAGCCGGTCGATTTCCCTTGATCCACCACCAAAAAATATAAAAAACCTCGTTGACCCTGTAATAACAGGATGATAGACTGCTTTTACCGAAAGGAATCTATCATCAACGAGGTGAAGGGATTATGGCACAAGGAGTATTGCCTTTCAAGTACGAAGAAGAGAAAAAAGAGACTGGGATGACGGCGTTGGGAGGGTTGCCGGTTTACTTGGACTTGGCTGCTGTAATGGGAGTAGGCGAAAGTATCGAGAAACATTTGCATATAAAGCAACAGGGCTGGACAGACAAGCAGACGGTGTTGTCTTTGATACTGCTGAATCTTGCGGGTGGCGATTGTGTAGATGATTTGCAGAAGTTGGAAGGAGATAATGGTTTTTGCAAGGTTTTGCGTCGGATTGAACAGAGGGGGATAAAGCGTCACGAGCGGCGAAAGTCGGTCGTCGTTGGCGAAAGGAGGGGAATCGTGTAGTTCCTTCACAGAGTTCAGTATTTCGGTATTTAGCGGCCTTTCATGATCCTAAACAGGAGAAGCAGCGCATTGAGGGGAAGGCGTTTATACCTATTCCGAATGAACATCTGCGCGGACTAATGCAGGTGAACAGTGATATGATTGCTTTCATTCAAGGCTGCAATCCCCAGAGAATTGCCACGTTGGATCAGGATGCCACATTGGTGGAGACAACGAAACGGGATGCTTTGTACAGTTATAAGGGATACAAGGTGTAACCTCGCACATTAAATTGACTCGATATTCTCACAATCGTTTGATGTTTTGCAATAAAGGTTGACCGGAAGGGAGGGGGGGTACCCTTCCGGTGTTTTGGGGTTGCTCTTTTCACATAATTTCGGTTGCTGCCATTCTGACGTGTTCCGGTGAAACGATCTGGCATTTTTCTTATGCCGCGGCCATGAGGGCGCCTTTGGCCAGAAGGTTGGCCCTTCTGAGGAGGCCGCCGGACCCTTGGTGGATGGCGAGGACGGCTTCATCACAGAACAGTTGCTCTTTGCTGCCGGCGATTTTCATGTGGTGCTGGATATATTCCGCCATAGGTTTGTATTTCAGGCCTTCGAGGTGGCTTCTGCCGATGATTCTGGGCGCCAGAGGCCTGGAGGTGTGGAACATGAGCTTGTCGACGGGGTTGTTTTGGCCTGCCAGGACGATCGGGAGCAGCGGCTTGGAATCCATGTCGAACTGGCTTGAGGTGTGGAGCTGGGCGAAGATTTCCAGCCTCATGAGGGAGGCCTCATCGATGATCAGCACGGGGATCTGCTTTCTCTGGGAGATTTCCAGGATGGCGGCACGCAGGGTTTTGGTAAGCCTGGCAAGGGAGTTGGCCCATCCACGTCGAAGCCGTTGCAGATTTGTCTCAAGATGTCGGCCATGGAGTCGGTGGAGGCGACGACCGAGACGACCTTGTACTGAAAGGGGTGGAGTTTGGTGGCGGCGTATCTGAGGGGGGTGGATTTGCCGCTTCCCACATCGCCGGTGATAATGGAGGCGGCACCGAGGTTGAGGGCGTAGAGGAACCTCTCTGAGGCGGCCTGGAGACCCGGCAGGGGGTAGAAATCTTCCACGCGGATATCTTGGGAGAATGGTTCTTTCTGGAAGCCGAAGAAGGTTTTATAGCTCATGGTCCACCTCCTCGAAGAGTCTCCCACCGGTGTATTTGGGTTGATCGACCTGGGGTTCCTGGTTTTGCGCTGGAGGCAGGAGATTGACGATGTTGTTTTTTCTGCGGATTCGGCAGTTGATCTTCATGTCCAAGGGGACGATCATGCCGTGGGAGAGACCCTCATGGAAGGCCTCGATTCTTGCGGAGTCGCCGTCATGATACAGCAGGGTGATCGTCTTGTCGATCAGTGGTATCGGGGCTTCATATAGCATGCCGTTGAGTGAGACGGTTCGGTCCCGATCCACCTTTCTGGTGGTACGGGTGCGGAAGTAATCGTTGAGATCTTTTGGGGCTTCCCGGAGCAGATGGGCATGTTTGAGATAGCGGTTCAGAGGTGTCTGCCTCGTGCTGGAATGGACGGTGACGTTATACTGCTCGTCGAGCCACCTGTTAAGGGCCTCATTGAGTTTTCCAGGGAAAGCCCCTCTGGGTATGTGCTGAGAAACTGCATGCGCAGGGTGCGGAAGAACCGTTCGATTTTTCCCCGGTAATGCGAAGCTTCGCATTACCGTGGTAATGGAAAGTCAGGGATAATGGAAAGTTGGTGTCTTGTCACTTTATAAAAGACACTGCTTGTCAAGGCTTTTTTATTTCTTTTTGATTATTTAGCTTTTCATTATACTCCAATCTATTGGCAGCTCAATGCCAAAATTAATTAGATTGGAGGTCATAATGAATCGTCAGGGGATGGAACTCAATGAATTAATCAACAAGGTTAAGGAGGAATTGGAAAATGTCCGATATTCAGATTTCTGGATCGGGGAATTAGCCAGAGTATGGGACCGTCTGACAAATTACATGGTTCGAAACAGCGAAACAATCTTTACGGCCCAAATAGGGATGAATTTCCTGGAATCCGAATACGGGATAACCGTATATAAAGGACTGACCCTTAAAAACAGGCGTTGTGCCAGAGCAATCAATTTACTTACGGATTACCTACTCCATGGAATTATCTTTCCCAGAACCAAGCAGGAAACACGTACTTTCCACCCACAGTTCCAAATATTGTTCCAAGGTTATATTGATAAAAAAAGAGTGGAGGGTTTGTCGAAAGACACGCTGCAGTCATATGGGATATACCTTGGCAGGTTTTCCGATTACCTGAACAGCCGTGGAATTACCGACATACATGACATGGATGAAGTTGTGGTTTCAAGATTCACAGAGACTTTTACCCGATATTCACCTGCCGTAATTCATACCACATTATGCTCCCTGCGGACCTTCTTTCATTACCTTTACCAGAACGGCTTTGTATCCAGGGATTTTGCCTATATTGTTCCGTATGACGGGTACAGACAGAGGACAAAAGTTCCTTCCTCGTATCCGAAAGAGGAGGTGGAAAAGCTTTTAAAATCAATTGACAGAGGAAATCCGAAAGGAAAACGGGATTATGCCATAATACTGATAGCTGCAAGATTGGGTTTACGGGCGCAAGACATATGTGATTTGTCCTTTAATAACTTGAAGTGGGAAACCAATACCATTGAACTGCTGCAAGAGAAAACAAAAGAGCCGCTTATTCTTCCGCTGCTGGAGGATGTAGGGCTGGGGATCATTGATTACCTTAAGTATGCCAGACCAGAATGCGAATCCACCAATGCGGTTTTTCTGCGTTTAACCCCTCCTGTGGGGAAACTGGAAGCACCGACCCTGCATAGCATTGTTACCCAGCATATGCGCGCTGCAGGCATAAAAATACAGGACGGTAAAAAACACGGACCTCATGCCCTCCGCCACAGTCTCGCCAGTGCCCTGCTGGAGATAAACACTCCTTTGCTGGTTATATCAGAAGTTCTGGGCCATACCAATACGGAATCTACATCAGTCTATCTGAAGATTGATGTTAATCAGCTTAGGACGTGTGCGTTGGAGCCTTTGCCATTTTACTGGAACAAAGGCGAGGAGGAGGTGTTCTAATGCCTAAGGTAGAAAAGCCGTTTGTCGGCGAATTCAGGGAACTATTGGAGACTTTTGTAGAACAGAAAAGAAACCTGGGTTATAAATACGACACCACAAGGGAAAGACTTCTCAGATTTTCCATATTTAGTCTGTCGTATAGCCTGGAAAACAAGGTTCTCAGTAAACAGTTGGTCTCGGATTGGACTTCAAAAAGAAGAAACGAGTCGGCAAAAAACTGGGCCCACCGCAACAGCGACCTGCGCCAGTTTGCACTGTATCTGCAGAACCTGGGATATGATGCATTTATCCCTCCCAAAATCCATAAGACCGGACAGGGTGAATATATCCCGTATATATTCACCCATGAAGAAATCGAGCGTTTCTTACGGGTTGTCGATTCTATCGTGCCGCATCCCTTGTCCAACAAACACCAAAGCTATCCCTTATTGTTCCGCCTGCTTTACTGCTGTGGCCTTAGGATTTCCGAGGCACTCCACCTTAAAATTTCCGATGTAGATTTTGATAAGGGGGTGCTGTTCATAAGAGAGTCTAAGTTTAACAAAGACAGGATTATACCGGTGTCTGCACCTCTGGCAGAAATGCTTATCAGGTATCAAGCTTTGTTCAACAGAAATAATGCCCCGGAAGATTATTATTTCAGGAACAAAAATGGAACACCGCTGACACACGATCGGGTTTACGATGTGTATCGGAAACTGCTGTGGAAGGCGGGAATTTCTCATGGCGGCAAAGGTAAAGGACCAAGACTCCATGACTTACGCCACGTTTTTTGTGTACACACACTGGCCAAGCAGGTAAAGGAGGGGGCTGACCTGTATGTCGCACTTCCCATTCTGTCTGCCTATGTGGGGCACAGTTCAGTCCGAGGCACGCAGCGTTACGTCAGACTGACCGCAGAGGCACATCCCGAACTGATCGAGAAAGTGTCCCGGACATGTGCCTATGTATTGCCGGAGGTGACGAAAAACGAAACCGACTGATTTTGCTTATTATCTGACTGATTTTCTTTCCAAGCACCTTCCGGGTACCGTTGGACTTAGGCCCAATACCATAATGTCGTACAGGGATACTTTTAGCGTATTCCTTGAATTCTGCTCCGAACATAAAGGGATAAGACCGGAAAAATTTTCACTGGATAACCTGAATCGGAAACTGGTTGAAGAGTATCTGGAGTGGCTTGAGAAAACCCGCCGCTGTATTGCTTCCACAAGAAACGTGCGTCTGGCTGCGTTTCATTCGTTCTGCCGATACCTGCAGCTGGAATTTCCCGATTATATTCACCAGGCCCAGCAGATACTTGCGATTCCTATGAAGAGAACAAAGAATATCTCCGTTGAATACCTAACCCTTGATGCGATGAAATTCCTGCTGGAAAAACCGGATAATAGGACCAGGGAAGGGCGCAGGGATATGGTTCTTTTAAGCCTGCTCTATGAGTCAGGTGCCAGGGTACAGGAGATAGCTGATCTAAAAGTTGGTGATATCAGAACAGCATCCCCTTCAACTGTAAAACTTACAGGGAAAAGCGACAAAAGAAGGATTGTCCCGATAATGAAACCAATGGGCGAACTTTTGAAGCAGTATTTGAAGGAGAATAATTTAACGGGACCATATGCCTTCGATTTCCCTTTATTTAGTAGCCGCTCGAAAGATAAGCTAACCCGTGCCGGGATCGCTTATATTGTCAAGAAATATGCAGGTGAAGCGATGAAGGAATCTCCTGAATTGTTTCCGGATAAATTTTCACCACATTGTTTTCGGCACTCAAAAGCCGTTCATCTGCTGCAGTCCGGGGTAAATCTTGTTTATATACGGGATTTCCTGGGTCACGTAGATATTCAGACAACCGAAATTTACGCCAGAATCGATGGTGAAATGAAAAGAAAAGCTTTGGAAAAAAGTCATAACGTAGTATCGGATAAAATGCCGGAGTGGCAAAGCAATGCAGGATTGATGAACTGGCTAAAGAATCTGGGGAAATAAGGGAAAATATAATGGAAAGTTAATTTTGGGGAAACAAGGGGGTAATGCAGGTAAGACGTTAGAAAATTAATATAATCGAGCGTCAACTTTCCATTATCCCTGACTTTCCATTCCCCCGGCCCTGGGGATGGTAGGGGGTGGAGTGAATCAGGGCGATTCCCAGAGACGCAGTGGCGTGAGCCAGCAGATTGGATCGGAAGGCAGGGCCGTTGTCCACGTAGAGTTTCCTCGGCAAACCCCGTTTCGCAAGGGCGACTCTCAAGGCGGCGGTGTAGTTTTCCACCCGTTCATGGCAAAAGAACTCGGCGTGACAGATCAGCCGGGCCTGTTGTCATCGATGAAGGCGAAGAGATAGGTTTTTCTCTCCTTTCCGTCTATAAATATCCGGGGGCCGTGCATACCGTCGGACTGCCAGATGTCGTTGGGCAGTTCCGCCTCGAATCGTCTGCGATCCACGGGAGTGTTTTCCCGTTTCATCAGTCCCCGTTGTTTGAACAGGCGGTAGATGGTGGCGGGATGCACCTTGATGCCCGGATGGAGTATCTTCCGGAGTTTTGCCTCCCGCAAGACGACCGGCAGGGAAGCCCCCTTCAACTGCTTCCTGAGCTCCACCAGGGAAAGAATCGTTTCCTCGTCGAGGACGCGGGGTCGCCCCCGGTCGCACCGGGCATCCGGGTAGAGGCTCTCGATCCTGCGACCGCCCTTTTTCTTTCTCACGCATCTCGCGGTTGAGTTTGTACAATTTGTCAACAACGTCCCTTTTACATTTTTTAGTCTAAAAGTGCTTTGACTTTGTGCATATTTTTGTTTAAGATAGGAACACGAACTTAAAGGAGGCCTCCATGCAAAGGGTAGTTATTCACGTCAAAGATGACGCAAAATTAAATGCGCTGATGAGCGTATTGAAGGAAATTAATTTTATTGAAGTTGAAAGAGAAGAAAAAGGAGCTTCGGGACTATCTAGACGTGGCGACTTGAGGAAGTTGTTTGGTATATGGGAAAATCGCGACATCTCGCTTGCGGATATCAGGCAAAAGGCATGGCGGTAATGCACCTATGATTCTGTGCGACACGAACGCCATCATTGAAGCTCTGAAAAAGAATCCTGTTGTCGTTGAAACAATAGAGAAAATCGGTCTGGAGCGGATAGCCGTCAGCGTCGTCACGGTAATGGAGCTTTATTATGGCGCTTTGCACAAGACCGAACTAAAGAAGATCAAACGTCATCTGTCATCTATTCGGATAATTCAAATAGACGAAGCAATTTCCGTTGCAGCATCAGAACTCATTGAACGATACGCAAAAAGCCACGGACTGCAGATACCGGATGCCTTAATTGCCGCAACTTCGATAAACCGTTATCTCCAGCTTTACACAGGAAATACGAAAGATTTTATTTATATCGAAAAAATCAGTTTGTGGTCGATTTAAAAAGTTTTCTCCCCTCTGCAAAACGCTGAATTTAACGACCTGACCACTATGGGTTTTTGGACCGAAAGGGCCATGGAAAAACAGAAGAAATAAATAATGTCGAGTAGATCAGTTCCTCCCGACGCTGTAGGTTGATGTTTGTGTTCTCTGTTTCCGCCTGGTTTCCCGGCGGTGCCACATTATCTCAACCATACATCAGTTGTCGTTGACCCCTCTCAGTACACGACCTTGCCCGGCCGCACTGGTATTATGTCCCCCGATTCGGATTCCGCTTGAAAGGTAGAACTCCTTGTGCAATAATGGTTTCACCTCGTTGATGATAAATTTTTTCTCCTAAATTACTCTATCACCCTAATTTCACAGGGTCAACGAGGTTTTTTATTTTCTTTGATGGTGAATTAAGGAATAATGGAAAGGAGGTAAAAAAGATGGGAGAATCAGAAAGCCACAAACGCGCGAAAAGAAAAGCTCCGGGGGATACTGAGGTAAAAATACCAGATAGGAGACGATTGGATTCAGCTACAGAGAAAACAGCGACAGAGGTTGAGCGAAATCCCCAAAATATCCTGAAGGCAGTTAAACGGTTAAGAGACGGTGGAAGGCCACGGAAGGTTTTACAAGTTCCACAGAACCTCATGCCTGATGTCGTTGAAGAAATGAAGAAACAAGGTGTTTCAGGGACAGTCAAAAACCTTTCAGAGACGAAACGGATTTCTGTTCCAAAGAAAAAATGATCGTGGCCAAATAGGGGCAACGCCTATTGTCTAATACGGTAAAATAGTCACTGCCCCCATTAAGTGAAGGAGGAAATATTGTACCATAATAGATTGAGCATTCCTACGCGCTATCCCGAAGACCTTCGAAAGACCCAGGCAGCGTTGAGCAAAAAAAAATCATATGAAATCCTTAAACAAAGCAGGGAGGTGCTGAAATGGATAAAAACACAGTTTTAGAAGCAATCCTTTTCATGGAAAGCACATTAAGGGCTGACGGCCTGAATGTGGATAAGATGATCCTTTTCGGTTCCCATGCCGGGGCTGCCGCGACAAAAGAAAGTGACATCGATGTAGCGATTATATCGGAGGACTTTGAAGATAAAGATATTTTCGAACGCATACGCATAGAAATGACGAAAAACGCGGAGATACAGACAATCATTTGAAGGGACATTGTCAGGCTTGTTTGGGGGTGGCAAACGCCGCGCTATAGACGTGGCGCAGGAGGTTAGATATGTGTCAATGCTATCGCAATTTCAAAAGGACTTTTGTGACATGAAAAAATTAAGGGTGGGCGTTATCTTCGGCGGCATGTCCTCAGAGAGGGAGGTGTCACTGAACAGCGGCAGGAATGTCTACGACAACCTTGATCGGGAACTTTACGAAGGGGTGCCGGTATTTATGGACGGCGAGGGAGGGTTGTGGATTATACCCTGGCAGCTCGTGTCCCAGAATACGACCGCCGATATCTTGGAACGTCTGGAGAAGGAGACACGGAGAATACCTTACGAAGCCCTTAAAGAAGAGATTGATTTTGCCTTCATCTCCCTCCATGGCAAGTACGGTGATGACGGATGCATCCAGGGTCTCCTCGAACTGCTCGGCATACCCTATACCGGTCCCGGTGTGCTGGCATCGGCGCTGGGGATGGACAAACATATTCAACAAAAAATCCTCCGGGAGGCAGGTATTGGTGTTCCTGAAAGCGTTTCTATCAGGGAAAGGGATTGGCGGGAGGCGAGGGGAGAGGTTAAAGGAAAATTGTTTGCCCGATTTAAGCCCCCCTTTTTTACAAAGCCGCTCCGGGAGGGTTCCAGTGTCGGTGTCACTGTCATCAGGAACGAAGGTTCCTTCGAGAGAGGGATAGCGGAGGCCCTTAGATGGGACAGTGTCGTCCTGGCGGAAGAGTATCTTGACGGCATAGAATTTTCGTGCATTATCCTTGAGGAAGCCGGCAAGGCGAGACCGCTGGGACTTACGGAGATTCACCCTCAGAGCGAGTATTACACCTATGATGACAAGTATATGCCGGGGAGGTGCAGGAAGCTCACCCCACCGAAGAATATCCCCCCGGATACGGCGGAAAAGATCAAGGCCGAGGCCTTACGAGCCTTCCATGCCCTTGGTTTCAGATCATACGGCCGGATAGACGGCTTTCTCTTGCGTGATGGGCGGATCCTGATCACAGACCCCAATTCATCATCGGGTATGGCCCCTTCCTCCTTCTTTTTTGAGCAGGCAGCATATGCCGGCATGCTCCCCTCGATGATTGTAAAAACACTTATCGAAAACGCCGTTAAAATACACCAGGAAAAACGTGGTCCCCTGTAATATCTGTGTCCCCTTCGACGGTAGTTACAAACCTGTGCTCTTCTTATCTTCCATACCCCAGAGATGCCGACCAGAGCTCATAATTCCTCTCTTTTTCCTTTTCTTTCCCCAGGTAAAAGACGACAAATGTCAGGACATGCCAGCCGATGAACTCACAGCTTTCCTGGTCAAAGACCGTGTGTTCAAAAACCTTGCGCCAGGTGCCGGTATTAAAATAGATTTTGTCTATCATGCCGTTGCCTCTCTGGCGTAGATCTAGCATGTCTAAGGGAATCTGCTCGGCGCGGTGGGTGTGGCCATAGACTACGTAGCGGACGGCGTTGTTCTTCAGCGGCGCCTCATTATAGGCAAACTTCCGGTAGTCGTCGGATTTCCGATATAAATGACGAACAGCCCAGTTGCCGAGTATCTCCTGAAGCCGGCTGAAGGAAAAACCGGAAGAAAGACGCATCGCCATTTGCAGAAGGTCAACTATATCCGGGCCGAAACGATCGTGGTCTTTGACAAACTTTAGCTTGAAAAATCTATCCGCCACGTCATTCCAGAGGGCATGCACCCTTTCTTCCACTCCGTGGTTATAATTGCAAACACCCTGTATCCAGGCCGGAATATCGAGGAGGGGTCTTACATTGTCAATCTCTCTTAGGGGTCTTACATTGTCAATCTCTCTTAATTGTTCGATCAGCTTATCATGCGGACCCAAAAGGGAATCATTCTTCACGGCTTCCGGAAAGCGGTTGAGCAGGTCAATGACGATGGCATCACCCAGAGAAGAGGCATCCCGGTTCCCCTCATAGTTAAATTCATCATAATAGTCACCGTGACGGGCCATGACCCCGTATTCTTCAAAGACCCGGTCGTAAGGGAAACGATTTTGCGGGTTGGATATCCCTAAGAAAGTGGCTATCCTTTGGCGGGTAGAGGCAAAACGATTGATAAGCCAGTCGTGGTTGCCAATCAAATAGGAAAGGGCGACTTTAACCCCCAGGTTCGCGCAACTCTCCTGGAAATCCCTCAGATATCGCATAATCTCTATATTGCCTGGTTGTCTGGTGATCCGGTCAACAATCTCCTCGGTATAATTTTGCAATTTCCAGCCCTGGCTATCCGCGTCGGTAACCGGCGACCAGGGCCTTATCGGGTTCAAGGGATCACTATTTTCCGACCGCAACCAGACATCGGAGCGAATAACATCAAATATGTCGCCCAGGAGCGCTATTTCTATCTCCTCTATCCTGGTCTCCTGTGGATTACCCACAATATCTTTTAATATCCGGCAGAATTTATGAAAGGCCCGCGGCTCAATAGTCGTTCCCGATGAACCATCCGTCAGGTGGACATCGCTCAGAAAAACTAACATTGTTGCACCTCACTCTCTGACACTGGCCACATGATCCTTAATATATTGCGTGATATCTGCAGCAGACGAACCGGGGCCGAAGGTTTTTCCCACACCCATACGTATCAACTCCGGCACGTCATCATCGGGGACCACCCCCCCCACAATAACCAGAATATCTCCCCTTTTACTTTCTCTTAACCCTTTTATTGTCTCAGAGGTAATAGACTTATGCCCTCCCACGGAAAAACTTATCCCCACCACATCTACATCTTCCTGAATGGCCGAAGTTACCACATCCCGGGGAAGAACAAACCTGGTGAAGATCACTTCCATACCAAAATCCCTTAGTTTCCTGGCCAGTTGCCTTACTCCCCGATCATGTCCATCAAATCGAGCGATGGTCAATAAAATCCTGATCTTTTTTTCTCCCATTAATCTCACCTCCTATGCCCAACCAAATACTTCTCTTAAGATGCCCTGCAACTCTCCAAGGGTAGCTTCTGCTTTTGCCGCCTCAATTACCGCCGGCATTAGCTCCCCGCTATGTTCAGGCCAGGTTTCATTGACCAGTACGGCTATTTCCCTGAGTCTCTGCAAGGCTCCTTTTAATTTTTCATTATCCCTTTTTTCCTTGTATTCTTTAAGCCTTCTTAGAGCCTCCTCCTCTATTTCCGGATATTTAAAGACGAGGACTTTTTGTTCCTTCTCTGTTACATATTTATTCAATCCTACAATTATCTTTTCCCCTCTATCTATCTTCTCCCGCCATTCATAAGCAGACTTTGTGATCTCCTCTTTAAACCACCCGGATTCCCAGCACTTTACAAAGCCACCCATTTTGTCTATCTGTTCTATAACCCGGAAAATCTCTTCTTCCATTTTGCTGGTCAGCCATTCCACATAATAGGAACCTGCCAATGGATCTGAAACATTCGGTATGTTTGTCTCATGGAGGATAATCTGCTGGGTCCTCAAGGCGAGGATATGAGATTCTTCGGTGGGAGTAGAAAGAGCTTCCAGATACGAATTTGTCTGGATGGAATTCGTACCTGAAAGTACCGCTCCCAGGGTCTCTAACGTGGTCCTTACTACATTATTTAAAGGCTGCTGCGCTGTTAAGGTAACACCGGAGGTCTGGCTGTGCATCCTTAAATGCAACGATCTCGGATTTTTGCAGCCGAATCTTTCCCTGTTCACCTTGGCCCATACCCTTCTCATGGCCCTGACTTTGGCAATCTCTTCAAAAAAATCGGCGGCCTGGGCAATCTGAAAGCCAACTCGGGGTAAAAACTCATCCGGCTCAAGCCCCGTTTTTATGCATTCTTCTGTGATGGCTATTCCTGCCGCTATCGCAAAACCTGCCTCCTGAATGGCGTTGCCCCCCGATTCTTCCACGTAATAAGATACGATATTGGTGTGATTCCACTGGGGCATATTCCGGCAGCAGAATTTTATAAACTCCGCCATAAGCTTAAAGGCACTTTTGGAAGGAAAGGCAACGTTGCCCACAAAAGCAAAAGACCAGAGCCAATTCATGCTGTTGCCGTAAACTTTTGTTATGGGGATACCCCTTTTTTCAAGATAGGCAACGTACAGCGCTATCTGGACCAGGGTGGCACGGCAGATGTTGTGGACAACCGATACTTTCGTAAGATCAATATCGTGAAAAAGGTAATCAAAATCATCCTGCGTCGCGAAATGACAACCCGCATGTCCCACCCTTCCTTTTACTTCCGGATCATCAGGATCGTAACCTGCCTTCGCTACCAGGTCGAACACCAGGTTATAGGCATCCTTGCCAAAATAACCCCTGGCTCCCATTTCTTTTAAAAGATCCATTCTTTCCCGGGTTTGTTCCGGCAAGCCATAACCCAAAACCAGATTGTTAAACCAGGGCGTAAATTGATACTGCACCGGGTATATCCCTCTTGTATAAGGATAACCCCCCGGCATCTCCGGTTTAAAACCAACCTCTTCCAGATCTCTTGCTGTATAAACGGATTTCACCTGGATACCGGAATCCGTAGCAGCTTGAAACTCTTTGCCTTTGTAAAGCTTGTCGTATGACTCTTTCCACTCCGCTCTCAACTTGTCCTCTTCCTCTAAGAATTCTTTTTTAAACATCCATGATCCTCCCTTTTTTAAATATTGTCACAACTGTCCCAATGTTAGTAGTAATTCCTGTGAAAATTTTTATGGGAAAATTTGACCCTAAGAGAAGGGGTAACTCCTTTCTCCTAAGAGATCATAATCTAAACCATCTTTCATCCGTAATACTCCCACTATTTCAGCGAATGTGGCATGAGCTTTTACAGCTTCGAAAGTGCAGGGTACCAAATCAACTCCTTCTATTTCCGCGGCTCTACTTAAATCCTCTAAAGCTTTTTTGACCTTTTGCATATCTCGTCTCTCTTTAAATCTTTTGTAACGAGAAATATACTTTGTAACCTCATCTCTTATATCAGGGACCCTAATTTCTGTCTCTTCTTCTTCAGCAAAGCAATTAACTCCCACACGCACCCTCTCCCCGCTTTCTACTTTCCTTTGTCTTTCTATTGCTCCTTGCCTTAATTGAGAACGAATCCAATCTTTCTCAATTGCTGCCAGCCAACCTCCCATTTGCTCTATTCTATCCACCGTAGCTAAAATTTCTTCTTCGATTCTATTGGTTAGCCACTCCACATAGTAAGAACCACCCAGAGGATCAGCCACTCGAGGGATACCGGATTCATAGCGTATAACTTGCTGTGTCCTGAGAGCTAACTTTGCCGCTTCTTCTGTAGGGGGACACCATGCTTCATCATAGGAGCAAGTCTGTATACCCGAAGCGCCGCTGAGAACACCGATTAAGGTTGTCAGAGTGCCGCGCACTATATTGACTAAAGGCTGACGTCCCTCCATATAGCTGCCTATCCCACGAGCATAAAACCGCATCGCCATACCCTTAGGGCCGGCGCCGAACTCCTCTTTCATCATCCGTGCCCATATCCTTCTTATTGCTCTTATCTTCGCGATATCTTCAAAAAATCACGACCTGCACTTATATTAGGGCTTATCCTTGGGGCAACAACATTTATGTCTATGTTTCTTCTTAGCATCTCGCGAATAAGCTCTTTAGTACAAGAAATAAGGAGAGCTCCCTCTAAAATCGCATTAGCGCCTGCGTCAGCATAGTCTGCAGCATCCAGGACAGACCCATTAACTTGGGACAGAGGGCCGCTTCTACCTCCCCCCTGGTAAGGGCGGAGAAGACATCTTTCATATCCTTCATGACTGATGTCTTGATTTCTTTCCTCTCCCTGAGGATTTCGAGGGGCATGCCTCTATCGTATACGGCGATCTTCCTGCCTTTAAGATCATCCAGTGTAAAGAGGGAAAGGGCATCTTTACGGGTGAAGAGGGATAATTCCAGCGTGGAATGGGGATCAGAAAAATCAAATTCCCTGTCCCGTTCCTCACTATAAAGCATCCCCAACAGGGCATCAACCTTTCCTTTACGGAGGGCGTCTATCGCGAGAGGCCAATCCATCAGCCTTATCTCAATATCCCACCCCTTGATCCTGGCCATTGCCCGCACCAATTCCACATCAAACCCCCTCGGCCCACCGGAAGGATCCAGGTACTCGTAAGGGGCAAAACCACTACCCCCGCCAAAAACCACGGTCTTTCCTCGGGCAAAAGGAAAGGCCTGCGGGGGAATTAGAAGGAGGAGGAAGATGAGGAAGAGGATACAATAAATTTTTTTCATTACCTTCAAACCCTTATCCGTTCAATATCGGCATCCCTAAAATCGGCCAGATGGTAAACAATGCTATCGCCAGAACAATCATCAATAGAACGGAAGGAATAATGCCGTATTTGAAGAATTCGCCCCCGGTAAACTGCCCCGAAGCGTAGGCGATGGCATTCGGCGCGGCGCCGATCAATAAAAGGAACGGCATACCTGCGGTGACCAGAGAGGCATAAAGCACCGCCTCCGGCGCAACATGAAGGTAACTTGCCGTTACCAGAGCGATAGGTAGAGAGATGGCAATTGCCGCGACATTCATGATGAAATTGGTCATGACCAATACAAAAAAAGCAATACCTAACACAAATACCGCCCAGTGCGCCTCCTTAAACATGGCCAGCCAGTTGATGGCCAGCCACTGCGCCCCCCCTGTCTTCCAGAGGCAGAAACCTATACTCATGGCGCCGCTGAAGAGGAGAATAATATTCCACGGTATCTCCTCGAGTTCCTTAACCGTAAGCACCCCGAATATAAAGAAGAGAAGGGTTGACACCAGGATGATGGCAGACCTGTCCAGCGCCTTTAAGGCAGGGACAAAGGACTGGAGAGACATGGTGATTACCACCCCTATCACACAGAGGATAACAACTTTCTCCTCCCTTCTCATGGGACCAAGTTCAGAGGAGAGACTCTTTACCTGTTCTTTAAGACCGACAATGGTCTTCTTCTCAGGCCTTAAGAAGATCATTAAAATAATCCATATTAGAATGACCATGACTATCCCTATCGGGAACATATATTTGGCAAGTTCAAAAAATCCGATCTCCCGGCCGGTAAATTCCTTGAACATACCTGCTGCCGCAGGCGCTCTCGCCGAGCCTAACATGCTGATAATACTCCCTGCCCCGGCCGAATAGGCCATACCGATAAAGAGGGCCTTACCGAATCTCGTCGGTCTCTCCCCTTCCCCATACAAAGCATAGATCGTCATCAGGATGGGAAATACAGTAGCCGCGGCTGCCGTATGGGCCATAAAGAGGGGAAGCCCGGCGCTCATAAGACATACCCCTAATAGTATCATGCTTGTCCTTTCCCCCACTATTTCGAGCATCTTATAGGCAAGACGTCTCGTCAGCCCCGTCTTGGTGAAGGCAAGACCGACAACTACTGAGCCGAAAATGAACATCACCGCCGGATCCATGAAGTCCCTGAAGGCCTCCTTGGCCGGGCGGATCGCGAAGAGCGCCTGAAAGACACCAATAGCTATACTTGTCAAACCGATCGGTACCACTTCAAAGACCCACCAGGTGCCGGCAAGCATGAAAAGGGCAATGGATGCCTTTCCCTCCTTCGACAGAGGGAACGCCTTGCCCAGGGGGTCAATGGCATCGTTCCAGGGGGGGGAGAAATAAATGTAAAAGAAAAGTCCCAATCCCAGTAAGATAAAAAATATCCTCTTCCAGTCGAACTTGATTTTGTCTGTTTTATCCTCGTACGTCATCTTGAATCTCCTTATCTGTCCTTTGTCTTCTGCCTTCTGTCTTCTGACTTCTGTCTTAGTCCTCCAGAATGGCCTCTTTCACAAGCTGGTAAATGTCGGTCAGTCTCAGTATCCCCACCGGTTTCTTCCCCTCTCCGACAACCAGAAGCCCTCTATGCTCACTGATGAGCATGATGTGAAGGGCATGGCCCAGGACTTCGTTTACGTCCACGGACAGGGCCACGGTGGTCATGAAATCCCGCACTTTTTTGTCTTTATGGGCCTTGCATCGTTCCAGGAAGGTTTTATCTGGAACGTGAGTCATAATATCGGCCATCTTCGCCCGCATCAGGGGGGAGATATACGAACCGCCGATGTCCTTGTAATCCGGTTCGAGACCTCTCAAGATATCGGCCTGGGTAAGTTTTCCCACGATATTACCCTCCACATCCTTAACCAGTATCCCCAGATGCCTGTATTTTCCCGGCGAGAGTTTCTCGGAACTCTCTTTCATGACCTTCAGCGCTTCCCTGATCGTTGCTTCCTGAGAGACCACAGCGTATTCTTCCAGGGGAACCATAATATCTCTCACATGCTTCTCTTCCATAATCCATCCTCCTTAAGCTGAATGTTTACTTTAGTTCCCTATCCATCTCTTTCAGTTTCCGTAATATTTCGAGAGGTGAGCCGGGTGCGACCTCAGAGACAATCTCTTTTAACTTTTCACCCTTAAACTTGAGTTTGTTCTGGACGCGTCTCTGATAGGCCTCCCGCAACACATTCAGTAACGTTTCGAGTTCGCATGGTTTCTCCAGATAACCATAGACGCCGGCCTTAGTGCACTTGATGGCGGAATCAATCGAGCCGTACCCGGTCAGGATAACCACTTCCATAAATCTGTGTTCCCTCTTCAGGATCTCGAGGACCTCTTCACCCCCTATCCCGGGCATTTTCAGATCAACAAGGGCAATTTCAAATTCCTGCTTCCGCGCGGCCTCGATCGCCTCCTCCCCGCTGCTTACCGGGGTGACATCGAAATCTCTCATGCTGAGGCGCTTGGAGATGGTCTCCAGAAACTGTTTTTCATCATCAACTACCAATAGTTTAATCTTATCCGGCATAAAAACACCTCCTTGTTTTGTGAACAGAACCGAAAATCTTTTTCCCCCACATTAAATCCTAGATCGCCCAATACGGTCTACTTGAGCTTATTCTTATGAGGTAATTGCAAAAGTCTTGAAATTAAAACGTAGCCGCAAACTTTAGTTTGCGTGTTTTCTTTGTTTTCAATATGTTACAAAACGCAGGCTAAAGCCTGCGGCTACCAGAATTGGACTTTTGCAAGAGCTTCTTATTTTTGAAACATTACAGTGTCCGTTATTGAATACGGAAGAGAGAGGACCAGGGAAAGCCCGCCGTTATCAAAGGGGATAACATCTACCTTTCCGCCCAGCTCTTCCATTAAAATCGGGAGGAAAGACAGGGCAGTGTCGTCTGTCTTGACAATGGGTTCTTCACCGGCAATAGTAATCCTCGCTCCACCATCCTGTTTTTCAAGAATCAATCTGAGAAGCTGGTTATCATGGGAAGCGTCCAAGATTAGGTCTATACAGGAGAAGATGGCCTGTTGAAGGAGAAAGGGATTGCTCACCAATAAAATTGTCTCTTCAGGGAATCGGGTTTCCATGCGGGCCCTTCTCAGGGTACGGGGACGCTCCGAGAGGGCGATCAAATCCTTAAGAAGGTCACTCAGGTCAATGGTCTTCACCGTTTCATCTATCGTATGGGAAAAACGGTTGAGGCGCTTGATCATCTTCTCCCCCCGTTTTACCTGCGTGCCGATCCTCTCGGAAATCCCTCCGAGCCTCTCAAGCTGCGGCGGACGTCCCTGGTCTGCAACCCGGAGGAGATCTTCCATGAGACCGGCAAACTCATTGATAATGGTCATGACATTATTTATCTCGTGAGAAAAACTTGCCGTAATAGACCCAAAGAAGGCCAGTCCCTTTTCCCGCAAAAGTTTCTCTTCAGACACTTACCGCCTCCATCATTTTCTCCATCAGATCCTCGATGTTGATCGGCTTTAAGAGATAGGCAAAGGCCCCCCCCTGCATTCCCTCCTCTCCCTCTTCAGGAGATCCCCGACCGGTCATGAGGATAAATTTTATTGTCGGCTGTTCCCTCCTGATCATCCTCATGACCTCCAACCCCCCCATACCCGGCATTTTCATATCCAGGACCACCACATCAAATTTTTTTTCCTGGACACGCCCGATGGCATCAGCTCCACTGGTTACACCTTCAACCTCGATGCCGCGCAGCATCAGCCGCTCTGCCAGTGTGAAGACCAACTCCTCTTCATCGTCAATCAGTAAAACCCGTAACAGCGCCATATTTCACTCCTAAAACCTGGTCTTTTGGGCGGGTAAAATAACGGTGAAACCGGTTCCCTGACCCACCTTACTCTCAACACTGATGCGGCCTCCGAGTTTTTCCACGATACCGTAAGTGATGGAAAGGCCCAGTCCGACTCCCCCCTCTTTTTTGGTGGTAAAGAAAGGCTCAAAGATACGCTTGAGGTCTTCCTCGGAAATGCCGTGACCGTTGTCCTTGATGGTAACGGCAACCGCATCCCCATCCCTCTCTTCCCTCATGGAGATGTCTATTTTCCCTCCCTCTCCCACGGCGGCGAAGGCATTATTGATAATATTCAAAAATACCTGCTGGAGCTGACCACGATCACTCTGAATAGAGGGAAAACCTTCCGGTATATGAAAATCAACCGAGATGTCCCGATAGCTTGCCTCTTTTTCGAGGAAACCGAGCACCTCCCTAATGAGAAGCTCGAGGTTAATCGTCTCCAGATGCACATCCATCCGCTTGGCAAAACCGAGGAGGCGGTGGGTGATAGTGCTGCATCGCTCCACATTGGCAAGGAGGGAGTCAATGATCTTTATGATCTTCTCTTTTTGGGGAAAATCTTCTGTCAGCAAGGCAAGGTCCTTCACCAGACCGGCCTTCTCGTTGATAATGGCAAGCGGGTTATTGATCTCGTGGGCCACCCCCGCGGCCAGGCGGCCGATGGAGGCCATCTTGTTTGTATATTCCGCATTATGGAGGAGAGCGGCACGCTTTAGATCCGCCTCCCGGAGACGGCTTACCATATAGGTTGAACCCCAGAGAATCACCAGGAGAATAAGAACCATGCTGCCAATTAAGAACCAGATCAGATCACGGCGCACGGACAGCCAGTTCTTCATGAGGGCCTGAGGTTGGGCAACGATCATGAGGATGAAAGGGGTCCGTTCAATATAGGCATACCCTAAGAGATAGGATTGTCCTTCCCTCGTATGTCCTTCCAGGACCTCTGGCCGCGACGAAAAGGGAGGCGCCACCACGCTGCTTCTCTCCAGAATCCTCCCATGGAATCGTGAGGAGGTCTGAAGGATTCCCTCCCGATTGATGACAAAGACATCTGTTGAAGGCCTTAAATCCAGAGGAGAGATGATCTTTTGAATCGGGGTCTCCGCATCTATCGTGGCCCGAAGCACATAGAAGCTCCCCCCCGCTCTTTCATTTTTGACGGCAATCACGAAATGGGGGAAATTCCGGTATCCCATAAAAACGTCGCTCACATAAACGCCCCTCAGGCTGACCTCATGAAACCAGTCCTGATCCCTGTAGTTCTTTCCCTTAAGTTCGTACGGCCCTACATAGGTACGCTGATATCCCTCCGCATTAATAAGACCAAGGTCAACAAAACCCCCGAAGGAGTTCTTCATGTTCCCGAAGACGGCAATGAGCTTTTCCTGATCGGCAAGATCCTCGAATGATTTATCATGGATGATGAGATTCAAGGCAGAGATTCGCTCTTCAATAAACGATTCCAGAGACCGTTTGGTGTTGGAGGCAAGCTGGGAGATGGGGTGGATCATCTCCACCCTGAGCACCTTTTGATACTGGTAGTAGTTAACGACGGTCATGATGATCAGGGGGGCCAGAGAGACTAAAGCGGTAAGAGAAACCGAGTATTTCCACAACCGGCGATAACGGAACAGCCCCTCCTCTGAATTGCCTTCCTCAGCCCAATAATCAGGAATAATCCGGCGAAGAAACTTCAAGCCCCTTCTCCCCCTTACTTCTCTTGTCGTATGTCTTATGACTTATGACTTAGGCTTAGGCCACGACGGAGCGTGGCCCTCCTCTTATGACTTACCGGTCCTTGCCAAGTTTAACTTTCGATATGCCTCTTTCATCGTTTGAGACAGGACATCAATATCCACCGGTTTTTTCAAATAGGCAAAGGCGCCAAGCTCTCTGGCCAATATTTCTTCCCTTTCCGATCCATGGCCGGTCAGGATAATAACCTCCACATGGGGATGTTCTCTCTTCATCCGACGGAGGACTTCTATGCCATCAATGCCGGGCATCTTCAAATCGAGAACCATGACCTCGGGTTCCTCACTCTCCACTAATGATAATGCCTCCTCGCCATTATAGGCCACGGCGGCCTCCATCTGCCTCGTCTGTAATCGCTCGGACAGGGTCCGGACAAACTCCTTCTCATCGTCAACGAGGAGGATCTTCGAAGGCAGTTCAAAGTCAAATTTGGGAGGATAGATGGCAGGGGGCTCGAATTTAGGTCCTACACGGGTATGGACGCTTTTCACCCCGGCAAAGGCGCCGGCGATCCTCTGGAGTTCCTTTTCCAGGTGATCTAATCTCAACACATATTTATTTATTAATACGGTGATGTTGCCATGATCACAGGATACTTCAACTTCATGACCCTCCTCGGCAAGGACGACGTTGACCTGGGCCGCCAGCACAAAGTCATCCGCCGCCCGCTGAGATCTCGGTGTTGTCTTCAGGGCCTCTTTGGCAGCGTTCGCGCAAATAATTTCCCCGGCCTCTTCCACGGAGCTTTCGTGCATGGGAATCTTGATATCGTAGAGTTTGTTATCCCAGGGACCAAGACCGAAGAGATATTTTGTCCACTCAAGACACTCATTGTCGCCTCTTTTCATGATACGCTGGGCATCCTTTTCTGAGATTCCCTTACTCCTCATGGCTATGGCCGCCCTGTAATCGTGACTGGCCACAATACATACCCTTAAAATGTGGGTAATATCCCTCGGCAAGAGATGGCCGGCAAACCCGTGATAAACGACGTTGTTTTCCTTAACGTGTAGTGCAAGGACCGCTCTGATGTAGGCGACATTTCGTACTTTTTCATGGGTAAATTTGCTGAGTACCGCAGGGGAGCCATACATGGCGCGTTTTAGCCTCTCCTGGGGAATATTATAAAGCTTTGACGTTTCCTCGAGAAGCTCTTCGCCGATGCACCCGTAGCCCAGCCTCTGAGCTGCCATCTTTGCAACCTCGTCTGCCCTGCGGTAAGACCCGCTAAAAATGGTAACTATTGCCATAATTCTACTCCTTGATCTATTCTGGCTCCTGGCTCCTGGATTGAATAATAGGACGCCGCTTTGCCCCAGGTGAAACAGGCAACCCCTTAAAACATACCGTAAGCAAGGGACATTCATTTTCCTGTGAACCCCTGTGTGCCGGTTCATGAATTCCCTCAATCGCCATGGCAATACTATGAAATATGTGATCTTCACCAATCTTTTCATACAGATGGGTACGCTTCAGCACATCCAGAACGGCATCATTCAAGCCGGCAAGGGAAACGTCGTAGCCGGCTTCACGCAGTCTCCCTACCAACAACGAGAGCATCTCCTCCCCGGAGGCGTCAAGCTCATTGATGCCGTGACCGATAATGAGAATATGTTTCAACTCCGGCATGGAGGCCACCTCTTCCAGCACCCTTTCCTCGAGGTAGTTTACATTAGCAAAAAATAAAGAACTGTTAAAGCGAATTACGGCGATATGCCTGCACTGTTCAAGGCCGAAACGGGCGGCATTTCGATAAGTACCGTCTGTGTATTTCGACAGCATCGCCATGTCCGGCCTCATGTTTCTGAGCAGATACAGGCCGATAGACAGCACAACGCCGATAAGTATCCCTCTGTCCAGATGCGGGGCAAAAATCAGAGTGCCAACAAAGCTGATAACAGCAATAACGCCGTCATACCTCTGGGCCTGCCAGGTATGGATAAACCCCCGCACATTTATCAAACCTACTACCGCCATCATAATAATAGCGGCGAGGACCGATTGGGGCAGGTGGTACAAAAGGGGTGTGAAAAACAGGAGCGCAACGACGACCACGCCACTGGTAAATACACTCGACATGCCGGTCACAGCGCCCGCCTGGATGTTCACGGCAGATCGGGAGAAGGAACCGGATACCGGGTAACCACGACCAAGCGACCCGATAATGTTGGCCAACCCCTGGCCGATCAATTCCTGATTGGGGTCCAGACGCTGGCCGGTCCTTGCCGCCATGGCCTTGGCAATAGAGATCGCCTCCATAAAACCGAGAAGGGAAATTATTGCCGCCATGGGAAAAAGACTGAGCATGACAGTAAAATTAATCTTCGGGAGGGTAAAACCGGGAAGACCCCTCGGGATTTCACCCACCACAGAACCACCGCCGACAAAAGTAATAGCCTTCTCCTGCAGACGGCGATTTCCCACCTTAAGCCGCCATCTTCGCCCGTCAGTCTTTAAATCCGCCGGTAGTTCCCCCGCCGTATAGAATCTCAGTTTCCCCTTACTTTCTTCCACGGCGGCAAAATCAAGGGCGCGCAGCCTGCTGCGATATGCCTGAGACTCCTCTTTCAACCCTGCGATCTTGAGGTTTAATAGCTCCACGTGGTGCTTAAATTCCATGACGGCAACCGAGTGTGAACCATTTGCCTTTTTAGCATCCTCGATCTTATCGTTCAGAGGTATCCTCGCCCTGTTCCCCTCCTCGATTTTATTCAGGATACCATTGTACTCTTCTATCGTCTTCTTTACGCAAGGTGAGGCAATCAGGTCAAACTCACCCTTATAGCTATGCTCAAATCCGCCGGCCCAGGAAATCATGGTGGTAACCACCACGGCAACCAGTACATTCGGGATACTGGGGTTGACACGTCTCATAACCACCATAATGACAAATGCCAGGACAGCCAATCCAAGAGTCGGCCAGTGGGTCGAAACCATGGCCGCCTTGAACACGTTGAGGACGGTTTCGTAGTGATGTTCCGCATTGTCCACTTCGACCCCGAAAAGTTTTGCCAACTGGGACGAGGCAATGATAAGGGCTGCGGCATTGGTAAAACCGTTTACCACGGGGTGAGACAGGAAATTAACCACCAAACCGAGCCTGAGGACGCCAAGGGCGAATTGGAAGATCCCCACCAACAGGGCAAGAAAGATAGCATAGGCAATAAAAGCTTCACCCCCGGCCGTTGCCAGCGGCTCCAGGGCGGTAGCCGTCATCAGAGAAACCACGGCAACCGGTCCTGTAGCAAGCTGATGGCTGGAACCAAATAGGGCGGCAACCATGGGCGGCAGGAAGGCTGCATAGAGGCCATAGTAAACGGGCAGGCCGGCTAATTGGGCATAGGCCATGGACTGGGGGATTAAAACCAGGGCGACTGTCAGACCGGAGATTAAATCTGCACGAAGATCAGGGGCGCTATAGCGTTCAAACCATTTCAGGAAAGGGAAAATTCGTGTCCACATTATGATAAAAAGCCTCCAAAGTTTTATAAACTTACTTTACTAAAAGCCTGGCCATTTCGTGGAACACCTCCAGGGTACGCACCACGCCAACCACCTCTTTATCCTTAAGCACAGGAAGCAAACTGATGTTATTGTCCACCATCTCGTAGATGACCTTTATGATGTGGTCTTCATAATCCACCGTTGCCTTGACGAGGCGCATCACATCACTCACCGGACGTTCGGCCCGTTCTTCAATGCCCTTCCACAGCTTGTCTGTGGGTACCTTAGATAGCTTCGGATCCACCTTCACATCGAACAGCTTTTTCCGCACATCCATCAGCAGACCCGTGAGAAACTCCGGCTCCAGCCCGCGCAGGATATCCCTCCGCCGGACTGTCCCTAAAAGCTCGGATTTCTCATTGAAAATGAGCATAAAACGTGGTGGGTGGCCTCGGCCATCCTTAACAACCTCCGCCTTTTCCATTTCCGACATGGCCTGGCGGAGAGTAAACCAGTAAGGAACACTCACATATTCATCCAGGGGTATCATCATCTCCCCTGCCCGTTTTAGTTCCATCGCTTAACTCCTTTCTATCTATAATTGGAAAAATATAACAAATATCACGCCTTTCCGGTTAACTGTTGAATAAATTTAATTGGTTGCACGCAACTGGCTCCGGTTCTTGCTTGTGAGCATCTTTAACTATTTGAATAATGGGCCTTTTCTCAAAAATATTGACCTCCAGAATTTGC
>Ga0100400_1000515_pt1 | contig 26749 bp, 26 predicted proteins | sample CryGeymeta201524_FD_80420 | JGI IMG/M metagenome (GOLD analysis project Ga0100400, IMG submission 80420) | Groundwater microbial communities from Crystal Geyser aquifers in Utah, USA - Crystal Geyser metaG 2015-24 | ecosystem: Environmental > Aquatic > Deep subsurface > Groundwater | place: USA... | reverse complement strand
TATTGTAGGCCCATTATGGGCCGTAAATTAACAGGCATAAATGGCTCCAAATGCTATGCATAATTTTCATTACTATCTGATTTTATTAATATCAGTAACCCACACGAAATAGCGAGGAGCCGTATATTTTGTCTCAGTGGTTTGAGGAGACCGCCGCCGGTAGAAGGAAAAGAGCGGGCATTCCTCAAGATGTTCGATTCAAGACGAAGATTGAGCTGGCCATGGAGATGCTGGACAGGGCCCATGAAAGAGGCCTTATGCTTTTTCAGTGGGTCAGCGGGGACTGCGCTTACGGGGATGCGCATGAGTTTCGGAAACACGTTGCGGAACTGGGCAAATGGTATTGTTTCGAAGTCTATTACGACACCCATGTCTGGACGGACGACCCTGCCTGGAAAGTACCACCGGTTATGGAGAACAGACGGGGAAGAAAACCGAAGCATCCGAAACCGACGGAGGGATCTCCGCCTGCCGTGACTGCATCGTCTCTCGTCTCTTCTATTCCTGACCATCAATGGCAGCGCATCTGTCTGCGTGAAGGGGACAAGGGACCGAGGGAGTTTGAATTCGCTCGCCTGCGGGTCTTTGAGAAACGGAACGGGGAACCGGGACCGGCTTCCTGGCTGATGATCCGGAGATCTCTGCAAACAGGAGATAGGGAGATCAAGTTTTACCTGTCCAACGCCCCGGAGACCGTCTCCATCTCCGAAATGGCTTGGGCAGGATGTCAGCGCTGGAGCATCGAGGTGGATTTCAAGCTGGCCAAGGGTGAAGTCGGAATCGACCATTACGAACTGACGAAATATCGGGGCTGGTATCACCATATCACCCTCTCCATGCTTGCCCTTGCATTCCTGAAAGCCGTACAGCGGCAATGGGGGGAAAAAATGTGTGTCGGCTACAGTTCCTGAGATCCGAAGGCTCCTGGAGGTAGTTCTCCCGAGAATCACCTGGAACCCTCAAGACGTGATCGCCTGGTTTATGAAGCAGCAGCGTAACAAAGAAAAATCCAGAAACTCTCATAAGAAAAAATGGCTGAAGGATCACCCTTCATGAACAATAATTACCGGCGTTGTAATGTTAAGTATCCTTCTTAAATAGTATCAATGGGATATGAGTGGGGTAGACTGCGGGTACAAAGATAACTAATAAATGATCGTTGTCTATAGCCCAAAAAGAACTTCTTGAGTTGTGGAGTTATTCGGAAACTATAGAATAACTTGTTGGCTGGCGAAATGATGACATATAAATCATTAATTTATTGCTTACAGGCTCAGAAACAGGCATAATATAAACATGACCAAAAAAACTAAAACATCTGCTCGACTCTACCCGCTATCTGACGATGAATCGGTATATTCTCTAAGGCAGGCAGGGTTACTACGCGATGCCGGCCCCAGTTATAGACTGGTAGACCTGTTCTGCGGCGCAGGCGGTCTTACACTTGGTTTTTCACAGTTCTTCGGACAGGTATTTGTACCTGTCTGGGCAAACGACTTTAACGCTTATGCCGCAAAAACGTATGCGGCCAATTTCGGATGTCACTGCACAACCGACGACATATTGGAAATAGTTGAGAACCGCATTAGTGAGATACCGAAAGCCGATGTGGTTATTGGAGGACCGCCCTGCCAAGGTTTCAGCCTTCTAAATAAACAACGGAAGGACGACTATAGAAAACAGCTTTGGCGTCCTTATCTCCAAATTGTGGAACATACCGGCGCACAGGTTTTTGTAATGGAAAATGTTCCTCAATTGCTCGGGTCTGAGGAACATGACGAGATAGTTGTTGCTGCCCGATCTCTCGGTTTCAAGTTGTCCTGGGCGAAACTTTGTGCTGCCGATTACGGAGTTCCTCAAACCCGCTGGCGGGCATTTATTGTCGGTTGCAAGTTTACCGACCCATCAAAGTTTTTCCCGCCCAAGAAAACACATCGAAGGCCTGAAGGGCTGGAAACGGGCCTTCTTTTTACCGACGAATTTAATAAGCATATTTCTCAGGTACAGCCTTGGCGAACGGTTCGGACCGCGATCGGCGATCTTCCCGAACCGGTCGGCACGGAAATCCGGCAGGTACAGCCGCCTTTGGATTTGCACTTCGGAAGAACGCCGACATCCTTGAGTTTGGAGAGATACAAGACGATTCCCAAAGAAGGAATGAATCGTTTTGATCTTCAAAGACGTGCACCCGAAATCACGCCCCCCTGCTGGATTCGCAAAACACAAGGCGGTACCGACCTTTTCGGCAGGCTCTGGTGGGACAGACCTGCCTTCACCATACGTACCGAGTTCTTTAAGCCGGAAAAAGGGCGCTATTTGCATCCAAGTCAACACCGCCCTATTACTCACCGCGAGGCAGCGCGACTCCAATCATTCCCCGACTCGTTCAGGTTTGTAGGCACCAAAATTGAAATCGCAAAACAGATAGGCAACGCCGTCCCGCCGATGCTCGCCGCCAGAGTTGCGGACTGCGTCCTTTCCCTGTTTACGAGCAGGAAAGCGACAGCTGATGGACAGGTTTACGGAGCAAAAACGGAAACAGATTATGGCGAGTATCAAAGGGTGTCACACTCTACCCGAGAAGTTGGTACGACGCTGTCTTAGAAATCTCGGAATACGATTTCGGGGAAACGTAAGGAGATTATCAGGCACACCTGACATGGTGATTCGAGGCCAAAAGAAAGCGGTCTTTGTCCACGGTTGCTTTTGGCATGGGCACAAAGGTTGTCCGAGAGCGGCAAGGCCGGAAACTAACAGGGTTTTCTGGGATAAAAAGATCGATGGGAATATGGCAAGAGACCGCCGGAACCTCCGCGAATTGAAGAAAGAAGGTTGGTCTGTGCTCGTTATTTGGCAATGTCAAACAAAAGATGAAACCGCTCTTATGAGACGCCTTCAGCGGTTTGCTGAAAAGGAGTAGCTGTGGGTGCACGAGACAAGCTGAGAGAGCACTTTCTATCCAATGTCGGAAAGGTTTTGACGACCCAGCAACTCCGCAAGGTTGCCGGTGTCAGCGAGTACGGTCGCCGAATACGAGAGCTACGCGATGAGGAAGGGTTTCAGATCAAAACTCACATAGACAGAGCAGACTTGAAACCCGGCGAATACATATTAGAGGCCCTTGACCAAATGCTGGTCATTGCACGAACCATCAGCCCTCAACTACGAAACGAGATACTTGAACGTAACGGGTTCACCTGCCAGCTTTGCGGCGCCGGTCCGGGCGACACCGATCCCTTTAATCCGCACCGTAAGGTAAGGCTACACATTGATCATATAATTCCCATAAGCCAAGGTGGCACCGATGATAAGGACAATCTCCGGGTCTCCTGTTCTGCCTGCAATCAAGGCAAAGCAAACCTACAGCCACCCAGTGAGACCGCTCTAAACATCGTAGCGAAAATCAGAAAGCTCTCGAAATCTGAACAAAGAGAAATCTACGAAATATTGAAGCGTAAATTTGAGACAAAACCTTGAAGAATCAGCCAACAAGTCGATGCAGCCAATCGCCTGGAAACCCGGTTCTGGCTGATCTTTACGTTAGATCCATCATTTCAAACGCAAATCCTCAAAATTTTTCATCCACCACGCTTGTTGCTTTGTAGGTGAAGACAGCATTTGTTTGCTTACTCCTAACCCGGCGAAGCCGGAACCAAATAAGTTTTGGAGAATTTTCTTAAAGTTAGATTTGAAAAAAATCTCCGCAAACGATTTACTGTAAAGGGATCCCGGAGACAGCAAAAAATATTCTGCCAAAATAATCTCTAACCTTACGACTTTATATGAAAATAAATCCAACTACTTGATAATTTTCATGCTTTGTTGTGCCCGCGCCGGGCATGGGGGTTAGTAACTAATATTCAAATGTCATTTTGTGAAAGAGCGAGTCAGCCTGATGGTATTTAATAACTTTTAAATTTATTTCTGTCGTTTGCTATAACAGCGAGGGATGAAATACCATGAACAGAAACAGCGTTAACTTGCTCATCGGGGGAGAGGCAGGCCAGGGTCTGGTGACAATAGGACAGATACTCGCCAAAAGTCTGGTGCGCAGCGGCTATTCAATTGTCGTGACCCAGAGCTACCACTCCAGGATTCGCGGCGGTCACAACACATACACTATCCATGCAGGCGCCGATAGGGTAATTGCCCCACTGGAAACGATAGATATTCTTGTGGCTCTCAATGAGGAGACAATGACGTTGCACCGCCATGAAATCTCCCCTGATGGGATTATTATTGCCGATGAGGCGTTTGGCATCTCCGATGACGTCTCCCTCAGGGTGCCTTTCAAGGAATTGGCCAAACAGGGGTTCTTGAATATCGCCGCCCTTGGTGTTGTTGGTTCCATCATTGGTCTTACCGAAGAATCAATCGCCGGGACAATGGATAAGTTCTTCGGCAAGATGGACCAGAAGACCGCTGAGGAAAATCGCTTGGCGCTGAGTAACGCCTTTCGCTGGACAACGGGCCGGTCCGTATCCTTTTCGAAACTCCCACCTGTCTCCGATCCCCCGAAACGCCTGATCATGAACGGAAACGAGGCGATTGCCCTGGGGGCGCTTTCCGCCGGATTGAAATTTTACTCTTTCTATCCGATGACCCCGTCAACCTCTATAGGAATCGCCCTGGCAGGCTGGGCCGAAAGGATGGGTTCGATCGTGGAACAGGCGGAGGATGAAATTGCCGCCATCAATATGGCCCTTGGGGCGTCTTTTGCCGGTGCGCCGAGTATGGTGAGCACTTCCGGAGGCGGCTTCGCCTTAATGGTCGAGGGGGTGAGCCTGGCGGCGATGACCGAAACCCCTGTTGTTATCGTGGTAGCCCAACGCCCGGCGCCGGCCACCGGACTTCCTACACGCACCGAACAGGCGGACCTGAATTTTGTTCTCTACGCCGGTCATGGAGAATTCCCTCGCGCCATTCTTGCCCCCGGCACGGTGGAAGAATGCTTCCACCTGACATACAGGGCATTCGAGCTGGCGGAACGATACCAGGGACCGATCTTTATCTTGACCGACCAGTTTCTCGCCGACTCCTATCGAGCCGTGGCGCCCTTTGACGTTGAAAACCTGTCCCCTGTAAGCCCCGGTTCCGATCCGGCCTCGTCATCTTCCCCCTATCAACGCTATGCCCTGACGGATAACGGCATATCTCCGCGGTTGCTGCCGGGGATATCTATGCAGCTTGTTGTTGCCGATAGCGATGAGCATACCGAGGACGGCCATCTTACCGAGGACCTGACGGTGCGCCAACGGATGGTGGAAAAGCGTCTCAAAAAGGGAAAAGGAATAAGGGCGGAGGCGATCCCCCCGCAGATGGAAGGGGATAAAAGACCAGACCTCCTTATGGTATCATGGGGATCAACGAAGGGTGCAGTTTTAAAAGCAGCCTCTCAGATGAGGCATACTGGGAAAAATGTGTCTACTCTCCACTTTTCGCAGATTTGGCCCCTGGTGTCTGAACAGTTTATGGATTATCTGCAGGGTGCCCGGGAGGTGGTTTCTTTAGAAGGAAATGCTACCGGGCAACTGGCGGGATTGATCAGACGAGAGAGTGGCTTTCTGATTGAGAAGCAAATTCTAAGGTACGATGGCCTACCCATTACGCCAGAATACATCCTTCGGGAACTTACGAAATAGATTTAACCCATAGTGAGGATAACAATGGTAACAATCGCCGATTATGGAACGTATGAGACAGCATGGTGTCCAGGTTGTGGAAACTTCTCCATTTTGAAGGCAGTGAAAGAGGCCCTAACAGCCAGCCAGTTAGAGCCTCATCAGGCGCTCTTTGTCTCCGGTATCGGACAGGCAGCCAAAGCGCCTCACTACCTGAATGCTAATGTCTTCAATGGTCTGCATGGCCGATCTCTGCCTGTGGCAACGGGCGCTAAACTCGCCAACCCCCGACTCACTGTCATCGTTGAGAGTGGAGATGGGTGCAATTATGGAGAAGGGGGAAACCATTTTCTGGCAGCCATACGTCGCAATATTGACCTGACGCTGCTGGTTCACAATAACCAGGTGTATGGCCTGACCAAGGGACAGTCCAGCCCCACTTCGGAGGAAGGATTTGTTACCAAGGCTCAACCTGGCGGTGTAGCCTCGACCCCGTTTAACCCCGTTGCTGTAGCCGTTGCTATGCACGCCGGCTTTGTCGCACGGGCTTTTACCGGACTGCCTGATCACCTTTCGGATTTAATTCAGCAGGCGATAGCGCATCGCGGCTTTTCTCTTATTGATGTGCTACAGCCCTGTATTTCTTTCAATAAGGTTAATACCTTTGCCTGGTACAAGAAGCGGTGTTATCAGTTACCCTCGGATTACAACCCGGCAGACTGGGGAGCAGCAATTAAGGCGGCCGATCAGTGGGGGGAGCAAATCCCCCTCGGCGTCATATACCGGAATGACAGGCCACCGTTTGAAGAACACTTCCCCGTTTTGAACCAGGGTCCGCTGGTGGGGCGGGATGTGGACCGGATGATGCTGAAAGAGATCATGGAAGGATATGCATGAGGAATCAGGCGGTCTGATTGGGAGGCTTCCTATGAAGTCTGAGATTAACGCTTTTTAAACCCCTACACCGTACCTCTTTATCCGCCAGATAGTCCTTTGTGCGCATTCTTCCGGTTTCAGAGAGGTATCTATTACGAGGTGATTCCTTTCCGGAGTCTCTGTAATCTCCTCAAAATCACCCTTTTGGAGCTGGAAAAGCTCCCACCGGCCGTCCGACACCTCCTCCGGATCAGACGTCCGCAAATGGAGACGCTCGGCAATAACCTCTTCCGGGCAGATACACTCAATGACAAAGAAGTCGGCCAGTGCCCTCTGTGCGGCTCTAACTGCCTTCATTCGTTCCTCCCTTCTTTTGTAGGAAGCATCAATAATGACTGATCTGCCCTCCTGAAGCTTTTCACATGCCATGGCAAGTGCCTCTTCATAAGTTCTCCGGGAGATATCATCAGAATATATACCCTTGCCGAAATCTTCGTAGTGGCGTTCCGTAGGCATGAGGTGGAAAATTTCCTTACGCAGAACATCGGTGCGAATGACCTCGGCGCCAAGGTAGGGGGCGATATTCCTGGCCAGGACGCTTTTTCCCGTTCCCATCAGTCCTGCCATCAGGATCAGGGTCGGCTTTTCCAGGCGGGAGGAATATGCGTAAGCCAGATCAAAATAGCGGGAGGCGGCCTCCACCGCTTCCCGACGTTTTTCCTCTTGTATGCTCTTTTCATCTATCAGGAAGCTCGTAACCTTACCCCGCACATAGGCGTAGTAGCACTTGTAAAAATTGAGAAGGGTAAGGATATCTGTGTCAGCAGAATATCCGACATAGGTTCTCACAAAGGCATCGGCGTGCTCCGGATAGCCGTTGTAGTCTAAATCCATCGCGAGAAAGGCCACTTCGGCAGCTACATCCTCAAATCTGAACCGTTCGTTAAACTCGATACAGTCAAAGATGATAATGCCGTCGGTGATGCAGATATGTTCAATGTGCAGGTCTCCATGACAATCCCTGATTCTATGGTTTGCCACCCTTTTTCTGAAAAGGGACTCCTTCTTGCCCATAAAGTCGTAGACGTAGAATTCGATAAACCTGTACTTATATTCAGGGATGGTTATCTCGAGATAGGGTTTTGTCTGGGCAAAATTTTCCTCGTGGTTGCGGCGGATCGTCTCTGGCCCTCCTGTTAGATTGATCCTGTCCCCCGTCGCTGCCCTCCTGTGGAAGTCTGCCAGTTTCCTGGCGATGGCCTCCATGATGGAAACATCCACCTCCCCCGCGGCAAGTAGTTTTTTCAACATCCTCTCCTGCGGGAGTTTTCTCATCTTGACGGCATATTCAACAATACGCTCCCCCTTCCCCAGAACGATGTTGCCACCAGCATCCTCACCTATTTCGACAACCTCAAGATACGTATCCGGGGCCAGCCTCTGGTTGAGCCTCAGTTCTTCATGACAGAAATACCCCCTCTTATCGAGATCGGTAAAATCAAGAAAACCAAAATCAACGGCCTTTTTGACCTTGTATACATAATCCCCCGCGATAAATATGTATGAGGCATGGGTCTGGATTAATTCAACCCTCTCCGGCATGTGGGGGTAGAACTCTGGTTTACTCATCGTCTCGACCAGTTTGGGTTGTGTCATCTTATTACTCCATTACCTCCCACGGAAAAACTTATCCCCACCACATCTACATCTTCCGGACGCCGAGGCGATAAGGGAGGGGGTCGCAGGCTATCTTCCTTTAAACGCCGGTTCCCTTTTTTCAATAAACGACTTCATACCCTCAACCCTATCTTCACTATTCCAGCACACACCAAGGGTCATCACTTCGTAATCCACTGCCTGAGCCAGGTCCATCTTATAAAAATTCTGAAGCCCTCTCTTTGCCAGGGCTATCGGTATCGGGGCGTTCCTGGCCATTTTCCGGGCCAGTTCTTTTGTGACCTCTCTAAGATTATCGTGGGGCACCACCTTATTGACAATACCAATCCGCAGTGCTTCTTCAGCATCTATCAGGTCTCCAGTGAAAATCAGTTCCGCTGCCTTGGCATAGCCAACCAGCCTGGGCAAAAACCATATGCCTCCCCAATCAGGATGTACCCCTCGTTTGACAAAGACCTCGGAAAATCGAGCGCGGTCACTTGCGATCCGGATATCACAGGAGAGCGCAAGGTTGCACCCACCGCCCGCCGCCACCCCATTTACAGCGGCAATAACCGGTTTTTCGACGGAGTTGATCAAAAGAACGATCTTGTTCATGACAGGCCGTTCGCTGGTAGCGGCATTTGAAAGGGCTTTTGTACTGCCGGAGACAAATTCATCCACATCTCCTCCAGCGCAGAAAGCCTTTCCCGCCCCTGTAATCACTATCACACGCACATCGCCATCAGAGGAGGCAAGTTCAAGGGCTGCCAATATCTCCTGCCGCATATTGCCGCCTAAGGCGTTGTATTTTTCCGGGCGATTTAACGTGATCGTGCCAATGCCATCCTCTTTTTCAAATAATACGAATTCCCATTCCATCATCTCTTCCTCCTTATGCTATGCTCTCCATGATGTTTATGACTCAAATGTTCCAGCCAGCTCAGAAGACAGCCTTTTTGCCCCTTCGACCATCTCTCGCGTAAGTTCTTCAATGCTGATAACTTCCCTTATCAATCCCGCTACCTGTCCTGCTACCATAATCTTGTTGTCGGGGTCATCTCCGCCGGTATGGAACAACCTATCCGCAAAGGCATTAATCTCCTTTAAACCGGCCCCCGTTTCCTCCATTTCACGAATAGCCATAACCGCATTATTTCTCAATGCCCTGAGAGGAAACCCCTTTCTGGCCGCAATCATTGTGCTGTTGTCTCTGGCATCTATAATCGCCTGTTTATATACTTTAGAAACAGGACACACTTCTGTGGCAAGAAAACGGGTGCCCATCTGGATGCCCTCGGCGCCAAGCGCATGTACCGCTATCCAACCACGCGCATCACCTATGCCTCCTGCTGCAACCACCGGTATCCTGACCGCATCTACTGCCTGGGGGATGAGCGTCAAGGTGCTCACGTCATCACGTCCCACGTGTCCCCCCGCCTCTGTTCCCACGGCAATAACAGCATCTACCCCCGCATCCTCCGCCTTTTTTGCCAACTCTACTGTAGGGGCCAGGTGCAACACCTTAATCCCTGCCTCTTTAATCCTCTTTATGAGTTTACCGGCATCACCAGCCGAGGTGGTGATCGTCTTTATCCCTTCTTCAATCGCTATCTCCAGGGCCTCAAATGCATTGGGCCTGTAGACAGGGATGTTTATACCGATGGCTTTATCCGTCAATTCACGGGCTTTTCTGATCTCTTTTCTCAAAGGCTCTGCTTCCATTCCTGAGGCAGCTATTATGCCGAAGCCTCCACTGTTTGAAACAGCAGCCGCCATTTTCCCAAGTGTAATAAACCGCATTGCCCCCAAGATAATCGGGTATTTTGAGCCCAATATCTCAGTAACCCTGTTTTTCATAGAGACTCCTTTTCATCCGCTCTCAATAACCCCGTAGAAAGGTATGTATCTTTTCCGCTGTGTGCTTACCGATTCCGTCAACCTGTTGCAGCGCCTCTACCGAGGCCTCTTTGATCTTTTTTATGTCACCAAAAAAGGTGAGTAACACCTTTTTTCTATCCCCGCCGATACCGGGAATCTCATCAAGGACAGATTGAAAATCACCTTTTTCTTTCAAATTACGGTGGTAGGAGATAGCAAAGCGATGGGCCTCATCCCTTACCCTCTGGAGTAAAAAGAGGCAGGCAGGCCACCTTGAAAGGTAAAGGGGGTCTTTTCTGCCGGGGAGATAAACTCTGTCTCCCTTTTCCCCCTTGGCCAGGCTGATTATATCAATCCCCTCTATACCCAAATCCCGCAACACAGAAACCGCTACCCCGAGATGACCTTTCCCCCCATCAACCATTATCAGATCAGGAAGATTTTCTCTGTTCCTGTACCGCCGTCTCAAGACTTCATACATCATGCCGTAATCATCGGCGCCGGTAACTGTTTTGATCTTGAAGCGTTTGTATCCCCCCTTCCAGGGACTACCCGCTGCAAAGGTCACCATGGAACCAACGGCATACTGACCGCCAATATCAGAGATATCAAAGCATTCTATCCGCTCCGGCGGTTTCCTCAGATGAAGAATTTCGGCAAGTGTCCTGATTGTCTCCTCCGATTTATCGGTGGACAAGTATTCCGTCTTGAATATATTTTCGGCATTGCGCCGGGCGATACGGAGAATGTCCATCCCCTGCCCTCTTTTAGGCGTTACAACTGATGCTGTTTTCCCCCTTTTTTCCGCAAGCCATTCCTCTATAACTGCCCTGTCTTCCATATCATCAGGAACAATAATCTCCCCGGGGATAAAAGCCTCTCCATCATAGTACTGTTTTAGAAGCGATGAGAGTATCTCTGAGGTCTCAATGCCGGCCCTTATCTTAAAAAGGGGGAATGCCTTTTTCCCGATAAGCTTACCCTTTCGGATGTAAAGGACGCATATCTGGGTCAGGTTCCCTTCCCGGTAGAGACCGAAGACATCCTGATCTTTAAATGACATGGAGACAATCCGCTGCTTTTCAAGGGTCCTCTTGATGGCCGCTATCCTGTCTCTCAGGATGGCGGCTTCCTCAAAGTTTAAGCGCTCCGCAGCGGCATTCATCCTAAAATGGAGGTCGGCGATCAATTTATTTTCCCGACCTTCAAGAAAGGCCGCTCCATCTTTTGCCAGTTGCCGGTACGCCTCGCTCATAATGCCGGCGAGACCGAGGCAGGGGGCAAGACACCTTTTCATCTGATACTCCAGGCAGGCTCTCTTTCGACTCTTCAATTCCCGGTCCCGGCAGGTACGGATGGGAAATATCTGCTGGAGAAAATGGAGCGTTTCTTTTGCCGAGGCGCTGGAAGGATAGGGGCCGAAATATCTGGCCCCGTCTTTTTGTGGCCGCCTGACAAGTTGAAAACGGGGGAAGGGATCATTCAGATTGATCCTGATATTGAAATAAGCCTTATCATCTCTAAAATTGATATTGTATCTGGGCCGGTGTTCTTTGATGAGATTGTTCTCGAGGATCAGGGCCTCCTTTTCCGTCTCCGTAGTGATAAACTCCACATCATGAATCCTGGAGACAAGAAAAGGTATCATGAATCTCGAATCTGTTCCCCCAAAGTATGCATGTACACGGCTTTTCAAATCCCTTGCTTTACCGACATAGATAACTTCCCCCTCTTTGTCCCTCATGATATAGACACCTGGCGCCCGGGGGATATTCCTGATTTTGCTTTCGAGGATATTTCTCATGATGAACCCAAATCCTCAGAATTAAGTATCAGTTCTTGCTCATCATCCGTTTCACCGCTTTCTCAAGCCCATCCAGAGTCAGCTCAAACATGGGAAATATTTCACGAATGATGGGAATGGTGCCGGTATAGGGCCATTCTATTTCGAGCTTTGGGTTAAGCCAGACGGAATGGCGAAAAGTCTTGCTGATAAAGCGGAGTCTCTCGATGCTTGGCCTTCTTGATATCTCTTCAAAATGAATGGAACCGCCGGTTTTCGTAAGCTCATAGGGGGCCATGCTCGCATCCCCTACTACAACAAGCCTTGCATCAGGGTCAAGTCGCGCAAGTTCATCAACGGGAAAGGGCTTGCTGCATCTTGGCGGATCTTCCCAGAGTTTGTCGTAGATAGTGTTATGAAAGAAAAAAATTTTAAGGTCTTTGAACTGGGCCCTGGCATAGTTAAAGAGCGTCTGAACTATCTCGATATAAGGTTCCATGGACCATCCGCCGTTATCAATTGCCAGAATCACCTTCAGGCGGTCTTTAAGACGCCGATCAAAAACGACTTCGATTTCTCCGGCGTTTTTCATCGTCTGATAGATGGTTTTGTCAACATTAACCCGGTCTTTGGGGCCAACCGGAACCATGTTCCTGAGCCTTTTTAATGCTTCGCCCATCTGCGACTGTGTAAGGGGGCCGTCCTGGGAATAGTCACGGTATCTTCGACCCATTGCCACCTTAACGGCGGATTTATTGTGCGAGACTCCTCCAACCCTCATCCCTCCGGGGTGGTATCCGGAATGCCCGACAGGCGAAGTGCCTCCTGTGCCTATCCACCTGCTGCCGCCATGATGGGCCTCGGTCTGCTCCTTCAAGCGATCGAGGAAGTACTTGATCAATTCCTCCGGAGTCATCCTGGACAGCTCTTTTTCATCAACCCCGAGAGCTTCGGCAAGCTCAAGAGGATTCTTGAGCCATTGATCGAGCATTGCCCTGGCAATTTCAGAAAGCTCAAATTCGGTTGGGTCTTTCAGCTCCTCGCCCTCAAATTGATGGGCGAAAACCTGATCATAGAGATCAAAGTATCTTTCGCTCTTAACCAGTATTGAGCGGGCAGCGCTGTAAAAATCATCAATGGAGACGATAATCCCCATACTCAGGGCTTTCTGAAGCCTCAGAAAGGATGTGGGAGATACCGGGATTCCTGCTTCCCTTAAGGTATAGAAGAACTCTGTAAACATAGTCTATATTTTAAACAGAGCCACAGCGTTCTGGGCCACTGCATAATCCTGACTTTTCTTAAAAAGGACTCCCGGAAAAGGGACATCGCCTCTTACAAGGTCTTTGATATTGAAATCAGGGTCAGATCGGAGAGCCCTTATCCAATTGATAAGCTCGCGGGTAGCAGGCTTCTTTTCCACCCCCCGGATATCCCTCACACGATAGAAGGCATTTACGGCGCTATCAAGCAAACTCTTGCTGATATCAGGGAAATGAACGGTCACGATTTTTCTCATCATTTCTTGATCGGGGAAGGCGATGTGGTGGAAATTGCATCGGCCAAGGAAGGGGTCCGAGAGGTCTTTTTCGGCATTTGAGGTGATGATGATCACAGGTCTGTTTTTCGCTCTTATGGTTTTGTCAATTTCAATGATGTCAAACTCCATCTGATCAAGCACATCCAGCATATCGTCCTGGAAATCAGTGTCGGCCTTGTCTATCTCATCAATCAGCAGCACCACCCTTTCTTCTGAAACAAAGGATTGCCCTATTTTCCCCATTTTGATGTACTCTTCAATGTCGCTTACATCCCGCTTTGAGTCCCCGAACCGGCTGTCGTTCAGTCTGGTTAATGTGTCATACTGATAGAGGGCTTCGATAAGTTTCATGCTTGATTTCACATTCAGCGCAATGAGCCTCATTTTCAGCGCCTCAGCAATTGCATGGGCCAACATGGTTTTTCCTGTTCCCGGCTCACCCTTCAGAAGAAGAGGCATTTCAAGAGCCATGGAGATGTTTACAATTTTTGCAAGTTCTTCATCCAGCACATATTTTGATGCGCCGGTAAAGCATAACTGTGAATATTCTGTGTGCATTTTCTGACTCCTCGAAGTAACGTGATTTTCATTCCTGCTCAAGGGAATGTCGTTTATGATTTACCGTATCATGGGGAGATCGCCCATGATAATCACTCCATTTTATGATTTAATACGTGTTAATTGGGCGTTAATTGGGACGAATTCATTTTTCTGCTTTTCTCCGAACAAGGGAAAAACGGGACGGAGAAAATTTAACCCGGTCGCAGTATGCCCGTTCCATGTGGATTGAGTAGTGGCATAACGCATAATTTCACTTGTTTCATCCAGCAATTTACGTTTTTCTGATGTTGACATCTGTTCCTATTCCCTGTTAAAATAACTGCGCTTTATTGATAACAGGCATGGGGCAAATTTGCCAGAAAATTCATTCAATCTAATAAGCGGTTTATCAAGGCATATCGGCCTGATAAGCAACGGTTAGGAGTTTTCCCAGATGGTATTCTTAGGATAAGCATTTTTAAAATTTTCTACGTACAAACCAAGGGATAAGATATGCAAATTGGAATACCAGAGGATAGATCCCGTAAAATCGCTACCAAAGAGTATAACACATATGTGGCGAATGGGATCGATAAGCACAAACCCACGGCTATAGCACCATCTTCTCTTCTGTGTCCATTTCCAATCGATTTAAAACAAAAGCTCGATGAAAAACATTTGGTAGTTGAAAAATCACTTCACCGCGCAATTGGTAAGCCATTTTATTCAGATAATGGTTTTATTTTATATCAAGGGGATTCAACAGAATTCCTTGAAAAAATGGCTGATAATGAAATTCAGGTAGATTTAACTTTAACCTCTCCTCCTTACAATATTGGAAAGGAGTACGAAAGCCCATTGGATGTCGAGGATTACATAAAATGGTGCGAGAAATGGATGGACAAGATTTATGAAATAACCAAAGAATACGGGTCATTTTGGCTAAATGTCGGCTATTTGGAGGTGCCTCAAAAGGGTTTGTGCGTGCCTATTCCTTACTTATTGTGGAATAAATCAAAATTCTATCTTTTGCAGGAAGTTGTCTGGCATTATGGAGCTGGAGTCTCCACAAAACGACACTTAAGCCCTCGTAATGAGAAGTGGCTGTTTTATGTTAAAAATCCAAAAAACTACACGTTCAACCTCGATGAAATCCGTGATCCGAACGTAAAATACCCTAATCAAAAAAAGGACGGTAAATATAGATGTAATCCGCTTGGGAAGAATCCATCAGACGTATGGGAGTTTCCAAAAGTCACTACTGGAATCAAACGCAGTTCGAAGGAACGCACAGGGCACCCAGCCCAATTCCCACTTGGGGTAGTAGAAAGAATAATTAAAACATCTTCTATGCAAGCGGATATGATAATTGATCCTTTTGCTGGTTCAGTTTCTGCAGGGATAGCTGCGTATGGGTTGGGGCGGCTCTTTATTGGAATTGAATTAAAAACAGAATATTGCCAACTAGCAGTTGATAGATTTGAATCGTTTAAAAAGAAGAGACGAATCGCACAGAGTCAAATGAAGCTTTTTTAAGGTTTCCGATAGAGTTCCAGAAGCTTATTGTTCTCTACTTCGGTTGGTAATCGAGATTGTTGGCCTGTAGGAGCTTTTTGCCCCATCCAATCTTCGGAATCGAGCCACCCGAAACGTATGAGCCTAATGTGGGGGTATTTAATTGTCTTTGAAAATTTCTCAAAATTTACCGCCAAATAATATCCAGATTTTGCTTTCTTTCCTTTCGATGGAGTTGCCTGGGCGTAACTTCGATTACCGTAAATATGGTTTGGGTCCGAAGATGTCTTGACTTCAATGGAGTATCTATCGTCAGGTATATAAACAATGTCCTTGTCAGATGTATTTTTTTCTCCTCGCCATTTATTAGGATATCGCGCTGCTAGTTCGAGGGGAATGAGCTCATGCAAAAAGAAACCCATTGTTTGTGGCTTCGGAAATATGTCTTTGCCAATACGGAATCCCTTTGTACCCATTTTGGAGTCAAATATCGATCTCCACACCGAGAGAACTACATCAACTATTTCATCTTGGGCGAGAGGGTGGTTGTCCAATAACTTTTTTGTTATTTCGAGCCATCGATTGGGTTTCAGCCCTCTATATGGTGACGGCATCACGAAATTCCCTCCACAAGATCGGAAGCAGTCACCCCCTAACGCACGAGCGATCTCCACAATATTCTGAAGGCTCACATTTCGCTCACCACGTTCAATTGCACCGATATAGGTTCGGTGAAGACCGCAAGCTTCAGCAAGTTCTTCTTGTGACCAGCCGGCATTTTTTCGGAGACGCCAGATGTTCTCACCAAGGGTTGTTTTGGGATCTCTATTCATGGCAAGAATATCGACAAAAGATGTCTAAAAGTCTACAGACTATGAGTAGCATTTGTACTCATGATACATCTGGTTCGTAAAATGGCCCCTAACCACCGCATCAACTCAGACTGGCAGTTCCGCTGCGCTCCATTGCCAGCCGGTTAAGCTGAGCGTTGGGCTTTCTTCTATAGAAGTGTGGATACTTCTGAAATAGTTCAGATGTACCTCAAAACGGCAGAATGTGCGAACTGGTTCGAATATGTTATGGGGGAACCATTGATTTTGAAATTGCAATCTTCTACTGTTCCTACTTCACTCAATTCAAAACCAATTCGAATCCTGCTTGGTAGGTCGCTTAAGAGCGGTACTTATGCTATTTTATTGGTTGGGGGAAAGGTAGCTTAGCGAGATGGATAGTAATATCTACACGATAGGCCACAGCAATCACTCACCTGACACATTTGTACGGTTGCTGACTCAGACCGAAATTAAGGTTCTCGTGGATGTACGAAGTAATCCTGGTAGTCCCTGGGCCTTATACAAATCCGCATGATTTGGAGCAGATTCTGAAAGTAGTAGGAATTCAATATCTCTATCTAGGCGATGTGTTGGGAGGTCGTCCTGGTGACCCAGATTGCTACAATCCGCAAACAGGTAAACCGGACTATCAGTCAATGCAAAGTAAAGAGTCGTTTCAACATGGAATCAGTCGGCTTTTGGAAGGTTTGAAGAAGTATCGTATCTGTGTGATGTGTGCTGAAGAGGATCCTTCCTCTTGCCACCGCAACTTGTTGGTTGGCGAGAGTTTGCGGCGAGAAGGTGTTCAAATCTTGCATATTCGTGGCAGTGGTCAAATTCAAACTTATGAAGAGCTTTGGAAGGAGAGATCAGGGGTGGGAATCAATCAACTTTCACTCCCACTGTGAGGCTCCCAGTGACCATATACACCATTGGTTTTACTAAGAAAACGGCCAGAGAATTCTTTGAGGCTTTACGAGGCAGCGGAGCAAGACACCTTATTTAAAGATGGGTTTGTTCTCCTTTGCAGCGAAGTTAAACCAGATCACTGCTACCGCCACATATAGAAGACTTGGGTTTTGATCCAAAGTCGGTCGTCTATGAGGGTTCATGCACTGATGCTGAGTGGGGAAAAGTGCTGCAAGCCAGCTCATTCAGCACAGTTGATGATATCTACGATGGCCTCCTCCAGGAGCATCGCTGGGTAGAGCCAGGAGCCAATACAAGATCAATAGGTACGTTGTCACAGGCATGTGTTACTGCTGTCCGATTACCAGAGTGGTCGAGGAAGCAGGGTTGCTGGATGCAGGTTACTGGAATCTATGCCTTCCCTGACTACCTGGAAGGCAAATCATTTGCTGACTTTTAGCTTCTTGAAAATCGCTGATATTGCATTCCGCTGCGCTATGTTTGTCCTTGGCAGAATCGGCGGAATTGGGAAATTCATGAGGGGTAATTGCGATTTGATTTCAATCTCTTTTTTTAAGGCTTAGCCCTTTGAACAAGGGCTTTAACTCCGGCAACCGTTCATGAGCGACTTTCCAGACGGTCTTCAAATCAACGCCCATATAATCGTGGATAAGCACGTCCCGCATGCCGGCCATTTTGTTCCAGGGGATGTCGGGATACCTTTTGCGAAAAGATGCGGGGATGTGCTTGGCGGCTTCGCCAAGAACTTCAAGGCTCCTGATCACGGCATTGACGGTCTTTTTGTCTGCCGCAAATGTCTCGTAGGTCATGTCACGGGTGAATTCCTCTACTTCGGATACGGCGGTCAAGATGTCATCGAGGTAATCGGCTATCTCCCGCCTTTTAGACATATTCGACCTCGGCCAGGATACGCTTGCCAATGGTTGGTTTGAGAGCTGATTCCATGACCAGATCAACCTTGGTATGTAGTCTTTTTTCCAAGAATTCCCGCAGGTCAACAAAGTCGAAAAGATCGATGTCACGGCTGAAGGTTACGAGGATATCAATATCGCTCTTTTTTCGCTGTTGATCTTTGACGCAGGAGCCGAACAGTCCGACCCGCCGTACTCCGTAACGGGATTCCAGTTCCGGTTTGCTGCTTCTGATGATGTCGAAAATTTCTTGCTTTCCCAATTTGATAAGAATTGTCTTTTAATTTTTCCGTAGCGTAGTATAGAAGTACCTGCCTTATATGTCAAAGAAATTCAGAATAACGAGAGGTTTTACGTCACTATCAAGTTGTCCTTACCGATAACATGATCCCCACTACGTGAAAATATCCATAAATCCAAATTTTTCCCCATCGAATAATCCCCTGTCTGTTAGCTTTATCCGGGGAATAACTGGCAGCGCCATGAATGACAGGGTCATGAAGGGGGCATGCAATGTTGAACCGAAGGCCCGGACTGTACTGTCCATGAGGGTGTATTTTTCTGCCACCGCGGAATAATCCTCGTTGCTCATGAGCCCGGCGATGGGAAGGGGCAGGAACATTTCTGTATCTTTCGCCACCGCACTGAGGCCGCCTTTATTCTCAATGATCAGGTTGACAGCCCGGCAGATATCTTCGTCAGTAACCCCCGTGGCGATGATGTTATGCGAATCGTGAGCGACGCTCGCGGCCATGGCGCCCTTTTTCAGCCCGAAATTTTTGACAAAACCGGTCGCTGCCTGCGCTTCCCGGTAGCGGTTGACGACGACAATCTTCAAAATGTCTCTCTCCAGATCAGATACCACATTCCCCTCTACTATTTTCGGAGGGATAACCAGTTTGTTTGTCATCAACTGACCGGCGATGGCCTCAATCACGTTTATCTTGCCTTTCTTGCCGGGAAGGGTGAAGTCTTTGACCTTGCTTTTCCCCACATTAAAATTATTCACTATTTTTGCCGGTTTTTTCGTGAGGAGTGATCTGCCCTCGGCGGCGACAATCTCCCCGCCGATATATGTTTTTAATACCTGCAAGTTATCGAGACTATCTACCACGAGAAAATCGGCATCATCTCCCCGGCGCAGCAGCCCGACATCTAATCCGTAGTGCAAAACAGGATTGAGGCAGGCAACCTTGAGAACCTTCATCAGATCAAGACCCTGCTCTAATGACCTCTTCACAAGATCGTTGATATGGCCTTTTATCAGTTCATGGGGATGGATATCATCACTACAGAACATGCAGCTCCCACCTGAAAATCCCCCCAGCCCCCCTTTTCCAAAGGGGGGTGAGGGGGGATTTTCATCATGATCTTTCAGGAGAGGCATTAGTTCATCGAAGTTTCTCGCTGCCGAACCCTCCCTGATCATAACTTTCATCCCCAGCCTGATCTTTTCCCGCGCCTCTTCTATGGTAAAACACTCGTGGTCCGTGGAGATACCTGCGCTTGCATATTTTTCGAGGTTTTCCCCCATAAGCCCTGGTGCATGACCATCTATCGGTTTCCCGTATTTTTTAGCCGTGCCGATCTTTCTATGGATATCAGGGTCGCCGTTGATCACTGCCGGGAAGTTCATGACCTCGGCCAGGTATTTTATCTCGTCCATTTTCAGAAGTTCTTCCACCTGTTCGGGACCTATGGATGCCCCGCTCGTCTCGAAAGGAGATGCCGGCACACAGGAAGGGGCCCCGAAGAAAAACTTCACTGGTACTGTTTTCGCGTTTTCTATCATGTAACGGATACCCTCCATGCCCAGGACATTGGCTATCTCATGGGGATCGGAGACGACGGCCACCGTTCCATGGACAGCCGCCACCCTGGCGAATTCTGAGGGAGGCAGCATCGAACTCTCGATATGTACATGGGAGTCAACAAAACCGGGGATAATGTATGTTTCCTGCTTTCTGCTTTCCCTCCGGATATCCGCTATTTTACCGTCGGCAATCTCCAGTTTTCCCGGATATATTTCAGAATTTAAGACGTCAACAATGTTGGCGTGGACTGTTTTTACTTCCCCCATTTTTCGCTTCCTCATGCAAGGGTCCCCTTCAGCCTTCAGCCTTCAGCCTCTCACGGATTTTCATTGCCGCCATGATCCCGTCCCCTACGGCAATTGCTGTCTGTCTGAAGGCGCCGTTTTTCACATCTCCGACAAAGTAGAGGCCTCCCCTGTCTTCCATTTTTCGGGCATTAACCTTTAACCCTTCCGAGAGGAAATCCAATTGTGGTTCCCTGCCGACGGCAAATATCAGGTAATGGGCATCTAATTTTGAGATTCCTCCGGGGCGGGAACATTCAAGGAGCATGTTGGAGGGACAGATACTTGTAATCCTGAGAATTTTAGTATCTTCACAGTAAGAGACCGAAGGCGCTGACTCTACCCTTTCCCTCAAGAGGGGAAGACATTTTGTCGTCCTTGACCGGTTGAGGATGACGACTTCGTTTTTTTTGGCGAGATTCAGGGCATAATCGAAGGCGGCATCACCCGCCCCCACAATGACAATTTTTTTTCTCCTCACCTTAAGAAGAGGGTAAACCTCGTAAAAAATCCTGTCTTTTACCTCTTCGACTGTTTCAGGAACATCGGGTTTCTTTGGTTTTGTTCCTGAGGCAACGACTATAACCAGTGAATAATGGACTCCACGAGAGGTTGCCACTCTGAACAGGTTGTCTTTGAGGTCGAGCCCTGTCGTTTCTGCGAAACGAACATTAATCGAGTTCTCTGCTAACTGTTTTTCAAAGAGATTCACGAGAGCCGTACCTGATATGCCGCCGGGGAAACCGGGGTAGTTCTCCACCAGGTTAGCGTTTCTTAAGAGACCACCCGTTTCATTTTTTTCCAGGAGGAGGGGAACGATGCCGTAGCGTTTCAGTTGTATCGCTGTTGCAACTCCCGCAGGGCCTGCTCCAATGATAATGACATTCTCAGTTTGCATCTCTCCCCCGGCAGGCGGTAAGTAATTCTTCCACGAGCGCCGGTACGGCAAATCCGTGGGAGAGATTCAAAAGCGTCGCCAGATGAAACCTTTCATTATAGGAAGCGGTGCCGTCAACGGTGAAAAAAACCTCAAATCCCCTGACAAAAGCGGAACGTGCGGTGGTTTCACAACAGAGATGCGTCATTACTCCGCATATCACTACCTGGGTTACCCCTTTTCCCCTCAGAATATCTGTCAGGGGGGTTTCAAAAAAGGCGTCATACTGGCTCTTTTTAAGAACCATACCGCTTGAAATATCTAATTCATCAATGATCTCACTTAGTGGGTTTTCTTCCCCGATCAGGTCTTGCCACCATTTTGCCATCATTCCTGCGTTTTGGGGAGAATTGAGATGCCGTGTAAAGATTAGGGGCAGACCTTTTGCTACATAAGCCTCTTTCAGTTTCGCAATGAGAGGAATTATCGCCTGGGCGCTGGGAATAAAGGCATGGGAAGAAGCGCTCAAAAAGTATTTCTGCATATCCAGGATCAGTAGCGCCGAACACTCCGGTACGAAGACAAGATCACGCCTTTTTATGCTCTGAAGCATGGTTCTTGCCTTCTGGTGGATAGATGCTTGGGAAAAATACCGCTCTTTCATCATAAGCAAGGCAAGGCTTTCCTTACCCTTTTCCGGATGGCATCGGTCTCGCGCGGAGAGAACCACTCGACATCCTTATCCGCTTTAAACCAGGTCAACTGGCGTTTGGCGTAGCGCCTCGTGTCGCGCTTTATCGTCCTGACCGCCTCCCCAAGAGAGTATTCCCCCCGCAGATAACCCACGATATGTTTATAACCGAGAGACTGCATCGGCTTGATGGTTTCATCATAACCCATGGCTAATAGATTACGGACTTCATCGGTAAAGCCGTCCTCTATCATCTTCTCTGTTCTCTGCTCGATCCTGGCATATAACTGTTCTCTCTCCGTCATCAGACCGATCTTGAGGCATTCATAGAGATTATCCCTGAAATGGTGTGCCTTTTGCTGTTCCACAATGGACTTGCCGGTCAGCTCCAGGACCTCGAGGGCTCTTATAATCCTGCTGATATCGTTGCCGTCAATCAGGGCGGCAGCCTTTTCATCCTTGACCCTCAGCTTCTCATAGAGGTATCTTTTACCGTGGCGGGCCGCTTCCTGACGGTAAAACTCCCGCAGGTCGGGATCGGCGCCGGGACCTTCAAAAAGCCCGCCCAGCAGCGCCCTGATATAGAGACCCGTACCGCCAACCACAAAGACGGGCTTTTGCAGGCAATTTAACTTCCCGATGATCGCCCCCGCCTCCTTTACAAACATGGCGGCATTAAACTCTTCGTTCGGATTAACCACGTCAATCAGATGATGTCTCACCCGTGTCCGCTCTGCCAATGTAGGTTTTGCTGTGCCGATATCCATATACCGGTAAACCTGCATCGAATCGGTGCTGATGATCTCGCCCCCCAGCTCGTCTGCCAGCCTGATAGCCGCATCTGTCTTCCCGATACCTGTGGGGCCAACGATGATGATCAAACGGGGTTTAGGTTCTTCCCGGCTCATATCCATATCGCCTCCCTCACCTTCGTTTGAACATCCTTTCCATCTCTTTAAAACTGAAGGAGATATAAACAGGCCTTCCGTGGGGACAGGTGGAGGAAAACGGTGTGGCATCCAGATCTCTACATAGCTTAGCTACTTCCGGCGCCGAAAGCCTCTGGTTTGCCTTTACGGCCCCCCTGCAGGCCAGAAAGGCAAAGACTTTATCCTTCTTATCTTGCATACTCAGCGGGTGTCCGGTCTCTGAAAATTCCTCAAGGAGATCCATGATCACCGCCTTCGGCTCGACATCGGGCAGCATGGCAGGAACGGTCTTTACGACAACCGTATCCTTGCCGAACGGCTCCACCTCTATCCCCGCCTCGTCGAGGATTTGCCTGGCTTCCATGAGAAAGGAAAAATCCTTCAGGGGGAGGCTGATAACCTCCGGGATCAGCAACCGCTGGCCGACCGCCCTTTCACCTGCTGCAGGTGCCTTCTCCCTGAATTTCTCAAAGAGGATCCGCTCATGTGCCGCATGCTGATCTACGAGGATCAACCCCTCGGTAGAGGAAAAAACGAGGTACGTGCCGGCAACCTGCCCCACATATTCCAGCTCGGCAAATGATATTCCCGTGAGGAAAGCAAAATCCTCCTCGGCGGTCTCCTCCGGTACGGCCGCTCCTGCCTGTTCTTCCTTTTTGTCGGCAAAGGCTCTCTCAAAGAAGAGTTTTCCCCTTCCCGAAGAAACCGTGTACCGCCTCAGCCCCTCTTCAAGCCCGCTCCGATACCCCTCAGGACTTGCCCTCCCCCCTGATAAAACGGGTCCAGCCAATGTTTCTGTTGCAGGAGAGATACCGGCCAGGGCCCCCGCCAGAACTCCCAGGACAACTTCATAGACATCGCGGGGGGTTCTGAAGCGGACTTCCATCTTAGCGGGATGGACATTGACATCTACCTCGCCGGGGGGAAGATCAACAAAGAGAACAACGGCGGGATACCTTCTGACATCGAGCAAACGCCTGTAAGCCGTCATCACGGCATGGTTCAAAAGATAATCCCTGACGAACCTCTTATTCACATAGCAATAGATGTGCCTGGCGCTGGACCTTGTAAACTCAGGCCTGCAGACAAATCCACTAACGCTTATATCGCTCCTGACTCCCCTTACCGGCAGGATATGATCCATGAAATCGGCGCCGATAACGAGGGAGACCCGCAGCGAGACATCCTGGGTGGCAGGAATGTTCAAAATTTCCTTCCCCCTGGCTACAACCTTCATCCTCACTTCAGGATGGGACAGGGCCGCCCTTGTGATCACATCAAGGCAGTGTCCCTGTTCCGTCACCTCTGCCTTGAGAAACTTCTTGCGGACGGGAACAGGATCAAAAATGCGGTTGACAAGAACGGATGTACCGACAGGACAGCCCGCAGCGGCAATTTCCTTGACCTGCCCGGCCTCAACGATCACCCTCGTACCTGATACAGATTCCCTCTTCCTGGTAACCATCTCGACCCTTGAGATAGAGGCAATGCTGGGGAGGGCCTCTCCCCGGAAACCAAAGGATTTTACCCTGTAGATATCGTCAAACTGGTATATCTTGCTGGTGGCATACCGTGAAAAGGCCAGCGGCACATCCTCATCCTCTATACCCTCGCCGTTATCGGTAATCCTTATGGAGCCACACCCGCCCTTCTCAAGCTCAATAGTCACATCTGTCGCCCCGGCATCAAGGGCGTTTTCGAGGAGTTCCTTGACAATGGATGCCGGCCTCTCGACGACCTCTCCCGCCGCTATCTTGTTGGTTAGTTCCTCAGGCAGAACAACAATTCTTCCTGGCAACGTCAATTCCTCTTTAAAAAATGCGAAGTACCGCAGCCTCTCTCTACTACGGCTGCGATCAAATGATTTAAGGATATCGCTATCCTTATATATGCTATGCGAAGCCGCACCATGTCGTGGTGTTTTCTACGGGTTCCCGGGTGCTTTCCAGTTTGTTTACCGGAAAATCCCCGTCGGGATAGCCGACGGCGATGGCGATGATTATCCGCTTGGACTCGGGTATGCCGGCAAATTCTCTCAATACGCCGGGATACATGATCCCCTGATCCTCGATACAGGTGCCAAGGCCGTAGTCCAGGGCAGCGATACAGATGGTCTGCATCACCGCGCCAATATCGAGCAATGGTCCTGCCTCGCTTAACGCTTTATCCACGGAAATAATGATCGCCGCCGGTGCATCGAAGTAACGGAATCCCCGCTCCATCCATCGCGCCCTCTTCTCCTTATCCTCCCGCTGTATCCCCATGAGCTGGAAGATCCGCTTGGCAAGCTCCACCTGGCGATTCCGATAGATGCTATCATCAGGCCATTTCGCCGCAACATGATCCGGATGAGGCTTCTCCCCGGAATTGAGCTTCTCCACATTGGCCCGCCTTACATTTTCCAGAACATTCCCGGTAATCACGGTAAACTCCCAGGGCTGGGTATTCATCGCCGAAGGGGCACATCCCGCAATTTTTAGGATCTCCCTGAGAATCTCTTTTGGAACAGGGTCAGGCTTGAATCCCCTGATACTCTTTCGTGTTCTTATGGCATCAATAATATCCATATCTCCTCCTTGTATACGATAAGCAAAATTCTTCCTCTCCTTTTCTATTTTTTTCTCTCCGTTTGTCAACACATTTTGTAACTACTCAGGTGTATAGACTGAAGACTGAAGGCCAATAATCATCATTCATGACACAACAACCTGTCAAGGTATCCAAACGATTTTGGCTTTGTGTGGTCGCACATGTTTTTCCCTTCAGTCTATCCACCTTCAGCCTTTATGCCTGAGTAGTTACGATAATTATTGTCCTGGACATGTCTCCCGTTGCATATTATTTTAATAGTACAGGAATTTCCATTTTAAATAACTTTAGGCACTTTAAACTTTAGATCACTTTAGGCACTTAACTGGAGGTTGCCATGTTGGAGATTGATATTCCCGGTTTTGGTCCTGTTGTCCTGGAGCACCTGGTTTCAGATTTTACAGGCACCCTGTCTGTTGGCGGGAGACTTTTACCGGCGGTAAAGGAACACTTGAACGGGATAGCAGAATTTCTAAAGGTACACATACTGACTGCTGATACATTTGGTATGGCTTACGCAGAGCTAAAAGATGTAAATTGCATCATCCAGATTCTTTCCGGCGATGACCATGACATTCAAAAAGAGGAATATATCAGGGGGCTTGGTGCAGAACATGTTGTTGCCTTTGGCAACGGGAAAAATGACAGGCGGATGCTGAAAGCGGCAAGGATTGGCATAGCTGTTTCAGAGGGCGAAGGCTGTGCGGTGGATGCACTGACGGCATCAGATATTCATGTGAGAAGCGCCCTCGATGGGCTCAACCTTCTGCTTAACCCCAAAAGATGTAAAGCAACGCTGAGATTTTAATGTGACAGATAAGGAACAATTATGAAGGTCGAGAGAAAAAGGTGAGAAAATTTTTCGGCTTCGGGAAGGACGGTAAAAATATATTCATTGCCGGCCTGGTGAGCTTTTTTATGGATATAAGCTCTGAAATGATATATCCCCTCGTGCCGCTTTTTCTTGCCAATGTGCTGGGAATAAATAAAACGACCATCGGCCTTATTGAAGGTATCGCGGAATCAACTGCCAGCCTGCTCAAGGTTTTTTCAGGGTGGTTTTCTGATAGACTGGGAAACAGAAAATGGTTCATGGCTGCCGGATACTCCATATCTACCTTGAGCAGACCGATCGTTGCCCTTGCCACAGGGTGGCAACATGTAATGGCTTTCCGTTTTATGGACAGGTTTGGTAAGGGAATCCGCACCGCACCCCGCGATGCCATCATCGCTGAGTCTGCAGATATCACGCATCTCGGAAGGGCATTCGGTTTTCACCGCTCAATGGACACGATGGGCGCAGTCATCGGGCCGGCGATTGCTTTTTTCCTGCTGGTGATACTTTCAAATAACTATCGCAGCATTTTCTGGCTTTCCATGATACCGGGGGTAATTGCCGTACTTCTGATCATCTTTTTTATCAGGGAGAAGAAAAAATTTTCTACCGATCATCCATCAGAAAAGCCAAAACTTACCTGG
>Ga0100400_1000508_pt1 | contig 27000 bp, 32 predicted proteins | sample CryGeymeta201524_FD_80420 | JGI IMG/M metagenome (GOLD analysis project Ga0100400, IMG submission 80420) | Groundwater microbial communities from Crystal Geyser aquifers in Utah, USA - Crystal Geyser metaG 2015-24 | ecosystem: Environmental > Aquatic > Deep subsurface > Groundwater | place: USA... | reverse complement strand
TCAAACTTCATGAAGAGCAGCGTCCCCTTGCGATAGAAGTAATCGACGTCGAGGTTCATCTTCGCCTCGGGCGAGAGTTTCTTCACCATCAGGTAGAAGACCAGGCCCGTAAAGCAAAGGATCTGCATCGTCTCCGAGAGGTGGCCCAGGTTATAGGGGCGGTATTCCACCGGGAAGGGCAGCAGGACATACAACGTCTGCGGGAAGACGCCGATGATGAAGCAGAGAAGGGCGGTGAGTCCCATCGCCCAGAGCATGTTCAGCGGGGGTTCCTTGGCATGGAGAGGCTCCGCCGCTTCCTTGCCGAAGAAGGCAAAATAGGTCACCTTCAAGCCGACGGAGAGGAAGGTTCCGATGCCGGCCAGATTCAGGAACGACATGAGCCAGATCCTCCCCTCATGATGCGCCGCCGAAACGATCATCGATTTGCTGACAAACCCGCTGAACAGCGGAAATCCGGAAATGGATACGGCCCCCACGACGTAAAAAATCATCGTCGGCGGCATGTATTTGTATAAACCGCCGAGGCGGCTGAGTTTCGCCGTCCCGGTCACATAAAGCACGGACCCGGCGCCCATGAAGAGCAGCGCCTTGTAAAGGATGTGGGCAAAGGCGTGGGCTGCGGCGCCGTTCACGGCCATCGCGGTGCCAATGCCGACGCCGGCCACCATGTAGCCCACCTGGCTGATGATGTGATAGGCCAGAACACGGCGGATGTCGTTTTCGATGACGGCGTAGCAGACCCCGAATACCGTCATGGCCGTTCCCATGATCGCCAGGATTTCAAAGCCGGTAAAACCCCTGGCGAGAACGTAAACCGCCGTTTTGGTCGTAAACGCGCATAAAAATACGGCGCCTTCGACGCTCGCCTCCGGATAGGCGTCCGGGAGCCATGCATGGAGGGGCAGTACGGCGGCGTTCAGTGCAAAACCGGCGAGAATCAGGTACTCCGGCCAGGAGGCGTTGGGGGGAAGGATGCTGTTGAAGGCAAGGCTCCCCGTCTTGTGGTAATAGAGCATCATCCCGGCAAAGAACAAGAGACCGCCGAAAATATGGAACAGCAGATAGCGGAAGCCCGCCGCGATCGATTCTTTCTTCCTCCCATACCAGATGAGAAACACGGAAGAAAAGGCCATGATCTCCCAGAAGATGAAGAGGGTCAGGTAATCGCCGGCAAAGAGGGCGCCGAGGGCGCTTCCCACATAAAAGAAACCGGCCATGTGGTGCCCGTCTTCTTCCCGGTGCAGCGCATAGAGGGCGCCCAGGAAGGCCATGATCACGAATACCCACGCAAAGACCATGCTCAGCTTGTCAACGCGCCCGAACACCCCTTCCGCGCCGAGGAAATGGTACGCCCCGTACATCCCGTACTGGGCAAACGCAACGGAGACGATGGCCGCAACGGGGATGAGGAGAATAAACCCCTTTTTTGCCTTCCCCCTAAGCAGCGGCAAAAGCAAGGCTCCCACGAAAAAGAAGAGCGCCGGATGAATCCAACTATCCATAATAATCCTCGTCCTTGCTCAGAAACAGGTGCGCGATGCCTTTGCATATCTTGATGAGCAGAAAGCAGCCCGCCAGCGCAAAAAACGTCCAGAACGCCCAAATCTTATCCACAACGTAATGGGCGTCCTCCCGCGGCAGCAAGATGTCCAGCAAAACCAGCGCGCCCAGGAATACAAAAAAGGCGATCCTCAGCGGCCCGGCTTTCGCTCTCAGGTATTCTATGATCTTCAATACATTCATGGTAAACCCCTAAAATAGCTTCCCGATAAGCCCTACAAAGAAATCAGGAAAGATTCCGAGCACCAGCGAGATGAGCGACGCCAGAACAAGGGGCGCGACCATCGTCAGCGGCGCTTCCTGAATATCTTTTCTACTCCAGCGCTCCTTTTTCCCTTGAAAAAACGCCCGGAACGTAATCGGGACAAAATATCCGGCGTTCAGGAGGCTGCTGGCCAGCAGTACGATGACAATCGGGATATTTTGGATCTCAAGGGCGCCGTTCAACAGATACCATTTCGTAACAAAACCGGCCACGGGCGGCGCGCCGATCATGCTGAGCGACGCCAAGGCAAAGGCCCCCATCGTAAAGGGCATGGCGTAGCCGATCCCCGCCATGTCGCTGATCTTTTTCTTGTGGTGGGCCACATAGATGGCCCCGGCGCAGAAGAACAGCGTGATCTTGCTGAATCCGTGATTGACGATATGAATGATCCCGCCTAACACGCCCGTATTGTCCAAGAGCGCCACTCCCAGGATGATATACGACAACTGGCTGACCGTGGAATAGGCCAGCCGCGCCTTCAGGTCATCCTTCGTGAGGGCGATAATGGAAGCGGCGAGGATGGTGAAGGATACAAAGTAGGCCGTGATCAGGCCGATTCCCAGATCCTGCAGGATGTTTGTTCCGAACGTGGAAAGCATGACCCGGGAGATGCAGAACACACCGGCTTTTACCACGGCAACGGCATGCAGCAGTGCGGTGACGGGCGTCGGGGCGACCATGGCCGAAGGCAGCCAGTTGTGGAGGGGCATGATGGCGGCCTTGGCAAATCCGGCGACAAAGAGCACATAGGTCACGGTAATCCACAGCGGATCGGATGTAGAGTGAAACACGCCCGTACGGATGTTATCGGCGAAGTCCAGCGTCCCCGTCATGATATACGTCAGGATCAGGGCGGGAAGGAGAAAACCCTTCGATGTTCCCATCAGATAGACAAGGTATTTCTTGCCCCCGGCATAACCCTCCTCATCCTGGTGGTGTGCAACGAGCGGATAGGTGAAGAAGCTGAGAATCTCATAGAAGAGATAAACAGAAAAGAGACCTCCCGAATAGGATATGCCCTGAGCGGCCAGGATGGAAACGGCAAAACAGGTGTAGAACCGCGTCTGGGCATGCTCGTTTAAGCTCCTCATGTAGCCGATGCTGTAAAATGAGGTAAATATCCACAAAAAAGACGACAGGATGCCGAAGATCAGAGAGAGGGCGTCCACCCGGAAATTCAAGGAGATTCCGGGGGCAATGGTGGAAAGCGTATAAAGGATGCGGTCGCCATGCCAGATGGCGGGAACCATGGCCATCACGGAAAAAAAGGTGAGCACGGCGCCGGCAATGGACCAGAACTCTCTCAGGTTCGGCCGCTTGCCCGAAACCATGATCAGAATGGAGGTAACGAGAACAATGCCGATCGGCAATAGGGGTAATGCGCTCTCTATAACCATAGGTCAGTCTTTCATCTCCTTCAGATCTCCGCCCTCGATGTGCCTGTATTTCTTGAAAATAAGCATGATGATGCCGAGCGCGATGGCTGATTCCGCCGCAGCAATCCCCATGATGATGAGCGTAAAAGCCATCCCGTAGCCGTTCTCGGGGGAGACGAATCGGTTCAGGGCAGCCAGGTTCAACCCGGCGCCGTTCATGATCAGCTCCATGGAGACCAGCATCCCGATCAGGGTGCGCCGGTAAACCACGCCGGCAATGCCGCAAAAGAGCAAAAACAGGGCTACAAACAAATAGATGTGCTGATAGTTGTATAACAAATCGGTCATTTGTTCCCCCTGGAAAAAAGGGCAAGCATGATCGCGCCTAAAATGGCCACAACCACAAGAAGCGATATCAGCTCAAAGGGCAGAACCAGATCGTTGAAAAAAAGGCGGCCGATCTCTTTTGTCGTGATCTTGAAAGAGGGACTCTCCGCCAAGGGGACACCTTGCGGCAAGGTGTCCCCAAACGTTTCCATGACGAACCGGACGAACGTAAATAGGGAAACCAGCGCAACGCCCAGCGCCGCGACGAATTTTCCGACGGTGGTCCACTCCTTCGGTTTCCGGTAAAGCGGGCCGATCAGCATGATGGCAAAGGCGATCAGAACGGAAACGGCCCCCACATAGATCAGGATCTGCATCATGGAGAGAAAGGGGCTGTTCAGGAAGATATAAAGACCGGCGATTCCGAACATGGCGGCGACCAGCCCCAACAGGGCATAGACGATCGACCCGGATAAAACGGCCATTGCGGCGCCGCCCAGCGTCGCGACAACGGTGATCAGGAAGATGATTTCACCCAAATTCATGATGTCTTTTTCCTTTTTTCAAATTCCTTGACCAGATCGAAATGAAAATCCTCCCGTTTAAAGCCTGCAAGGTTGAAATCTGCCGAAAAGTCGAGGGCAGCGGACGGGCAGGTTTCCACACAGATGCCGCACTGGCTGCACGTCGTAAAATCGAGGAGATAAGAGGTAGCGGTCTTCCTCTTTTCCCCTTCCCGCTTTTCCCCCTCGACCTTCTTGATCGATCCCGACGGACAGTTCCTGACGCAGATGCCGCAGGCAATACAGCCGTTTTTCTCCGGGTTGTCGCGGTCGGCAACAAGCTTCGTATGGCTGCGGAACCGCGGGCTGATATTGAGCAACTGGCGCGGATACTGGGAGGTCACCACCGGCTGAAAGAACGCCTTGATCGTAACCCCCAGACCGGCAATCAGGGAACCCGCGCCTTTGATGAATGCCGAAGGTGATGCCGTCATAACTTCAAAAGCCCTCCCGTAATGAGCAGGTTGATAAAAGATAGAGGGATCAGCGCTTTCCAGGAGATGTTCAGCAACTGGTCGAACCTCACGCGGGGATAGGTCCATCGGAGCCACATGATGACGAAAACGAGGAGATACGACTTGAGCAGAAACCAGATGATGCCGGGTAAAAAGGGCCCCTGGTATCCGCCGAGGAAAAATGTGACGGCAATGGCGCTGACGATAAAAATGTTCGTATATTCAGCCAGAAAGAAGAGCGCAAACCGCATGCCGGAATATTCCGTGTGATAGCCCGCCACCAGTTCGCTTTCCGCTTCGGGCAGGTCGAAGGGGGTTCGGTTGGTCTCGGCGACGCCGGCGATAAAATAGATCAAAAAGGCGAATGGCTGGTAAACGACAAACCACAGCCCATGCTGCGCCTCCACGATGCTCTTCAACGAGAAGGAGTTGGTCATCATGATGATGGGCAAAAGCGCCAAGAGCAGCGGGATCTCATAGGCAATGTTCTGGGCAATGCTCCGGATGGCCCCGATCAGCGCATATTTGTTGTTGGACCCCCAGCCGGCCATCAGGATGGAAAAGACCGAAAGGGATGAAAACGCCAGGATCACCAAGATGCCCACGTTGATGTCCATGACCTGCAGCGAGGCGTCGAAAGGAATAACAACGAAGGATACCAGAACGGGGACGAAAATGATCATCGGGGCGAGATAGTAGAGGGGTTTGTCCACCTCCCGCGGCGTCAGGATCTCCTTGCCCAACAGTTTCAGCGCATCGGCGATCGGCTGGATCAGACCATAGGGGCCGACCTCCTTCGGGCCGATCCGCCGCTGCATATGACCGGCCACCTTTCTCTCCGCCCAGGTCAAGATCAGCGCGTTCAGCACGACAAAAACCAGCACGCCGACAAGGCCGACAACCATTTTTACCGTTTCCCAGCCAATCATGTTTCCGATCTGTTCCATTGGGCCATCACTAAATTATCGATCGATTTCCGGTATCACCAGGTCCAGGCTCCCGAGGATCGCCACCGCATCGGCCAACAGGTTCCCTTTGGCCAGCTCGGGGAAGATCATCAGGTTCGAAAAAGAGGGCACCCGCCACTTCATCCGGTACGGCTTGTCGCTTTCATCGCTGACGATATAGATGCCGAGCTCCCCGCGGGGCGTTTCCACCGTGTGATAGAGATCCCCCTTCGGCGGTTTCAGTTTCCTGGGCGCCTTTTCCGTCATGATGGGGCCTTCGGGAAGTCGGGCCAACGCCTGCTCGATGATATTCAGCGCGTTTTCCATCTCCCGGATGCGGACTTGGTACATGTCCAGGGCATCCCCGCGCGTCCCCACGGGGACATCGAAATCCATTTCTCCATAGGCGGCGCAGGGTTCCGATTTTCTGATATCCATCGGTATCCCCGCCCCGCGCAGGACCGGCCCGGAAACGGCCTGTTTTCTCGCCCTCTCCTTCGTAATCACGCCGATGCCTCGCGTCCGGTTGGTAAAAATTACATTGCCGCCGACCAGCTTTTCATACAAGGAGAAGCGGCTCCGCAACCTCTCGATGAAGGCCCTTGTTCCGGCGACGAAGGCATCGTCCACATCGTTGTAAAGACCGCCAAAACGGAAATAACAGTAGGTGAGCCGGGAGCCGGTGACGGGCTCCAGGATGTCGTTGATCTCTTCCCGGTCGTCAAAGACAAAGAGGAACGGGGTCAGCGCCCCCAGATCGGCAAGATAGGCGCCCAGCCACATGAGATGGCTGGACAACCGGTTGAGTTCGGTCAAAATGACGCGCACGTAATTCGCGCGGTCCGGCACCGGGATGCCGCAGAGCCGCTCCACGGCGGTCACATAGCCGAGATTGAAGGCCATGGGCCCCAGATAGTCCATCCGGCCCGTGTTGGGAAGAAACTGAAGATAGCTTCTGTTTTCCGCCATCTTCTCGTGCATCCGGTGGAGATAGCCGAGGACCGGGTCCGCACTTTGGATATACTCGCCGTCCATCTTCAGCACGACCCGTAACACGCCGTGCGTGCTCGGATGCTGGGGCCCGAGGTTGACAAAGAAGGTGTCCTCCCCCTCTCCCGGACGGAAGGCGCCGAGCGCCTTTTTATCTTCGTCGGAAACGGGAATCTTCTCCTTGCGCAGCGGATAAAAATCGATCCCTTCGTGGAGAAAGAGATAGGTCATATTGGGATGGCCGTCGAAGGAAACGCCGAAAAACTCGCGGATCTCGCGCTCATGCCAGTATGCGCAATCAAAAACGGTGGAAATCGTGGGAGCGACGGGTTTGGCGGGATCGATCTTCAGCGTGATCTTTACCTTGCAGAGCGACGCATGGTTGCTGAAGATGTAAACCAGCTCAAGATACTCCTTATAATCCACGCAGATGAGAGCTGCCAGATAAAAACCGCGTTCGTCGAAGAAACGGGCAACGTTCAGAAGATCCGCCGAGGCCACTTCGGCAAAAAGATGGTATCCCCGCTCCCGATAGTCCGCCTCCCCAACGGGGGTCTCCTTGAGGGTGGCGCCAAGCTCCGCTTTAATTCGCTCTACCATCGACTTTCCGGTCCCGGGAAACGTCTTTTTCCCGTTATTTTTTCCTCTAACTTCAGGAATCCTTCGAGAAGGGCTTCCGGTCTGGGGGGGCATCCGGGGACATACACGTCCACCGGCACGAGGAGATCAACGCCTTCGATAACGTTGTATTGACCCTCGAAAACGAACGGGCCGCCGGAGATGGCGCAGTTTCCCATCGCAAGGACCCATTTCGGCGACGGCATCTGCTCGTAGAGGGTGACAAGAACGGGCGCCATCTTTTTGGTGACGGTGCCGGAGACAATCATCAGGTCGGCCTGCCGGGGGGTGGCCCGGAAAACCCCCGCCCCGAACCGGTCCAGATCGAAGCGGGACATGGCGGTGGACATCATCTCGATCGCACAGCAGGCGAGCCCAAACGTCATGGGCCAGATGGAATTGGCCCGGGCCAGATCAAGCACCTTTTCCACCACGGCAAATTTTACTGGGAAAACTTCCTTTTCCAGGCAAACACCCCTTTCCCCCAAGCATACCATATCGCCAGGGCAAGGATTAGGACAAAGCACAACAGTGCGTAAAATTCATCCGGCCTTTCACCCTTCGCATAGTTCAACGCAACCGGGAAAAGGTAGAGTACGTCCACATCAAAGGCGATGAAGATGAGGGCATAGATGTAATAGTGCATGCCGTACCTTACCCAGGCGCTCCCGTAGGGTTCGATGCCGCACTCATAGGTATTGAGGGTTCTGGCCCCTTTTGTCCTTGGGGCCAGGATATAGGCGATGATGATCGGGGCAAGTGTAAAAAGGAGGGCGACAACGATGAAAAGGGCTACCGGGGCAAATTCCTGCAAGCTATTCATAACGCCACTCAATCCAGGTCATTATTTCACACGAAACAGATCAGAGGCTTACCACTGAACGGCGCGACTATAATGACGGCAATTACGGTTGTCAAGAACTTTCTTCTCCAATGGTAAAAAAATCCCATCCGCTTGATTCTACAAGCATTGTGGAGATCAAGAGAGAAGCAATCCCCAGACGCTGAATAGCAGGTAACTAAACAACACCAATAGAATAAATAGTTTAATAACGGGGCGGTGCGCGTCGGGGCTGAAATTTTCCTCACCCGCGGCGCCGGTAAACAGGGCCGCCGGGTTGCGACCGAACACCGCAAGCCTCTGTACCGCGTAGTTCATCAGCCTCTCCACCCCGTTGAAGACAGCCTCGAGGTCTTCCAGGAAAATTCTCTGCACCCATCCCGCGGGTCTGCGGTAAAACCAGTCCACATCCAGGGTAATGCCGGCTTCACCGGCGACTTTCTTGCGGAAAATCCAGAAGGCGGCAAAAGTGAAGAGCAGGATCTGCGAGGTCTCCACAACGTGGGGGAATGTATAGGGCGCAAAATGCACCGTGTAGGGCAGCATGTCGTATAACAGTCCGGGCGCCACCCCGTGTAAAATACAAAAAAAGGCCGCCGCCTCCATTGCCAGATACATATTCCGCGGCGGGGGAAGCGGGGTTAAGCCCCGGTTCTCGCCGTACCACGTGAAGTAAGGCAATTTTAAGCCCACGGAAAGAAAGGTTCCCACGGAGGCCAGCAGCATAAGCAGCATGGCGATAGGGTAATGCGCCTCGCCCGCCGCCGCCACCACCATGGACTTGCTGATGAAACCATTGAAGAGGGGAAACCCGGAAATGGAAAAGGCGCCGATCATGTAGAACCATAAAATCAGGGGTTGCTTTTGCGCCAGTCCGCCGAGTTCCGTCAGTTTGCTTTTCCCCGTAGTCTGGAGGACCGCCCCGGCGCCCATGAAAAGCAATGCCTTGTATAAAATGTGACTGAATGCGTGGGCCGTGGCGCCATTGATCGCCAGCTCTGTGCCGATGCCGGCGCCGGCCACCATGTAGCCCACCTGACTGATGATATGGTAGGCCAATATCTCCCGTATATCGTTGGCCAGGACCGCAAAGACCACGCCGTACAAGGTCATCAGGACGCCCAGCGCGATCAGGATCTCCCAGCCGGGAAAAATCCTCAAAAGGACATAAACGGCGGTCTTGGTGGTCAGGGCGCTTAAGAAAACAGCCCCGGTTACCGTCGCTTTGGGATAGGCGTCAGGAAGCCAGGCGTGCAGGGGAATGACGGCGGCATCAAGGGCCACGCCCGCCAAAATCAGCCATGACGAAAGAGAGCTTTGGGAAGTTAGTTGCTCAATAACGATGCTGCCCGTTTCTTGCGTATGGATCAGGATGCCCGCAAGGAGCAACCCTCCCCCGAAGAGGTGCATAAACAGATAGCGCATTCCCGCCCTTGCGGATTCCCGCGTACCCCTGGCCCAGATCAGGTAGGTGGAAGCCACAGCCATCAATTCCCCGAAGACAAACATAGTTATAAAGTCGCCGGCAAAGGTTACCCCCAGCGCGCCCGTCGCGTATAAAAGGGCCGCCGTCTGCTGGCCTGTTTCCTTGATATGGAAGGCAAAGAGGCAGCCGATAAAGGTGATGAGGGCAAATATCACCCCGAAAATTCTGCTCAACCGATCGACCTTATATACGACAAGCTGATAATCCATCAGTTCCATGGTAAGGTGAGTGCCTGAGGGCGCCAGCCAAACAAGCGCCAGGGCGAGGAGGGGAGCCAGGAGCGAAAAAGTGGACCGAAAACTGCGGGGCAGCAGGGGCAGCAAAAGGGCGCCCGCGAGCATGATCAGGGCCGGAGGAAACGTTGCTTCAATCGGCATCGTAGTAATCCTCCCTTTTGCGCAAAAAGAGTTTACCCAGCGATTTGGCAAAGAAAACAATTAATAAACAGCCGATAAAACCCAAGAGGCCAAAGAAAGCCGGGATGCGGTTCCACCACGCATCATGAGCAACGTCAGGGGGCATCGTGAACCCCGCCAGGAGAGAAACAATGGTCATGATGCCCAGTAATATCCACCGCCATCTCTTCATGGGACGATCCCTCCCAATATGCTGCCGCTTACGGCGGCAGCAAGGCGATAAAAGTGAAAAAACAGATCGGGATTAAGTCCCAAAAGCAGGGACAAAAGCGCCGTAATCAAGAGGGGGATGACCATGGCGTAAGACGCCTCTCCATGTTCGTAAGGAACAGGAGGAGTTTTGAGAAAGGCGCGGTAAATAATGGGCGCAAAATATCCTGCGTTGAGAAGCCCGCTCAGCACCAGGATAGCCAATGGCAGCGCCTCGCCGGCCTGCAAAGAACCCAGCCCCAACTGCCATTTGCTGACGAAGCCACTGATCGGCGGTATGCCCGCCAAACCAACGGCGCCCACCGTGAAGGCGCCCATGGTCCAGGGCATAACCCTGCCGATGCCGTCCAGTTCGCTGATCTTTTCCTTATGGTGCCTGACGTAAATGGCGCCGGCGCAAAAAAACAGCGTGATCTTCATCGTGGCATGATTGGCGATATGCAGCAACCCGCCGGTAAGCGACGCCGGGGAAAGCAGGGCCGCTCCCAGAACGATATAGGAGAGGTGTCCCACGGTGGAGTAGGCCAGACGTTGTTTGAGATTATCCTGCTGAAAGGCAAGCAGGGAAGCCAGAATGATGGTTACGCCCGCGACGGTCGCCAAAAAAATATTCAAGCCGAATTGATGCATCAGCGCCGGTCCAAAGACAAACCCGACGACCCTTACAACCCCGAACACGCCCGATTTGACCACCGCCACGGCGTGCAGCAGGGCGCTGACCGGGGTGGGGGCGACCATGGCCGCGGGAAGCCAACTGTGCAGGGGCATGACGGCGGCCTTTACCCCGACCCCGCCGATAAAAAGGAGAAATAAAGCCGTAATCGCGGCCGGGGAAAAGGAGGCGTCGCCGAACAGACCGCCGGCCCGGAAGTCCAAAGTGCCCGCTATTCGGTATGTCCAGGCCGTGGCGGCGATCAGCAGGGCGCCCGCCGTAAGGGTATAGACGAGATATTTTCTGCCTGCGGAAATGGCGATTTTCGTTTCCTTGTGAATCACCAGCGGATAGGTGGCGATGGTCAGGATTTCATAAAAAAAGACAAAGGTGAGCAGATTGGCGGCAAAGGCAACGCCGATGGTTGCGGAAAGGCAGACGGCAAAACTGGCAAAGTAGCGGGTCTGCTTGCGCTCCTTGAGTCCGCGCACATAACCGATGGAATAAATGGAGGTAAGGATCCATAAGCCGGAGGCGATCAACGCAAAAAAAACACCGAATTGGTCCGCTTTCAACGCCAGGGAGATTCCGGGCGATATCTCCCAGAAGGTGAACGCGGCAATCCGTCCGGCCAGGGCGCCGGGCAACAGCATAAAAACGAGGGCAAACTTTACGACGCTTGCCGCGAGCGTCCAGAATTCACGCAGGATGGCATGCCGAGAGCTGAGCATGATCAACGGCGCCGCGATCAGCGAAACCAGCACGGCATAAAGCGGTATGGTGGAGCTGTAAATTTCCGGAGATGTCATTGCCTGATAGCCGTTACATACCCAACGGGATGATCCGTTGAATAACCTCCTTCACGATATTTGCGTTCCATAAACCGATCAAGAGCAGGGAAAAGGAGAGAATCACTACGGGCATCATCAGAGAATATTCCTCCTCGCCGATAAGGGACCCCTTCCTCTTTTCCCCATCCGGGGAGAGGTTTTCACCCGCCGCTGGCGCCGGAGGCGGCGCAAGATAAACCTTCTCCAGGATCCGGAAGAAATAGACGGCATTTAGCAGACTGCTGATAAGAATAACCGCCAGAAACACCCAGTTTCCCTTGTCGATAGCCCCCAGGGCCAGGTACCACTTGCTGAAAAAGCCGGCCGTGGGGGGAAGGCCGATCATGGAAAGCGCGGCCAAGGTAAAAGCGGCCATGCTCCAGGGCAATTTTTTTCTGTAAGAGGCATCGAACCGGGAGATATCCGAATGACCGAAGCGCTTCCTCAGGTTGGCGGCCACGAGGAACAAGGTCCCCTTCATAAAGGCATGATTCAAAATGTGAAGCACCGCGCCTATGTAGCCGAGGGGATTCGCCAGTCCTATTCCCAGACCGATATAGCCGATCTGGGCAATGCTGCTGTAGGCCAGCATCCTTTTCAGCTCTTTTTGGGCCATCGCCAGCACCGATCCGTAGAGGATGCCGATGGCCGCAAGCCAGGCGATCAAGTCCGTAATCGGCAAGGATTGGCTTACAAATTTAACGCCGAAGACAAAAAAAAGGACGCGAATAATCACATAGGCGGCGACTTTTGTACCGATGGGGGCGATAAGCGCCGATGAAGTTGACGGGGCATAGGTATAGGCATCAGGCAGCCAGCCATGGAGGGGGAAGATGGCCATCTTGATCCCCATGCCGATGACCATGAACGAAAGGGCGGCCGCTACGGCAGGATTTCCGTAAACCAGAGGGAGGATGTTCCTGACATCCGCCATGTTCAGAGAACCGGTGACGATGTAGAGAAAACCAAGCCCCAGGAGATAAAAGGACGCCCCGATCGTTCCCATGATCAGGTAGCGAAAAGCGGCAACCGGCGCCTGCTTCTCGCCGATGCCGATCAGCCCGTACATGGACAAGGAGAAAATTTCCAGGAATACATAGAGGTTGAACAGATCGCCCGTGACGATGATGCCGTTTGCGCCGCAGAGAAACAGCAGGGTCAGCGCATAGTAGGGAACCGATTTCCCCGGAATCTCCCTTCCCTGTATGCCGCTCGAATGCCAGAGAACAAAAAAGGCGACGACATTGACCACCACCGCAATAAATGAGGAGAGGGGATCCAGCACATATTCGATCCCGATCGGGGGGAACCAGCCGCCGAAATGGTAGGTCAGCGGACCGTTTCCCCAGACGCGGAAAACATTGTAGCAAGAGATGACCACGGAAAGCAGAGAGGCAGCCATGGCTAACGGATAGGCCACTTTTGCTTTCTTGATCGCCAATACGGGAATGGAGATCGCCGTTGACAACAGCAGTAAAGGGACCAAAGCGGGCGAGTTATGTAACATCACGATGACTTCATCCGTTCCATCAGGACCGATTCGTCTAATGTTTTGTAATGACGGTAGATTACAATCGCCAACGAGAAGGCGACGCCGCTTGTCGCCACGCCCACCACAATGGCGGTCAGCATCAGGCAGTGCTGCAACGGGCTGATGTACTTTGCCGCATCGACAACGCCTGTTACGGGATCGAGTACAGGAACCGTCGCCGACCACTTCACGGCGCTGGCCACGTAAAACATGATAATGGAAACCTGGAAAATGGTCATCCCAATCAATTTCTTCGCCAGATTATTTTTAAAAATCATTCCATAAAGGCCGATAATCAGCAGGGCGATGATGCTCCAATAGACATAATGGCCAAAAATGAAATCAGTCATGGGGATAGCCTTCCAGCAAATCGTCGTAGATGGCGACCAAAATGGCCATCACGGCCAGACCGACACCGATTTCCACCATCAGGATGCCCAGGGCGCGAAGCCCGGCTTCGGTGAAGCCGGCGAAAGGGAGGAAACCATAGTTCAAGAACTCTCCCCCCGAAATCATGGCAAGAAAGCCGGTACCGAAGTAGATCAGAACGCCGATCGACCCCAACGGCGTCCCCAGAATTCTCTTGAATTGAATCTGAGCGATGTCAAAACCGGCGGCCAGACGAATCAGCAGCAGGGCCGCGGCAAGCAGAGTGCCGCCCTGGAAGCCCCCCCCGGGGCTGTAATGGCCGTGAAAGATGACATAAAGGCCAAAAATCATGATAAAAGGGGAAACGACGCGGCTTACCATCAATATGATCGGATTGTATTTATGTTTGCGCATCGGCGCCCGCCTTCAGTGGTTTTTTATCGTCCCGATTTGTTCTCCTCTTCCGTAATACAAGGTAACAGATCAGCCCGGCCGTCAGGATCACGGTTTCCTCGCCGAGGGTGTCGTAACCCCGGTAATCCGCCAGAATGACCGTGACCATGTTCAGAGTTTCCGCGTCCCGGTAAGCGTTGCGAATGTAGTATGACGACGCCCCCCAAGACCCTGCCGGGCTTTTCTCCCGGTGCATGACGGCATCCCCGTCGCCGCGGTTGGGCAATCCCAGGGAGGCATAGATCAGCAAAGCCCCGAAAGAGATCAATAGAAGCCAGTTGACTATCTTCAATCGCCGCTCCTCCTTGAGGTTTGAAAAATCAGGACTACAAAAAAGATTCCGGTTACACCCGCGCCGACGACAGCCTCCGTAAAACCTACGTCAATTGCGCCCATAACGGTATAAATCAGGGCGGATATGAAGCTGAAGGCGCTCAGGGTAACGACTGCGGCAAGGAGGTCTTTAATGTAAAGAGAAATCAGGGCGGTGATGATCAGGAAAACAAAAAGAAGCGCTTCTATTTCCCAGTACATGGTCTAATCCGCCTTTCCCGCGTTTTTCCTGAACCAGGGTTTCAGCCCGCTGCGGAGCGCCGCGTTGGCAAGGGCATGGGTGCCCGTGGGATTCGTGAGAAAAACAAAGACGAGGGCAAAAAACAGCTTGGCGCTGTTGAGGGTGAAGCCCTCGATCAAAATCATTCCGAAGATCACGAGCATGATGCCGAGCGTGTCGCTTTTCCCGGTGGCATGATTCCGGCAGTAGAAGTCAGGGAGTCGTATCAATCCTATGCTGCCAACCAGCAGGAAAAAAGCGCCTCCGATAACCGCCGTCATGCCCAGGATGTTTCCAATCATTCTTTCTCTTTCTCGGCTCCCAGAAATTTTGCGATGGCGATGGCGCCAATAAAATTGAGAACGGCATATGCCAGGGTAATATCGACAAACATGTCGAATCTGTTGAAAATAAAACCGATCGCGAGGATGAGCACCATCGTTTTGGTGCCTATCGCCCCGGCGCCGAGCATCCGGTCAAAGATCGTGGGACCCTTGACGACCCGGTAAAGGGGGATGAAGATGATAACGGTCAATACAATGGTGTAGTAGAGAAAGAATTTATCCATCATATATCGGCTTCGTTTTTGATCACTTCAACATCCCTGACAACCTGCCCCGGTCTCCTTGCATAAAGTTTTGCAACCTCTCCCGGCAGGGTTCCGTCAATGATGCCCGAGCAAGAAATATCCATCAGGGAGTGGACCAGAAACTTCTCCTGCTCGATTTCCAGGGTTATGGTTCCCGGGGTCAGCGTAATGGAATTTCCGAGGATCACTTTCGCGCTTGTATTGACAAGCCCTGTTTTAAAACGGACCAATGCAGGGTCGATGGGACATTTGGGATGCAAGACGACGAAGGCCACCTGCATGCTTGCAATGATGATCTGCCAGAGCAGCCAGGGAATATAATAGATCAGTCTCCGGATACGGAAAAGCTGGTCGTTCGAGTGCTGTTCCATCGCAAGAAGACGTCTTCTCAAGGGATAATGGATGGAGATGATCACGGCGACGGAAAAAACTCCGAACGAGATATGCATCCAATCGTAATGACCACTCAAAAGCAGCCAGAAGATCATCAGCATGGCGGCTTGAATGATGGTGTTTCGTAAAAAGCGTGATTTACGTAGAGATCTCATTTTTTTAAAAAGCCACGATAATCAGTGCCGTAAAAAGGGCCGTTGCCGATTCGCCCGTTGTTCTTCGCTTTGCCTGAAAGCGGCCATCCCAGCGGACGCCTGTTGAAAAAAGCCGCCCAAAACCGTGGGCGTGCTATCAGAGATCGCATCCTGTGTCAAGCGCTAATTCCCCGCCGCCAATTCCCTGCTAATCTCCCGCCAGAGGAGCTCCTTTCCCTCGCCCGTTTTCGCGGAGAAGGTCATGAGCGCCGGTTCCGGAGAAAAGCGGATCTGCTCTTCGATCCGGCGCCGCCGGTTCGCGAACTCATTTTTCGACACCTTGTCCGTCTTCGTCAGGCAGATGAGGAAACGGATGCGGTAGAATTGCAGCCACTGCATGAGTTGCAGGTCCTCCCCCGACGGATCCCGCCGGACGTCGAGAATCACGACGACAAGCCGCAGGGTGTCGCGCTCCCGGAGGTAGGTCTCGACCATCGGCCCCCACTGTTTTCGGATCGCCTCGGGGACCTTCGCGTACCCGTATCCGGGCAGATCGATGAAGGCGAACCGTTCGTTGACGCGGAAGAAATTGATCTCCTGCGTCCGCCCCGGCGTATTGCTGGTCCGGGCGAGCCCCTTCCGGTTCAGCAGGGTGTTGATGAGGGAGGATTTCCCCACGTTGGATCGCCCGGCAAAGGCGATCTCGGGAAGCCCGGCGGGCGGATAATGGGCCGGCTCTTTCGCGGAGAGCACAAACTCGGCGGATAGAATTTTCATAATCGGCGACCTCTTTGCACAGGCGTAAAAAAGATCCCCTGAAAAGACGCCGAGCTTCTCAGGGGACTGAGGAAAAGGGAAGGTGTCCGAGCAGATCGTAAGCCGAATCCTGTTCCGCCTCCCGGTCGCCCGGGGGGCGGCGATGATCATTCCTCTTAGGACGGCCGTTGCCGGCCGCCTCAAGCGACACAACCCGAGAACATGGGGGCGGGCCGCCCCGTTCTCCTATTTGGTCTTGCTCCGGATGGGGTTTACCAAGCTTTCCCGGTCACCCGGGAAACTGGTGAGCTCTTACCTCGCCTTTTCACCCTTACCCCTCCTGAAGCGGAGGGGCGGTATCTTTTCTGTGGCACTTTCCTTAGGGTTGCCCCCAGTCGCCGTTAGCGACCATCCTGCCCTGTGGAGTTCGGACTTTCCTCCGCTCCGGTCACCCGGACCGGCGATCATCCGCTCTGCTCCGACACCCTTTTTCAATGATCCTTTCAGCCTTTATCCTTCAGCCTTTATTCATCAACCGTTCCGGTTTTCCCAGTAGATGATCCGGTTGCAGTTCGGACAGGTGGTCAGCAAGACCGATTTCTGCAATTCATTGTACAACTGGGGAGGAATGGACATGTGACACCCGTCGCAGACCTCCTTCCAAACCGCAACCACCGCTACGCCGCGCCCGACGCTTTTGATCTGCTCGTATTTCCGGAGGATCTCGGCCGGGATCTCCTTTTTCAGTTCACTGCCCTTCCGGACGCAGACATTCAGTTCCCCCGCAAGGGAGTTCAGCTCCGCCTCCAAACTCGCCTTTTCCTCTTCATAGAGCCGGCGATGGGCTTCCAGTTCCCCCTCGCCGGTCTTCAGCGCGGTTTCAAGACGGTCGATCTCATCGAGGAGGGAGATCATCTCATCCTCCAGGCGGCTGTTCTTTACCTCAAAAGCTTCGATCTCTTTCAGCATCGCCTGATACTCTTTGTTCGTCTTGACCTCAAAGAGCCTCTCCCGCGTCCGCTTCAGCGCCTCCTGCCCCGCCTGCAACTGGGCGTCCTTCTCGCGCCTGCGTTTCCGCAAGCCTTCCAGTTGCTCCCGCTCGGTATCCACAACCGCCGAAAATGACTTGAATTCCTCCTCCAGCGTTTTCATCCGGACCGGAAGGTCCTTCTCCTTTGCCTGAATTCCGCCTGCCGCCGATTCAATCTTCTGCAGTTCGATCAGGCGCGCCAACTGTTCTTTCAACCGCATCCCCCTTTCCTTGATTCTTCACCGGGGCGTCTGATAAAAAAAATGCACCAGCCACTGGTGCATTTTACGAGGCTACCCTGCTTCCCCGCTTTGTCGCTCCTGTGATCATCCATGAAAATCCGCGTCTCACGCACTCCTTCTCCCCTTGTTCTTCATCCCTGGTGGGCCCACCTGGATTCGAACCAGGGACCGACCGGTTATGAGCCGGTGGCTCTACCAGTTGAGCTATGGGCCCTTTCCGGGATGAATTCAGCTTTGATCGATGGAGGCTTATTAATACCCATCACCGGATCTTGTCAATATTTTATTTGCCCTCCGGTTTCAGAAGACGCCGCCGCGACGGATTCCGCAGTTTTCGGGTGGCGCCCGATTCGATCTGCTGGGCCCTTTCCCGGCTAAGTTCCAGAGATTCGCGGGATTCTTCCGCCAAATAATTTCCGCGCTCGCTGATCCCGAAACGCATACGGAGAACCTTTTCCTCCCGCGGCGTCAGCGTCGAAAGGATCTTCCGGGTCTGTTCCGCCAGGTCCATACTGATCGTGGCTTCCGAAGGCGACATTATTTTTTTATCCTCAATAAAATCGCCAAGATGGCTATCTTCTTCCTCCCCGATCGGGGTCTCCAGCGAAATGGGTTCCTTGGCGATTTTGAGGACCTTCCGGACCTTTTCCAGCGGGAACTCCATCTTGTTGGCAATCTCTTCCGGATTGGGTTCCCTCCCCAATTCCTGCACGAGATAGCGGGAGGTCCGGATCAGCTTGTTGATCGTCTCGATCATGTGCACCGGAATCCGGATGGTCCGCGCCTGATCGGCGATGGCGCGGGTGATCGCCTGTCGGATCCACCAGGTGGCATAGGTGGAAAATTTATAGCCGCGCTGGTACTCGAATTTATCGACCGCCTTCATGAGTCCGATATTGCCCTCCTGGATCAGATCCAGGAACTGGAGGCCCCGGTTCGTATATTTCTTCGCGATGCTGACGACAAGACGCAGATTCGCCTCGACCAGCTTTCTCTTCGCGATCTCCGCTTTTCTCTCTCCCGTATGGATCGCCACCATGGCCTTCTTCAGCGCCGTCACGGAGAGTCCCGTTTCCTTGGCGATCCTCTTGAACTGGCGGTTGGCCTCCTGGACGATCTTCTCGCAGGACCTCAATTTCCCCAAGGATACCCGCGCTTTTCTGGCCACCTGCTCCCCGCTTCTGGCGGACTTGTGCATCTTCGCCCAGGACTCTTCCAACTGGGCCAGGGAAAGACCCGTTTCCTTCTTGCACCGGAGAACCGCCTCTTCCGCCTGCAAAACCTCGTTCAGATAAACGCGGAGATTGGCGACCATCCGCTCGATCTGTCGCTTGCCGAACCGGACCTTCCGGCAGATCTTGACGATATTCAGGAGATTCTTGTCCAGATCCTCTTTGAGTTTCCGCCTTTCCTGGGGGCTGAGCCCTTTGGCGTTCAGCTTCTTTCGGATCACATCATTTTTGGCATCATAGACCGTGACCTTGTCGAGCAACTTGATCACCCGCACCCGATGCATGTCTTCCTCAACGATGCCGTCTTCATCGTCGAGGTTATCGACCACGCTCTTCACGCGGATCTCCCCGCTCTTCAACTGGGCGCCCATATTGACGACATCCTTGAGGGAGACGTTCACGCTGAAGACGGCCTCCATGCTCTCCTGTGCGCCCTCTTCGATCACTTTGGCGATCTCGACCTCGCCCTCCCGGCTGAGCAGGGAAACGAGCCCCATCTCCCGCAGATACATCTTCACCGGATCGCCGGTCTTGCCGATTGCCGGCAGCAGGCCGAGGATATCCTCCCGCTTGCTTTCGATCCGTTCTTCCGTCGCCTTCTTGACGATCAGTTTTTCCCCTTTGTCCGCGTCGATGATATCGATATTCTTCTCGCCGAAAAGCATGATGATATCATCGATCTGATCGGAGGAGACGACATCGGAGGGGAGCAGATCGTTGACGTCGTCGTACGTCAGAAAGCCCTTTTCCTCTCCCAGCGTGATCAACTTCTTGAATTCATCGGACTCGATTTCTTTTCCCATATCGGTTTCTCCCGGTACTTGGGGACATGATGCCGCATCGTGTCCCCACCATGATGCCGCATCGTGTCCCCATCCATCAGCCGTCCCGTTCTCAGACCGGCCGCTGCTTCTCATTAATAAATTCCCGCACAACTCAGGCCAGCCTTTTCTCTTCCTGAAAAAGCCTTTCCTTTTCCCGGAGGAGGCTGTCGCACAACTCGCGGTCTCCGGCTTCCTCGGCCTTAACGATCTTCCCCTTTAATATCCGGTGGCGTTCTTTATACCATTTCCGCCGAATCTTCCGGAGGGTATCGGCAATGAGGCGGTCGATCAGTTCCTCCGGATAGGGGCTCTCCCCCATCAACAGGTTGAGGAGCCTCGCCCTCACCGGCCCCTCCTCCAGGCCATGGACGAGAGAATATATGTCCGGTATCGCCCCGTCCTGTTTCTCCGCGGCCGTCAGAAGCCTCTCACCCAGCGACCGCAGCTCTTCCGATGTGAAACAGGCCAGCACCCCGGACGCCCCCACCGCCGGAATCCGGTCCGGACATTCCAGCATCATGTGAATCAGGCTCAACTCCAGATGATCCGGTTGGGGACACGATCCGGATCGTGTCCCCTCGGATCCTTTTTTCATCTGGGCGGCAAGCGGCGCCGCCTCATGGGAAAGGACGCGCCGGACCTCCGCCTTCAGGACCTCCTGATCGACGTTCAGCTTCTCCGCCACCTTCTTGATGAACAGGTTCCTCTCGACGGCGTCCCCGATCCGGCAAAGGAAGGCAACGGCCTCCCTGAGTTTGTCCCGGTCCTCCTCTAAGGTCCCCCTTCCACCGAGGATCTCGTCAATGTAGTAATCGACCATCGGCACGGCCCGGGCCACCAGCTCCTCCATCTTTTCGCGCCCCCGCGTGCGGACAAAGTCGTCCGGGTCATGGCCGTCGGGGAGGATGACCGCCTTTGCATGGACATTCCCCGCCAAAAACAGCTCCAGGCTTCTCGCTAGCGCCTTCCGACCCGCCTCGTCCGGATCGAATACAGCGGCCACGCGGGGCGCGTAACGCCGGAGCAGATCGACTTGGGCCCGGGTCAGGGCGGTTCCCAGCGTGGCCACGACATTTTGAATGCCTGCGCCCCAGAGGGCGATCAGGTCGAAATAGCCCTCGACCATCAGCGAAAAACCGGCCTGCCGGATCGCCTCCCGCGTCCGGGAAAGCCCGTAGAGGTTGTTTCCCTTCGTGTAAACCGGCGACTCGGGGGAATTCATGTACTTGGGCTCTTCCGCACCCATGACCCGGCCGCCGAAGGCGATCACGTGACCGTCAACATCCTCGATGGGGATCATCAGTCGTCCGCGGAACCGGTCGTAATGACCTCTGGCCCCCTCTCCGGCCCGCGGAATCGCAAGGCCTGCCTGTTCGCTGAGCTTCGGCGGAATCCCTTTCTTATCAAGGAAATCGAGGAGGTTTTGCCATCCCTCCGGGGCAAAGCCGAGTCGAAACGTGCGGATGGCCTCCGCTCCGATCCCTCTATTCCGAAGATACGCCCTTCCCCCCGCACCCGCCGGGGACTGGAGCGCCCTCGCAAAATAGTCCGCGGCAAGTTCGTTGACCCGGCGGATCTGTTCCCCAAGTGTACTGCGTTCGCGCTCCTCGCGGTTCAGAGGCCGGTCCGGAATGACGACCCCGACCTTTCCCGCCAACTGGCGGACCGCCTCCGGAAAGGTCAGATGGTTCAGCTTCATCAGGAAAGAGACGCCGTTCCCCCCCTCGCTGCAGCCGAAGCAGTAGAACATCTGTTTATCGGGGCTCACCGTAAAGGATGGGGTCTTCTCCCTGTGAAAGGGACAGAGCCCGAGATAATTCCTTCCCGCCTTCTTCAGGGTCACATACTCCCCGATCAGCGAAACGATATCGGTCCGTCTCCGGACTTCTTCGATCTTATCCTCGGGAATCGAACCCTTCAAACGCCACGCCCCCTGTCCGTCCGTTGAGGCTGCCCTTTCAAGGCCCCCCTATGCGGACAATCTAAGCTTGACTTTTTCGCCGACCGTCTTGCCGTCGGCCTTTCCGGTCACCTTCGGCATGAGGACCTTCATCACCTTCCCCATGTCCCGGACGCCCGCGGCGCCCGTCTCCCGGATCGCCTCGGCGATGATTGCATCGACTTCCGTTCCCGACATCTGCGCCGGCATGAACTCCTGGATCACCCTGAGTTCCGCCTCTTCCTTTTCCACGAGATCGGTTCGGCCGCCCTTTTCAAACTGTTCAATCGACTCCTTCCGCTGCTTGACCATCGCGGAGAGAAGCTGGAGGAATTCGGCCTCGGAAAGCTCGCGCTTCAGATCGATTTCCCGGTTGTGCAGACCGCTTTTCAACATCCGCAGGGCCGAGAGCCGGATCTTGTCCCGCGCTTTGGCCGCCAGGATCATCTCCTGATCCATCTTTTTCTTGAGAGTCATGGTTTACAGATCTCCATTTTGCTTAAGCTATCTCATCTTCCCGCTTTGTCAATGGGACAAGGCCATATTCAGGCCAGATCGTCCCGGAGTTTTCGGCCGCCCAACAGGTGCATGTGGAGATGAAAAACCACCTGCCCCCCCTCCTCATTGCAGTTGATCACCAACCGGAAACCCCTTGCGTCAACCTCTTTTAGCCGGGCGACCGCCCGGGCCGCGACCATCATGGCCTGGAGATCCGCCATTCCCTCCGCATCCGCGTCCATCAGCGTGGCAATATGTCTCCTGGGGATGAGGATGATGTGGGTCGGGGCCATGGGGTGGATATCCTCGAAGGCTACGACCCGCTCATCTTCATACACCTTCCGGCAGGGAATCGTTCCCGCCGCAATCTTGCAGAAAATGCACTCCTCCATGCTTCCCACCTCCTTCCTTCCGGATGAAACACCCTGGCGTACACCTCACGCCTCATCCCTCACCCCTCTTGCGCAGTCGATAGCCTCTGCGAGGGACAACGCGCCTGTATAGAGGGCCTTCCCCGCAATCACACCGAGAACACCCTGTTTTTCCAATGGCTTGAGCCTCTCGATATCCCGGATCCCGGAGACGCCGCCGGAGGCGATCACCGGAATCCCGACCGCTTTGGCCAGTTCCCCCGTTGCCTCGACGTTGACGCCGTTTTCCATACCGTCCCGGGCAATATCCGTATAGACCAGGGCTGCAGGCCGGTCGTCGACAAACCGGAGCGCCAGCGCCAGTGCGGTCTCTTCCGTCTTTTCCGTCCATCCACGAACGGCGACGCGCCCGCCGACCGCATCGATCCCCAGGATCACCTGCCCCGGAAACGCGCGGCAGACCTCCCGGACAAACCCCGGATCGCTCTGGGCGGCCGTGCCGAGAATCACCCACCGCACCCCGCTTTGGAGATAGGTCTCCACCGTCTTCATGGTCCGGATCCCTCCCCCCACCTGGACCGGCAGTCCCGTCCCCGCCACAATCCTCCGGATCACCCCCTCATGACGGGGAGCGCCGGCAAGCGAACCGTCCAGATCGACCACATGCAGGCGTTTGGCGCCCTGTTGCTTCCAGACGGAGGCCATGATCACCGGATCGTCCGCATAAACCGTCGTCCGCCCGAAGTCCCCCTGGGCCAGACGCACACAACGGCCATCCTTCAGATCGATGGCGGGAATGACAATCATCAAGCGATCTCCCCTTAAAACCAATACTGTTCATTTAAGGCTTTACCGTTCGCCCTGAGCTTGTCGAAGGGTGGACGGTAAGTGCTAAGGACTGAGTGCTCAGTCCTCAGCACTTAGTCCTTTTATGGCAGGCCGGGGAAGGTCTTCAAGACCTCTTTCATCCCCCCTGCCGCCAGCTCCGCCGCCGTGACCCACCTCCCCTTCTCCCGAAAAAAAGAGGAGACCTGCAGGAGATCCTCCATCAGCGAACCCTGCGTCCGGTCAAAGGCGCCCCGCCAGACGAGCGCCCCATCCTCAACCCGAATCAGATGGATCTCGTAGGCAACGGAAGCCGGCTGTTCGACGGCAAAGGACTCCCCTTTTCTCTCCCGGAAACGGTAGAGATACCCAACCACGATCCCCTCCGCCCCCAGTTCGTTTCCGACATCGCGCAGGACCTGCCGGAGCGGATCCTTGAGGGACGCCGTGGAAACCCGTCGGTAGGCCCCGGCGACACGTTCTCCCGCAATGATGTTCAATTTCGGGTTGCTTTCTTTCAGATATTCCAGGAAGCGCTCCTCGATGACCGCCTCCGGGCTCCCGGCGGCCTTCGCTGCGCTGAAAATCGTCCCGCAGAGGGGGCAGCGCACGACGCCCTGGAGAGAGTCTTCCGGAATGATCTGCTGAAAGGGAACGACGGCGATCCGGTCGAAGACGATCCTCCCCGCTGGAACAGGGCTGCCCTCATCCTGGCGATGGCGGCAGCCGAGGAGCGGCTGAAGGAAACAGAGGATCAGGAGGCCGTAGATAACCTTTCGGATACGATAGGATTTTTCGATGGCTTCAACCCCCTTGTCTCTGACGGAGGCAGCTTCCTTCTTTGTCGGGGCAACACCGCGGCATCCGCTCCAAGTATTATCAACCTTCAGCCTTCCAGGGAACCCTTGGTGGACAGAACGCCATCGATCCGTTGATCGGCCTCAGCCGCCTTGCGCAGCGCGCGGGCAAAGGCCTTGAAAATCGCCTCGGCCATATGATGGCGGTTCGTACCATATCGGAGGTTGATGTGCAATGTTATTCCGCTATGATCCGAGAATGACTTGAAGAATTCCCGGATCAGGGTCGGATCGAATTCCCCGATCTTCTGTTCTCCGAGTTCGGCTCTCCACACGAGATAGGGCCGACCGGAGAGATCCATCGCCACATTGCAGAGGCTCTCATCCATCGGAACCTCCGCCGAACCGTACCGGCTGATCCCCTTCCGCTCCCCGAGGGCCTTCCGGACGGCTTGTCCCAGGCAGATTCCGATGTCTTCCACAAGGTGATGATCGTCGACCGCGGTGTCGCCCCGGCCCCGGATGTCGATATCGACGAGGCCGTGCCTGGAAAACAGGCTGAGCATGTGATCGAGGAAGGGAATGGAGGTGTCGATCCGTCCCTCCCCCTTTCCGTCCAGGTCGATCTCTACGGAGATTTCCGTCTCCGCGGTTTTCCGCTCAATGACCGCCTTCCGCATGCCCGCACCCCCTTCAGATTACCTTGTTCAACGGGTACTCGATGATCCCCTCGGCGCCCGCTTCCTTCAGCAGAGGAATAAGATCCCGGACGATGTTGCCGCTGACGATGGTCTCCACGGCAAGCCAGTCAGCGGAGTAGAGGCCGGAGATCGTCGGCGCCTTCAGGGAGGGGAGGAGGATCACCAACCGGCCGAGATTCTCCTTAGCTACGTTCATCTTCAACCCCACCTTCCCCATCGCCTCGAGGGACCCGTTAAGAAGAATCCGGATCTGCTCGATCTTCTGTCTCTTCCAGGGGTCTGCCCAGGCCTTCCGGTTCGCGATTAACTGGGTGTTGGTCCTCATCAGTTCGTGGATGATCTTGAGTTTGTTGGCCCGGATGGTGCTTCCCGTCTCCGTGACCTCCACGATCGCGTCCACCAGCCCCTCGACCACCTTGGCCTCCGTCGCCCCCCAGGAGAACTCGATCTGGACCTTGATATTCCGCTCCGCAAAGTAACGCTTCGTGAAGCCGACCAGCTCCGTCGAAACATGCTTGCCTTCCATGTCCTCAATCGAACGGATGGGCGAGTCCTCCCGGACGACGAGCACCCACCTCGCCTGCCGCGTCGAGGTTTTGGAGTAGATCAGGTCCTGAACGGCCACGACATCCGACTCGTTTTCGATAATCCAGTCCTGGCCGGTCAGACCCAGATCGAGCGTGCCGTCCTCCACGTAGCGGGACATCTCCTGGGCGCGGACCAAGGTGCAGGAAAGCTCCTCGTCGTCGATGTCGGGAAAGTAACTCCGGCTGTCATAAGTGATACGCCAGCCCGCCCGCTTGAACAGGTCCACCGTATTGGCTTCCAGACTCCCCTTCGGAATCCCCAATTTCAATTTGCTCATCGTAGACTCTCGCAATCCGTTTCCATAGCCGTCATCGATACGCCTCTTTGGGATCGAAGACCCTTTCCCCGACGGTGACAAAGTCTCCATCGGCCCACTTTCTGTAAAAACAGGAGCGGTATCCGGTGTGACAGGCCGCGCCGCCCAACTGCTCGACTTTCAGCAGAATGGCGTCCTCATCGCAATCCAGCCGGACCTCGCGGACCATCTGGAGATGACCGGATGTCTCCCCTTTCAGCCATAGACTCTGCCGGGAACGGCTCCAGTAGTGGGCCTTGCCCGTTTCGAGGGTTTTCAGCCATGCCTCGCGGTTCATGTAGGCCAGCATGAGTATCTCCCCGGTCTCATGGTCTTGGACCACGGCCGGCACGAGTCCCCCCCCTTTTTCAAAATTTGGTTGTATCATAACACTCCCTCTTAATCATTCTAATTCTATTTTCATTCTATTTTCGATGGATACGCTATGGATGCCCCTTATAAACCCGGAATCCCTTCAAACACAGGGCGGCCCTGCAAAAAAGGCTCCGGAGGCAAGGCGCGAGCCCTTCGACAAGCTCTCCATAACAGGCAATCACCTTCTCTTCCGCCTGCCGGCGGAAAGGAGGAAATTGAAGCCCCCACATGGATTTTTTACGCCGCCGCCACCCTCGGTTCTGAGACCTTTAGATGGGCGATGAATGCTAATTTAAGAAATGTCATTAATCAAGCATTTTTTGCCTTAGGTAAGAAACAAGTAAACTTTCCAGGGTTGTAGCACTAATCTGTCCGGTTTATAAGTCACTGTTGGAGGTGACGAATGAGACGAACAGTGTTGCTGCAGGAGATCCGGAAGATGCGATTTGAAGAGGCGTATGATGGATGGACAGAGAGTCTGTCGAGGTTTGGTTTCCAAAGCGGCCAAGCGGGGAGCTCATCGCAAACTAAGGGGAGAGAGCCCTCTTACCCGTAAAAGAGAGCGGAAGTGACGATATCGACAATCGCCCGCGATAGTTTGATCATCTGCACCCCCTTCTTGTAGGCCTTATGGAAGGATTCAGAGGTCGTAAGGGATCACAGGATGTCCGATTTCAGTGTTGAGTGATCCAAGCCGTATTTGGCGACCAGATTGTCTTTTCCTTACGGTTTGCCATATTGCTCACGCAGAATAGTCTTTAAAACCTTGCCGGTGCCGCTTACCGGAAGGGTCTTGACAAAAACAATGCTTTTGGGGCACTTGTAACCGGACAACTGGGCTTTGCAATAGTCGATCACCTCTTGTTCCGTCAGTTCCTCGCCCGGTTTGGAAACCACGATGGCCCGGACAACCTCTCCCCAAAGGTCATCGGGAACACCGATCACGGACGCCTCAGCGATTTTTTC
>Ga0100400_1000456_pt1 | contig 28175 bp, 30 predicted proteins | sample CryGeymeta201524_FD_80420 | JGI IMG/M metagenome (GOLD analysis project Ga0100400, IMG submission 80420) | Groundwater microbial communities from Crystal Geyser aquifers in Utah, USA - Crystal Geyser metaG 2015-24 | ecosystem: Environmental > Aquatic > Deep subsurface > Groundwater | place: USA... | reverse complement strand
CTATACGTCTAAACTAAATTTTCTTCTCTGTCAAGAAAAATCTTAATTAAACTAAATTTTCTTCTCTGTCAAGAAAAATCTTAATTAAAAATCTTGGTAATCTGTAGTCAGATAATGATAACTCTTATAATATAAAAAGTCAAGGTTAAAAAACTTACCTTGTTTACATATTCTGAAGGTATTACAAAGGTAGAGGATTGCATGGGCAGACTCTGGATTTGAGTAAATCTACAGTTCTACACCTTGCCCTGTATCAACATCTCGATAAAGACCTTCGCGATTTTAGGGTCAAGCTGGGTTCCTGCCACCCTTTTCAACTCCTCAATAACCGTTTCCTTGCTCAGACCTTTTCTATAGGCGCGGTCAGAAGTCATCGCGCCATAAAGGTCCGCCACGGCAATAATCCTCGCTCCCAACGGAATTTCTTCCCCCTTCAGCCCATTGGGGTAACCATTGCCGTCATACCTTTCATGGTGGGCACAAATAATGGATTTAATATCCCAGGGGAAGTTGGTCCCATCCAGGATTTTCAAACTGAGCTCGGGGTGCTTTTTTACCTCCCTCCACTCTTCCTCGTCCAGCTTCCCGGGTTTATTAAGAATGTCTTCATGAATGCCGATCTTTCCGACATCATGAAGGATGGCCGCCACCTCAATGCCCTCTATCTCATGAGGGGACATATCCAGTCTCTTTGCTATCTTCACCGCGCACCTTGCCACAGAATCGGAATGGCCCCTGGTGTAAAGGTCTTTTACCTCCAGCGCAGATGCTAATGCCCGAATAGTGCTGAGGTAACTTTCATGCAGATCTTTATACAAGCCGGCGTTTTCAAGGGCAGATGCCGTCTCGTGCGCCATGGTGGAAAGAAGTTTTAGATTATCCTCTGTAAATGGCTCGGAACCTTTTCCCCGATTGAGGTTGATAATACCAATAACGCCTTTCCTGGTTTTTAAAGGGGTGCAAATGGAATTTATCTCTTCATATTTTTTTCTCCCCTTAATTCTTGAGATGTCTGCTCTTCCCTGGAAGATAAGGGGTTCGCCACTCTGAGCCACCATCCCTGCAATGCCTTCTCCTATCTTAATCCTCGTCTTTCTGATGATCTCTTCGTCCAGACCGTGTGCCCTTTTTATGGTTAAAACCCCTTCCTCAGGGTCAAGAAGCATCAGGGAACCCTCATCTGCTTTCAGGGTCTTGACAGTAATGTTGAAGACAGATGAAAGCGCCTCACCCAGATCAAGGGAAGAACCTGTTACTTTTACAGTCTCATGGAGAGTGGTTATGTCGGTCAGCCTTTCACTCAACATCCTGTTCAGGTTTCTGATTTCGGCTAAATAGCCCTCTGTCCTGGAATTTTGATATTCCCTGTATGCCAGGCCATAAGCCATGATCCCTTCCATGAGCACGGTGAAGGATTCATTAATGGCCTTCTTCGGATATGTCCTTTCTGCCTTATTGATTTTCTTTACAGCATCCAGATGCATTTCAACAACGGACTCGGGACCCATCCCCTTGTTCATCATCTCATTGCCGAACTGAGCGACCTTGTAGAGATATGTCTCCTGGCCGGTCTTCAGGTAATCCGAGAGGATTCTGCGGTAGGTAAGAGCCAACCGACCATCAATATTATCATTCATGACACACCCTGTCCCCTGCCTTGGCCCTATGAGATGCCGCTTTCATGGGCCTTCATATCCCGATAATGTTTGTATGCCATGCCGTAAGCCATCATAATTTCCAATAGAACCTTGAAGGATTTTAGGACGGCATCCTTTTTATCAGATAAAGAGACATCCTCAAGCAGCTTCTCAATGCTCTTATAATGCATCTCTACAATCTCCTCAGGCCCGATTCCCTTCCGGATAAATTCTTTGCCTAAAAGGGATACATTATAGAGGTCTATCTCCTCGGGTGATTCTAAATAATCCCGCAACAACTCCCTGTACCTATAGCAAAGATTATTCTTTTCCATTCTTCCTCCATTGTAACTACTCAGGTTCACGGTTCCACGGTTCCACGGTTCAAGGTTCAACGGTTAAAGGAAGAAAATCGATTTGATTGGGACTCTTTTAACCGTGAACCGTGAACTTTGAACTTGACAACCTGAGTAGTTACCTCCATTTAATCCTGCCGGGCCACCACAATGGTGAGGTCATCTCTTTCCCTGCCGAATTCAGCAGCGATCCTCTCGGCTATTGTCTGGGGATGCTGCCCAAGGAATTCCGGCGGATACAGGTTTAAGTCAAACTTTGTGGATATGCCGTCCGAGTGAAGGATAATAATGTCCCCCTGTCTATATGGAAACTCCTCCTCTCTCACCTTGCGAAGATTGTAGCCCAGGATGCCGTTTACGGAGATCGGCCTGATCACTGTCCGGCTCTTCACCCTCACCTCTATGTTTCCAACCCCGGCATATCTTAAGGTAGAGCTTTCCGGATCAATCAGGGCCATCCCTACTGCCGCGCCCCTGGTCTTTTTCAGCTCCTCATGGCATCCCTTAATGATTTCCGTGAGACTTTTCTGATAATTGTTTTTTATGTGCTCTACGGCTGTGTTGGAAGCAGCAGCAGCATCCGGCCCATGACCCAGGCCGTCTATCACGGCAATGAAAATCCTATTCTCAAACTCCTTGATAAAATAGGCGTCGCCGCAGAGGTTCTGACCTTTTAATGCCTGATTCACTATGCCGAATTGCATAAAGAAGACCTCACAGCCACTTTCTTATCCATATCGTCGTCCCTTTCCCGGACCCGGATTCTATCTCCATCTCGTCCATCATCCTCTTTGCGCCTGACAGCCCTATGCCTGATGAGCCTTTTGTGGAGTATCCGCCCTTTAAGACCCGTTCAATATCCTCTATGCCCGGCCCCTGGTCTGCAAAGACAATCTCCAATCCCCTTCTTTCCCCTGAAAATCCCCCCAGCCCCCCTTTTCCAAAGGGGGGTGAGGGGGGATTTTCTTCCTGAGAGATTGCCCTTAAAACAACCGTGCCTTTGCCGGCGTGGACAAGGATATTCCTGGCGAGTTCAGAGACAGAGGTGGCAATCAGGGCGGTCTTCACCTCTCCAAACCCCATCAGCACGGAACACTCCTTTGCCGTCCTCCTGGCCATATCCACATGGTGTTCCTCTTCTATGCGTATGACCTTCCCGTCCTCATCCCTCTTTATCTCAGCCATTTCCTGATCGTCACGGTAGCGCCCTTTCCCGCCTCGCTCTTTATCTCGAACTCGTCCATAAGGCGCTTTGTACCCGGCAGGCCCTGGCCCAGCCCCTTGTTCGTGCTGTAGCCGTCCTGCATGGCCATCTCAATGTCAGGGATGCCGGGGCCCCTGTCCTCGGCTATAATCTCCATCCCCTTTTTCGCGCTTTCGGACAGCGCCTTAACAACCACCCGGCCTGTTCCGGCAAACGTGTAAATGTTCCGGCTGAGTTCCGAGACAGCAGTAGTGATGCGGGTCTGGTCTGCCAGGCCAAAACCGAGCTCTTTTGCCATCTCCCTGGCGATTTGACGGGCAAGGATAATGTCTTCGCTGTTATTTATGCTGACCTCTTCAATCTTCTCCATTGCCCGCCTCCCCCATACCCTGCAGCAGGGCTATCCCCTTCTCCAGGTTAAGGGCTGAATGCACCCCCCTTAAGTTCCAGCCCCATCTCCTGTAAGGTGATGGCTATCTCCGGTTGAATCCCCACCAGCACAGTCTCCACACCCATGGTCCTGACCATGGTTGCCGTATCAGAGAGCATTCTTCCCAGAAAGCTGTCCACCACGCCTACAGCGCTCACATCTATCACCAGACCCTGCGGCTTTGTATCATAGACCCTCTCCAGAATATCCTCCTGAAGCCTGATGGCCGTCTTATCATGAAGTTCCACCTGAATGGTGAGGATGAGGGTATCACCCATCTTTAATGTCGGCACTTTATCCATTTATACCTCCATCTTCGTCACTTTGAGCTTCAGCTTCCTGAAGGCAAGCGCCAGCCCGTCCCTGAGGCTTGCACGGGTGGTAACGCCGCTCAGGTCAACCCCGATGTGGACAAGGGTCTGGGAAATCTGCGGGCTGATGCCGGTCAGGACGCATTCTGCGCCCATGAGTTTTGCTGCCTGCATGGTTCTCAGCAGCCTGTTTGCCACCTCGGTGTCCACTGCCGGCACGCCGGTGATGTCCATGATTACAATAGAGGATTTAGTGGCTACAATGCTTTCGAGGAGATTTTCCATTATCTGCTTGGCCCTGGCGCTGTCAATGGTTCCGATAAGCGGAAGGACCAGAATCTCCTCCCAGACCTGAATCACCGGGGTTGAAATCTCCAGAAGGGACTTCTGCTGTTCCCTGATAACATCCTCTCTTGCCTTTACATAGGTCTCAACGGTAATGAGGCCCAATTTGTCCATGAGCATGGAAAATCCAATCACCGCCTTGCTCAGCTCCGCCGGCTGGTCCCCGAACTCATCCTGCAAAAACCTGAGAACCGTGTCCTTGAGCGAGAATATGTAGGTTGCTGTCTCTGACGGCGAAAAACCTATGGATGCCCTGGATACAGAGAAGTTAGCAAGAAACTTGTTGACCTCATCATACTCAGGAGCGGTTATATCCTCTAAGTTTCCACCTGCCACAGCCCTGACCAGGATTCCCAGGAACCGGGCCGATTCCTCCCGCAGTTGTTTTTCCGTGATCAACCCTTTTTTGAACGCGGTGATATCTGCCTGCGCCTTTGTCCAGGCATCCAATATCTCCCTTTCCTTCTTTGCCAATAATTCTGAAATGTTTAAACCCTCTTTCTTAGCCATCTTTCATCCTCCTTTTTTGTTTAAGAAACATTGTAGCTGCCCCCACAGAGCTTTCCATAACTGCCGCTCAAGATATCGTTTCTGCCAAAGCAATCTCAACACCGAATATCGCAACCAGTCCCTTCTTTCACCGAAACCCAAAAACAAAAAACCCAAAGGCCGTATATAATCGGCATTTGGGTTTTCGAATGATAATTGGTCTGCTTGAGAGACAGGGGTCTCTTGCAGAAATTTTTCTAAATAATTTAGGAAGTAATGTGTGTGTGTGGCAACTCTCGTGCCATGCTATAGTTATCTAAACATCTGGATATAAAATTTGGAGTGACCAATTTTTATTTCTCGAATATTTTTTGTAACTATTTAGCCTGTCGAATCATGCCAATAAAGCAGAACATTGTCAAGGGTCCCTGCATGCCGAAATAATTAAGGATTCCCCTCGAAGGCAGTTGGGTGATTTCAAGGTGTTGTGTTATCAATTTTTTCCTTTGGTGGCAAGTTTTTTTATAAAGTTAAAAAGCTTCCTTAAATAATAAAGGGTCACTACCGGGGAATCGGTATGCTTGATAACTTTGACTGGGTCCTGACATTCGGGGCCCTCTTTACGACCTCATCAATTTCTTTCAATGTACAGAGGAGATCGGAAAGTGAATCAAGGGACAGAGTATTGGGGCCATCACACAGGGCACGTTCGGGATTGGGATGTATCTCCAGAAATATACCATCAATTCCCACAGCAACAGCCGCTCGCGATAGATAGGGCACCATCTCTCTCTGACCGCCGGAAGCCCTTCCCGCTCCACCGGGGAACTGGACACTGTGTGTAGCGTCAAAAACCACGGGATAACCCATCTCTTTCATGACAGGAAGGGCGCGGAAGTCCACAACGAGATTATTATAACCGAAACTTGTTCCCCTCTCCGTGATCATGATATTTTCATTTTCCGCTGATGATGCTTTAGCCAGGATATTGGCAACATCCCATGGGGCAAGAAACTGGCCTTTTTTGATATTTATACACCTGGCCTTTCTGGCAATTTCGATAATGAAATCGGTCTGCCGGCAGAGAAAAGCCGGTACCTGTACCACATCCAGGACCTTCGCTGCCCCTTCAATCTCTTCAAAACGATGGACATCTGAAAGGATGGGAATTCCAAGTTCTTTTTTAATATCTCTCAGGATCGCAATACCTTTCGTGAAACCAGGCCCCCGGTAAGAATCTTTTGATGTCCGGTTTGCTTTGTCGTATGAGGCTTTAAATATAAAAGGTATTCCCAATCTCCCGGTGAGGTTTTTCAGGAATAAGGCGATCTCGCCTGTTTTTTCCTCGTCCTCGATGACACAGGGACCGGCAATTAATACAAAGGGGGTTGTCCCACCCATTACAAAATTGTCCAAAACAATCTGCTTCATCTTGCTCATCGTTGGCAGTTAGGGGGAAAAGATTACTTTTCCTGATATTTCTCTTGCAGCATCTTTATCCTTAGCTGGGGAATTTTTCTGGCAGCTTTACCCGAGGCAGGGTTCAGTTCATAGGCCCTTGTATATGCGCCAAGGGCCTCCTGATACACGCCTTTTTTCTCGTAGGCTGCGCCCAGATTCAGGTAGGCCGCATCGTCCTTTCGATCATACCGTACCGCCCTCCTGTAATATTCAATTTCTTTATCCACATCTCCCATCAGACCATAGACATATCCAAGATTTGAATAAATATTCTTATTTCCATATCTGATCGCTTTTTCATAATTTTCACATGATTGTCTGTATTTTTTCAATTCCCCATAGGCAAAGCCAAGATTCGCATAAATGTCCGCTTTTCTCTTCGAATTTTTGACAATCTTTTCATAATACCTGATTGCCTGATCATATCGTTTACCATTAAAATCAATTTCGGCAATTCTCTCCATGGCATCAGAGTCACCGGGCTTCATCTTCAGGAACTTTTGATATTCTGCGGTCGCTTTCTGAGACTGTTTTCCTTTTTCATAAGCCGCTGCCAGATTGAAATGAATAACCGGTTCTTTGAGATTAAGCGCTATTGCTCTTTGGTAACTTTCTATTTCTTCTTTTAACAACCTCTTGCCGCCGTAGGCAAGTCCGATATTGGCGTAGGCTCCCGCATTACGTGGCTGTCTCCTGAGGATTTCCTTATACCACTTTATCGCCTCGTCGTAATTTCCAATTTTGAGCGAAAGATCCGCTAAAGCGATCATCGCATAGTTCGTATCCGGTGACTTTGTCAGGATAAACCTGTATTCACCGGTAGCTTCATTGATTTTTCCGGTTTTCTCATACGCTTGTCCCAACTTATATCTTACCAGGAGATCCTTCGGATTTAACCTCAGAGATTCTCCATAGTTTACAACAGCTCTTCTCCAGTCCCCCAGTTGACTATAGGCGAATGCCATATTGGCGAAGGTAGAGGCATCTTCAGGATCGCTCTTGATTAACTCCCGGCAGGTCTTAATGACCAAGTTATATTCTTTCTCTTTCATGTAACACTTTGAAAGTTCCGTCAATGTGGTAAGGTCATCCGGCTTAAGAGTCAGGATATCCCGATATTGAGTGATCGCCTCTCCTGTCTCGCCCTGTCGGAGATAAAGCCCCGCCAGCATCTTACGGACCCCTGTATCCTTTTTATTCATGGCGATGGCCCGTTTGAGATATTCGATCTGTACCCGCTGATTCTCCGTACTTCTCGCATATCTCAGCCAGTCCTGGGGGGTTATATTCACCTGGAGGGGAATGGCAGCGATGATCTTATTGTCATATTTCACGTTGATCCTGTAGTCCGGGACAGTGGTCTCTCCCTCCCCGCCCTTCCCCGTCATTATAACCTTATCAACCAGATCAATACCTTTCAGCAATATCTTGAAATCATTCTCTCTTCCGATACCTTCCACATCGGCCGAAATCTTCCTGCTAAAAAGGGCATCGGTGGAGATGTCTTTGATGACAAATTCATCACGGTAGGACACAACAAAAGCTTCGCTTTTTGTCAATCTGGAGTCTCTCCCGTTCTTTTCTATCTCCAGATAATAAAACTGCGGGGGATGCCCGAGGAAGATAAAGGAAAAAGTGTTTTTCAATCTCGAGGCGATGAAGTATAAATCCCGAACCTTTTCCGGCCAGAAATAATTGGCCATGACGAAAGAGGTAAAAAGGATCAATGCAATCAGGACAATAATCCCTGGAGCTACACCCCTCTCGCGCCGCGGTTTTACAGCCCTTTTTTTACCTTTCCCCTCCCTAAAGTCCATATCTACTCCAGTTTCCTGACCCCTGACCCCTGACCTCTAATCCCTGATCCCTGTTCTTATCAACCTCTTGGATGATATTTCTTATGAATCTCTTTTAACCTTTCCCGGGTGATATGGGTGTATATCTGGGTTGTTGCTATATCTGCATGTCCCAGCATAAGTTGGACGGAACGAAGATCAGCCCCACCCTCCAGAAGATGAGAGGCAAAAGAATGCCTGAAGGTGTGGGGGTGGACTTTTTTCTCCATCCCCACCGCCCCTGATTTTACCGTGTATTTTTTTATGATCTTCCAGATTCCCTGTCGGCTCAGACCTTTACCGGATCTGTTCAGAAAAAGAACATCGGTAGCTTCCTTCAAGAAACATGGTCTTGCCTTATCCACATACTGCCTTACATAATCATACGCCGATTTACCGATAGGCACAATCCTCTCTTTATTACCCTTTCCTTTTGTGACCAGATACCCCACCTGCCAGTTGATACTATTGATGGTCAATGAGATCAACTCCGAGACACGAATCCCCGTTGCATACATCAGTTCCAGCATCGCCGTGTCCCTTATGGCAGAAGGGGTTTTTACACCTGGCTGTGCGAGAAGCGTGTTCATTTCCTCCTGGCTCAGAGTATCGGGGAGACGCATCCATACCTTTGCCAATCCAATATTTCCCACAGGATTTTGACTAATACCGGCTTTTTTCTCCCGGAGGAGAAATTTATAGAACCCTCTGATGGCTGCCAGCCCCCTGTTGACAGAATTCTCCATTAAACCATCTTTTCTTAGCTCGGTGAGATAGGAGATCACATCATCAGGGGTAATATCCGTAATGGTTTGAATACCACATTTCTTTATAAAGCAGACATACCTGTTCAGATCCCGGCTGTAAGCCTCGATGGTATTATAAGAGACCCCCTTTTCCACAGTAAGAAAGTTCAGGTACTCATCAATTAAATCATTCATCACGATTTTTCTAACGTAAAGAGGGTGAGGGATGCAATTTTTTTTGGTTCAACCTGTTCATGGTGACGCTTCAAAATCTTATCGTTATCCCACAGGTTTATTCATGTTGAATGTCGGAATAGGAAATGATATACACTCTTTACGCTTTACGGCATGTCGGCAGCATAATCTGTTCCTCCCCCCTTTGTCTTTGCTGGACAGATTATGCACAAGGATATATCACCTGTCAATATCTATAGGGAACGGCCTAAGTAAGTTGACATACCCTAGGCGTCATTGCGAGCGTCAGCGAAGCAATCTCAAGGGATTGCCACGTCGCTTCGCTCCTCGCAATGACTACTTTCTTTTGCCGTTCCCTATAATTGCCGTTGTAGGGATATGACAATGTTTTTGTTGGGACTCAGGCACAAATGAAGGGAGGAAAGATGATGGAGATTAAGAGCACAGCATTCAAAGAGGGCGGAATGATACCGGCAAAATATACATGTGATGGGGTGAATGTATCCCCTCCGCTTTCGTGGAGTAACTTCCCGAAAGAGACAAAAAGTTTTTCTCTCGTATGTGACGATCCCGATGCCCCGATGGGGACGTGGGTTCACTGGGTTATCTACGATATTCCAGCCGGCATCACGCAATTACCGGAAAATGTAGCTCCCCAGAGGGAACTTGCCCGGGGAGGAAAACAGGGCGTCAATGATTTTCGCAAGATAGGCTATGGGGGACCCTGTCCCCCCGGTGGAAAACACCGGTATTACTTCAAGCTCTATGCCCTGGACGGGACAACCGATCTGAAACCGGGAGCGACCAAAGAGCAACTCCTGAAAGCCATGCGGGGACATATCCTTGCCGAGGCGCAATTGATGGGGAAATACAAAAGATAAGTCGCCTTCATCACGATGCAGGAATCATCATATCTGAAACTGTACCGGGAAGGAAAGCTGCAGGACCGTATTGATCAGGCCATCGAGATAATGAGGAACTGCCGGTTGTGTCCCCGGGAATGCAAGGTGGACCGGCTGTCCGGAGAAATAGGCCATTGTCAAACCGGTCGAAAGGCAAGAGTGGCAAGCTTTAATGCCCACTTCGGGGAGGAGGTCCCCCTGGTGGGAAGGTTTGGTTCGGGGACGATCTTTATCAGTTACTGCAGCCTCCTCTGTTCCTTTTGCCAGAATTTTGAGATCAGCCATCTGGGAGAAGGCAGGGAAGTGGACCCGGCTGCCATGGCGGCCATGATGCTTGCCCTCATGAGGAGGGGTTGTCATAATATCAACTTTGTGACTCCCACCCATGTGGTGCCACAGATACTTGAAGGGTTGATCCTCGCTGTCGAACAGGGTTTGAACATTCCCCTCGTCTATAACTCCGGTGGCTACGACAGGGTTGATACCCTTAAGATCCTGGACGGCATCTTCGATATCTACATGCCTGACTTCAAGTTCTGGGATGAAAAGTGGGCAAAACGGTTCTGTCATGCGTCCGATTACAGGGAACATGCCATGGCGGCCATTAGAGAGATGCACCGTCAGGTGGGAGACCTTGTCGTAGATGAATCGGGATTAGCGGTGAAAGGTTTGTTGGTGCGCCATCTCGTCATGCCCCGGGGTGTGGCGGATACCGGAGAAATCATGAAATTTCTGGCAACGGAAATATCCGTAAATACTTACGTTAATATAATGGATCAGTATCGTCCCTCCGGCGAGGCGTCAGGTGAGATAATGATCAATCGCCATATCACGGGGGAGGAATTTGCGCTGGCCATCCAACAGGCAAAACAGGCAGGTCTCACGAGGCTGGACTCATGGGTTTAGGTTTATATGAAAATAGGGTTCGAGGATTCCAGGATTCGAGGGTTCAAGGGTTTTAATTTCAACGCCTTTCACTTGAATCCTTGACCTCTTGACCCCTTGAATCCTTTTATGGTTATTACAGTTTTCCTGAACGGAGGATAGAGATGAGTAACCAGAGGCCTAAAATGCCGGCCATGGAGTATCCTAAAAATCCCAGCAGGGGAAAGCCAAACAGATGTGGACCTAAATTGGAGGCAATAATGAGAGACGATCCGATGATCAGGGAGGAGATAATAAGAGAAAAGGCAATCCGGTTTGATGATCTGTCCATTTCGGAGATAAAATGTTCGAGCCCCTGGTGTTGGAAACCGATTTTAGTTTTTCCCTGTTTAAGTTGTTTAAGTGCCTCTTGGAACTCCCGGGGGATATCTCTCAGGAGATGAAGGAGTTTCCCGCCTGCGGTCATGAATTCTTCCGCCAGGCGTTTGGGGTGCATCCGCTCCCGCATAAGGTTTTTGATAAAAGGGACCGCCTCTCTGGTCATATCGAAATCAGGGTACAACACCAGACCAAGTCCTTCAACTTCTGTTAACGCCTTGCCGATGAGAAAGATGTCCTGTGGCAGCCTCAGCCTGTGACGGGCAACCAGATCGAGGAGTCCATGAAAGATATTCTCCATGCGTAATTCCTTAAGAGGGCGATAGAGGTGCAACTCTATAAAGTTGGAAATGTCATTCTCCAGCGCCCGACGGTCAGGTTCCTCATCCCATTCTACAATTCTTAAAATGGCATCTGTTATCCTTGATTCATCATGACGGATATAACCCAGAACGATGTCGGCAAAATGTTCCCTGGATTGCCGATCAACATGCCCCATCATGCCGAAATCGAGATAGCAGATCACATTGCCGGGCAGGATGAACACATTTCCTGGATGGGGGTCGGCATGGAAAAACCTGTGTTTGAATATCTGTTCGAGGATCAAGTTGTTCACCCGGCAGGCAATGATTCTCCGGTCAAAACCTTTTTCGTCCAGGAGGGCAATCTCGGAGGCCTTGATGCCATCAACATATTCCATGGTGAGGATACGTTCCGTTGTCGCCTGTTTGAATATCCTGGGCACATAAATTGATTCATTGCCGATAAACTGCCGGGCAAAGCGTTCCGTGTGAGAAACCTCAATGGTATAGTTGATTTCTCTTTTCAGGGTGCGGGCAATCTCATCAACTATCCTCGTGGGACGATGTATTTCCCACTCCTCCACGTATTTTTCTATCAGGGTGGCCAGGTGGAAGAGGATATCCAGGTCCGATTCAATTATCCGGCGGATACCGGGACGCTGGACCTTAACAATGACCTGTTCCCCGGTCCTCAGTTGCGCCCGGTGGACCTGGCCGATAGATGCCGCTGCGATGGGACTCTCTTGAAACTGAAAAAATATCTCATCAAGAGAGGCATTAAGTTCCTGCTCCACGATTTCTTTCACCTGAGAAAATGGGAACGGCGGAACTTTATCCTGCAGTTTTGTCAATTCCTGGATGAGTTCGACAGGGATCAGGTCGGGACGGGTAGAAAGTGCCTGGCCCATCTTAATGAAAATGGGCCCCAGTTCCTCAAGTGCCATCCGCAGCCGCTCATACGTGCTCAGGGTTTTGATCTCCTCGTTACGTTTGCCGGAAATTATCCGCATACCCATCTTGAGATACGGCCCCAGATAGAGTCTGCCAATCAAATCATCAAAACCGTATTTAAACAGGATGGCAAGTATCTGGCGGTAACGATGGATATTCCGGTAAGTATGCGAGAGGATACTGATCTTACGGATACGCATCGTTTATTCTCTATGCTCGCCTGACTTCTCCAGTTTCTCCAGCCTCTCTTTGATCTCTTCCAGCTCAACTTTTGTGGGCACATTCAGATGCCTCAAGATACCGGTCACAATTTTTTCTGTCCTTTCCTCCATTTCTTTTTTAAACTTTTTTGATTTTTCCTTCAGACCTGCAACTGTCTCTCTGGCTTCCTTTTCTGTAATCTCCCCCTTTTTGACAAGCTCGTCAATGACCTCCTGAATTTTTTCTGTTGTCATGAAGGCCAACCCTGTGCAAGCCAACATCGCTTTTTTAATAAAATCAGGCATGTCTATTTCCCCCTCCTTTGCATTTATTTTTCCTGTCCATACCGGATAAAGTTTAGCACATATAAAATGGGAATGTAAATATCACATTGTTTGGGTTTCAAAATGAGGAAAAGGGTTCGATCTTTCCCCATCATTTCTCCCCAATCATCAGGGCGGTGCCTATTTCTGTATCTTTTCTGTGGATATTGGATAGACCTGCCCCTTCCATCCACGTTCGTACCTCTCTCTCGGTATATGTGTCTCCAGCTTCGGTTCCCACCAGCATATTCAGGGCAAAGAGCGCCCCGAAGGCGGGAGTGGTTCGGTCTTCATCCATGATGAAGTCCTGGACAATTAGTTTGCCGCCTGGATTCAAGGCCCGGCAGGCCTTATCAATGAGGGTCTGATTCTGCTCAGGGGAATTGATATGGATAATCGCCGAGAGGAATAACAGATCAAAGCCCTTGCCGAGATCATCGGTATGGTAATCACCGACCACTGTCTCCACTTTATCAGATAACCCTTCCTCAGCAATGTATTTTTGAGTAATGGGAATCACGTTCGGCAGATCAAAGACCGTCGCCCGGAGGTCACCTTTTGCTCGGATGAAGGCCATGGCATAGGCGCTTGAACCCCCTCCCACATCGAGGATCCGGGAAACACGGGAGAGGTCAATCATGGCAACGACCGAAGGGGCGTGTCTGCGGGCACGCTCGTGCATGGCGGCAATAAAAGACCTCAACCAGTTATCACTTCTCTCATTTATGGGTCTCGCCACCACGGATCTCCCCTCACGCACAGCCTGTGTCAGGGTGTTCCAGGAATCCCAGAGATGGACATAGTGCATCAGCCCGGCCATGTATTCCGGTTTTCCCTTCACCAAAAACCGTAAGGTAAGGGGGGTGTTAGAAAATCGCCCTTTTTTCTTTTTCACTATGCCAAGGGTACAGAGGGCATTCAGTAGCCGGTCTGTGGCACGAGATTCTGTTCCCAGTGTCATCGCCACTTCCCCTCCCGATCGTTCCACATCGCCCATGGCTGTAAATAGATCCAGCTCAATAGCGCTCAATAATATCCTGCTGCCCTGAAAGGCCAGGGCCAGTTCTGTAATTTGATTTCCTAAAATGATATCCTTTCTCGCTGAGTTTACATCCATTTGTGTCTCCTCCTGTAGGCAGGGGTAAAAATTCTATGGCCGGAGAATAAACCTTCTCATGCTGATACTCATAAGCAATCCAATGCCTGTCAGGAGCACAGCAATGGAAGAGCCCCCGTAACTCAAAAAAGGCAGGGGAATTCCCACAACGGGGAGCATACCCAAAACCATCCCAATATTGATAAATACCTCCCAAAAGATAAGCATGGTAATGCCAAAGGATATTAAGGTACCCACCAGATCCCTCGCATGGAGGCCGATCTTTAAACACCACAATACCAATATTAAAAACATAATTATCAGGATCAGTCCCCCCAGAAAACCCCACTCCTCTGAAAAAACGGAAAAAACAAAATCTGTCTGCTGTACCGGCAAAAATTTCAGTTGCGTTTGGGTTCCCTTTAAAAATCCCTTTCCCAGGATTTGCCCGGAACCGACAGCGATTATTGATTGAATGATGTGATACCCGGAACCGAGGAAATCTTTTTCCGGACTGAAAAAGGTAACAATCCGCTCCTTCTGATAATCCTTCAGAAAATGCCAGCCCACGGGAATCAGCACAACGCAGCCGGCGGCAGCGCAAAGTAAGGACTTCCACTCTACACCAACAAATAAGACAATAGATAAGAAAAGGATGACCAGTATCAAGGCCGTACCAAGATCAGGCTGTTTCAGGATAAATAAGAACGGAATCACTACGATCAGAAAAGGGACGAAGAGTTCTCTCAAGCTATAGCCTTTATCTGTCTTATGGACATCAAAGTATCTTGCCAGTGCCAGTATCATCGTTAATTTTACTAATTCTGAAGGTTGAAAGGAAAATCCTCCTATGACAATCCACCTCTGAGAACCATGGGCTGCATCTCCGTACAAAAATACACCTATGAGAAGAAGGAGGGAAAACGCATAAATAATATAGGCGTAGCCACTAATAAGGCGATAGTCAATACAGAAGGCTACTCCCATACATGCAAGACCTATAAAAATCCATTGAACCTGCTTGATATAGAGGTGTGACTGCTTGAAATCGGCCAGACTATAACCTGTGCTGTAAATATTTAAAAGGCCTATAGAACTGATGAGCAACACTAGAATAAGGAGAGTCCAATCAAAATTTAAAAATAATCGGCGATCAAATTTCATTTTAGGTTCACGGTTCAAGGTTCAGGGTTCAAGGTTCAAGGTTAGAAAGCGATGAACCCGGAACCTTGAACCTGAGTAGTTACTTTAAGTTTAAAGTAGGCATCTATAATCTTTTTGGCAATCGGGGCAGCAACGGTTCCTCCGTGACCGGCATGCTCTACAATAACCGCCACCGCTATTTCCGGGTTTTTATACGGTGCGAAACAAACGAAGATGGCGTGATCTCTGAGTCTCGAGGGAATGATCTTTTTTCTACGCGCCTTTCTATCCTCCGGCATACCAATAACCTGAGCGGTACCGGTCTTTCCACAAACATCCGCTTCCGCTCTTCTTGCGGCATATCCAGTCCCACCCCTTTCATTAACAACACCCCAAAGGGCATAATTCAGGATATCAATGTTTTTTCGACTGATGGGAAGGGAGGATTTTTTCTCAGGATTGAATGTCTTGAAAGGCCGACCATCCCCTGTTTCTATCCGTTTTACGATCCTGGGACGCCAGAGCGTTCCACAATTTGCCAGGGCGCAGTAGGCATTCAACAGTTGGATCGCAGTGACGGAGTTAAATCCCTGACCGATGGAAACGGAAATAGTTTCACCCATCTGCCATGGTTCGCCAAACTTGGTGAGTTTCCATTCTTTCGTGGGGATCAAGCCGCTCTTCTCCCGGGGGAGATCGGTCCCCGTAACCGCACCGAAACCAAAACCACGTGCATACCGGGCTAATTTATCAACACCGATCAACTTTCCCAAGTTATAAAAATAGACGTCGCAGGATTCTACAATAGCACGGTGCAGGTTGACCCAGCCATGGCCTTTTTTTTGCCAACACTGGTAAGTCCTGTTACCCAACTCGAACGATCCGGGACAGAAAAATTTTGTCTCCGGGGTAATCAATCCTTCCTCAAGGGCCGCGGCGGCGACAATCAACTTATAAGTAGAACCGGGAGGATACTGGCCCGAAATTGCCCTGTTTTCCATAGGGTGCCGGGGATCAGACGATAACTTTTCCCAATCTTCGAAAGAAATTCCTCCACTGAACAGATTTGGATCAAAGGATGGTGCACTTACCATGGATAGTATGGAACCATCGCGTGGGTCCATGACAACTACTGAACCTGCCCTGTCTTTCATAGCCTCCCAGGCAATTTTTTGCAGATATGAATCAATGGTCAGTACCATATTGTAACCGGGAACAGGTTCAATCTTTCCTATAACTTTAATCTCTTGACCACGGACATTGACTTCTACCTGTTTTGCACCACTTTTGCCTTTCAGATACCGATCGAAATACTTATCCAGGCCGTATTTGCCTATTGTATCACCGATGCTGTATTCATCTGATGTGTTTTTCCCCAATTCCTCTTGACAGATCTCGCCTGTATAACCGAGAACATGGGCCATCATCTCTCCGGCAAGGTATTGCCTGACGGAATTCACCTCAACGGCCACTCCCGGTAAATCCAGGGCATGTGTCTCCACGATGGCCAGTTTTTCTCTGCTGATATTTTTCTCCAGTTCGGCCGGTACAAAGCGCTTAACCTTTTTAGCAGAGGGTAAGTTGGTCGAAAAAGTTATGGCTCTTTCCGCATAAAGGTAGTTCAGTTTTTTAACCACATCATGGATGTTTTTGATACGATTGGGCACAAACAAAATATCAAAGGAGGGACGATTGTCTACCAGAACATACCCGTTGGTATCCATGATCAAACCTCTTAGTTGTTTGATTTTACGAAGTCGAACGCTGTTGTTTTCTGACCTCTGCTTTAACTCGTCCCCCTTGATGATCTGCAGATACCAGAGTCTGATAACCAGAATGGATAGGGCAACAGTCACAAGGATAAAGAGTGTCTTGAATCTCTGCCGGAATTCATGAGGTTCATGTCCTTCTAATAGATCTTGCATCCCCCCCATTTAACAACACCTCAAGCCGGAAGAATATATTAAAAAAAACCGGGCTAAGTACACTTATCACCAATGCCTGGGGTAGAAAAATTCTTAATATATGCTGGAATAAATTAACCCCATATATCAGTTCATTAAATAAAATGACAAGCAACTGCTCTAATAGTGCACATATTAAAGTAAAAATCACGATGAATGATTTCTTCTCTGGATATATCCTCGGATAAACGAATTTGGAAATAAAAAATAAAAAGGTATAAATGAAGGTGAAAAGACCGGAAATCGAACCTGCGATACAGTCAAGAAAAAAACCGAGGAGAAAGCTCAGAATAAACCCTTTTATTACTTTCAAGTGAAATCCAGCGTAAATTACCAATAGCAGGGATATCTCCAGGCTGATCTTGCCGAAAAACATAATGTCTGTTACGCTTACTTGAAATATAATCAATAACAAAGATAAAAGAGGCAGGAAAAATAGATAGCTCACTTCTTATCATCATTATCCGGCAAAAATACGAGAACTTCCTCTATTCTGGCAACATCAACGGACGGAGTTACCTCAACCTTCTGAAATAAGGCTGCATCCCTCTTATCTACACTCTTAACAAAACCGAGAAGCAATCCCTTAGGGAAGACACCTCCCATACCCGAGGAGATAACGGCATCTCCTACCCTGACATCATCAGTCTTAGGAACATATTTTAGGTGAGATATAAAACCCGAACCATGCAGGATACCCGGAGTCCTTGTTCTCTGAACCAGGGCGTCAATTTTACTATTTTCATCGGTGAGAAGCAGAATCTTTGATACATGCCACGATGCCTCTGTGATCCTACCTATAACTCCCTGATCCGCCGCAACCGGCAGGCCGATTCTTAAATTATGGGCGGTTCCCTTGTTGATTAATATCGTCTGGAATCCAGATAATTTGTTTCTGCCGACGACCATGGCAGTAATGGTAGAGTAATTGAGATTTTCTTTGAGTTTCAAAAGCTTTTGTAACCGTATCCCCTCAAGATAACCTTCCTGATACTGAATCAATTGCCCTGTTAACAGGATATTTTTCTTTTTGAGTTGCCTGTTTTCCTCTTCCAATCCCACCAGAAAGATGTATCGTTTCCACCCTTTTGTCAGTTCCTCGAAAGATGTGTTTATCACGTCCATCAAGGGCGCCGCTATTTCTAACACCAATTTTTTAAAAATGCCGGTCTCAGAAGATCTCTTTACACTGTGAAAGGTCAGGGAAAGAAGGACAATGATGAGAGTGAATACTATTATAATTAACTGATATTTTTTAGGTTTACTTTTCACGCCTGAATGGCAACTTCTTTCAGCACGTCCAGTTGGTCAAGGGCCATGCCAGCGCCTATAGCTACCGTCGAAAGGGGATCATCCGTTACCACAATGGGAAGACATGTTTCTTCTCTAATGAGAGCATCTATATTTCTCAGGAGAGCCCCTCCGCCAGTTAAAACAATACCCCTATCAACAATGTCACCCGATAATTCCGGAGGGGCGTTCTCCAGGGCATCTCTTATGGCATCTACAATAATACGGACCGGTTCCATGATGGCCTCCCGTATCTCTTCCGAATTAATCTCCACAATTTTTGGAATACCCGATATCAGGTCCCTTCCCTTAACATCAGCTGTTCGTAATTCCTTTTCCGGATAGGCACACCCTATCGTTGTCTTTATAATCTCCGCCGATCGTTCTCCGATGAGAAGGCTGTACTTTCTTTTAATATACTGCACGATCTCCTCATCCATCTTATCACCGGCAACCCTGACAGACTTTGAATAGACAATACCTGACAGAGATATCACAGCAACCTCCGTCGTGCCCCCACCAATATCCACAATCATGGAGCTTATCGGCTCCGTTATCGGTAAGCCGGCACCAATGGCCGCTGCCATCGGTTCTTCAATGAGATAAATCTCCCTGGCGCCGGCAGATTCTACGGTTTCCCTGACGGCTCGCCTCTCAACCTGAGTAATGCATGATGGTACCGCCACAATGATCCTCGGACGAACCAGGGTTTTGCGATTGTGGACACGGAAGATGAAGTGCCTGAGCATCGCCTCTGTAATATCAAAGTCGGCAATTACACCATCTCTCATTGGTCTGATGGCAACGATATTACCAGGGGTCCGTCCCAGCATTTTTTTGGCTTCTGCACCGACAGCCAGGACCTTTTTCATACCTCTTGAATCTTTATGAACAGCAACCACTGAGGGTTCACTCAGCACGATACCCTTACCCTTCACGTAAACCAGAGTATTTGCCGTTCCTAAGTCTATAGCCAGGTCATTGGAAAACTTCCCCAAAATAAAATCGAGCAGCAAGGTCTTTCCTCCTCATGTTGTTTTTATGGAACATCAGTTAGTAAGTTTAGCGTAACTGCTCAGGTTGTCAGGTTCACGGTTCAGGGTTAGGGGTTGGCTTGCGTTCTTCATATTTCATTAGTCTAACCTTGAACCGTGAACCCCGGAACTTTGAACCTGAATAGTTACACCGATTACTTCTTATATCGTATTTTATTGCTCTAATCAATGCATTTTTCTAAAAGTTACAAAAATTATTGCATTTCACAGTCTACAATAACTATAATAACAACTTATATAAACCGCAAATGGAGGGCATTTACCATGCTGGAACTGATGAGGAAGCATGCGAGGAACTGGCTTATGAAGGTTATACTGGGGATTATCATTATTGTCTTTATTTTCTATTTCGGTACCATGGGCGGAAGACAAAAGGCTGAAACTATTGCCACCATTGACGGCAAAACTATAGCCATTGTAGATTTCCAGAGAGAGTATGAAAATTTGATTGATTTCTACCGCCGGCGCTATGGTGAGATGCTGACGGATGATCTCCTGAAGAAATTGAATCTCAAACAGCAGGCCTTCGATAACTTGATTCATCAGGCCATCATCCTTCATCAGGCCAATAAACTCAAATTAGAGGTTACCACTTCCGAGGTCACAGCCTCCATTCTTTCTCTTCCTGCTTTCCAGAGAAATGGTGTTTTTGATGACCGAATCTATCGGCAAATGTTGCGTTCTAATAAGATGACCCCCGAAGAATTCGAGGAGAGACAGAAAAAGTTATTAACCATAGCAAAGGTTGAGAATCTCATTTTTGATGCCGTCCAGATCTCAGATCAAGAGGTGTATGATCTGTATAGATTTCAGAACGAAAAAATTAATATAAATTTGCTTCAGTTCCCCCCGAAGGATTTTAAAGGGAAAGTTATGCCTTCACGAAAAGATTTAGAAGCATACCTGAAGGTGCATGGTAATGATTTCCGCAAACCTGAGGAAGTTCAGATCAAATATATTTCATTTTCAAGTGAGGAAGAGGCAAAAATGGCCCACGATACCATTTATCAGGAAGAAAATTTCGATGCATACGCCAACCAAAAAAAACTGAAGATCAACACTACGGGATTTTTCTCCCTGCATAACCCGCCGCCGGAATTCAGCCGGCTTAGCGACTTTGTCAGCGTCGCCTTCGGCCTGCAAAGGGATGAGATTAGTAAGGTCCTCTCAGACGAAAAAGGATACTATATCCTCAAGCTCATGACCAGAAAACCTCCTTACATACCAACCCTGAGTGAGATTGAAAGGGAGGTTGAAAGGCGTTATATTGAGGAAGAATCCAGGCGTTTGTGTAAACAGGAAGCTGAGATTGTCCTCAACCGCTTGAAAAAGGGCGAAGATGTTAAAAGTATATCCCGGCAAAAGGGACTAAAGGTAACAGAAACAGGATTCTTTTTGCCTGGCTCTGAGATACCCGAACTCGGTTCTTCACAAGAGCTAAGTAAAGCCCTCTTCCTGATATCTGAGAAAAAACCCTATCCGGACAACGTACTTAATGTCAATGGAAACTTTGTGATCATCCAATTCAAGGAAAAAGGAAAGCTTGATAACGATGACTTTGAAGTAAAAAAAGAACACCTAAAGAATATCCTCTTAGAAACCAAGAAAAACGAATATCTGCAGTCATGGTTGGAAAGCAGCAAGGTATCTATGCTCAAAGAAGGTAAGTTAAAGCTTGCAAGGGACATCAAAGAGCTATAAAAAATGAAAATAGGCAACTTATCATTAAAAAACAATATATTTCTGGCTCCCATGGCAGGTATTACAAACTTGCCGTTTAGAACTCTTGTAAGAGAATTCGGGTGCTCCCTCGCTTTTACCGAAATGATCAGCGCTGCTGGTCTGGTTAGAAACACGGGAAAAAGTTACCGGTATCTTGACAGCTCACCAGACGACAGGCCTCTCGGTGTGCAGATATTCGGGTCGGATACAGAGGTTCTTGCTGAAGCAGCACAGATCGTTACAGATCGAGGCGCTGATCTTTTGAATATTAATATGGGTTGTCCTGCTAAGAAGGTTGTCAGGACAGGTGCAGGGGCCGCCCTGATGAAGAATCCTTTGCAGGTGGCCTTTATCCTGCAGGCAGTGAGAAAGACCACCTCTCTGCCTTTGACAGTTAAAATCCGTTCCGGGTGGCATCATGACGACATGAAGGCTGTCGAGATCGCCCGCATCGCCGAGGATTGTGGGGTTGATACGGTAATCCTGCATCCACGCTCAGCGGAACAAGGATTTAGTGGTTCAGCAGACTGGGGTATTATTGAAAATGTGAAGAAAAATCTGCATATCCCCGTGATAGGAAATGGAGATATAAGAAGCGCCGAAGATGCCCTCAGAATGATGAATATGACCGGCTGTGACGGGGTTATGGTGGGAAGGGGCGTGCTGGGAAACCCTTGGATTTTTAAAGATATCACACTTTGCTTTGGAGGTCAGGATATTTTCCCCTCGCCTTCACTGTCAGAGAGAGAAATAATCATTAAACGTCATTTGAATATGGAGACAGATTACGCCGGTGGGGTTTTCGGGGTCAGAAGTTTCCGTAAACACCTCCTGTGGTATACGAAGGGCTTGAGGGATAGTTTTCAATTTAGACAAAAGGTCTTGACTTTTACAGATTGAGCTGATATCCATATAAACAATATAAGTATAAGCGTTAAAGCCGCGACGATAGAACGAACTGTGGGAAGGAAAAGTGGTGTATTGTGGAATTAGGAAAATTTAAAGAGTTAGAAGAAAAAATAAAAGACCTTGTCGGTAAGTATTCGGTACTAAAAAGAAGGAATCATGAATTAGAAGAACTTCTAAAAAATAAAGAGCGGGAACTGGGGGAGGCAAGCATTAGCGTAGAGAAAATAAACGAGGAAAGGGATGCTGTACGCACAAGAGTTGACTCACTTCTTGACTTGCTTCAGGATATAGATGTGTTGCCATAAATTTCTGAGGTTGCGTGTTTGAAAAAGCGCTTTAATGTCAAAATACTGGGGCAGGAACTTTCGGTTGTAAGTGATTCGGGGGATGAACATGTGGCAAATGTTGTCCGGTACATTAATGACAAGGTGGAGGAAATAGGAAAAGCATCATCTAATATTCATACCTTGAATGTTGCTATTCTGGTGGCTTTAAACATTGCCGATGAGTATTTCAAGTTTGGTGAAGTAAATAAAGGTATCTACAATCAGCTGGAAAGTAGATCAGAAGAGTTGATTAATCTTATAAATGAGATAAGTAGGTAGTTAGAGTAAAATTTATATCCCCTGCAATGTGCGTGCTTAACTGTTCGTTTTTTGAGCCAACACTTTGAAACCGGGGACCTTTCCTTGTTTGCGGTGTGCATGTCCACCAGCATCTCCTGATAGGAGGTGGAAAGCCTAAAGCAACAATAAGGTACCCACGTGGTCGAAAGGTTCAAAAAAGCGGTTAACACGGCATAGGCGGGGGTTTTTTTTCTGATAACTCCGAGAAAAGGAGGTGAAAGACTTTGCTGTACAGTAGCGTGATTATATTGACGATATTAGGATCAATTGCCGTCGGTCTGGTGTCAGGATATATACTGAGACAGAGACTTTCCAGAAAAAAACTGGAATCCTCAGAGAAACTTGCGAAAAGAATTATCGGTGAGGCAAAAAAAGAAGCGGAAACCATCAAGAAAGAAGCTCTTCTTCAGGTTAAAGAAAATTTCCTCAAATTAAAAACTGAATCTGAAAAAGATACGGAGGCCAAAAAGCTTGAACTTGACAATTTAGAAAAAAGGCTTCGCTCTAAAGAGGAAAACTTCGATAAAAAGACGGATCTCCTCTCCCAGAAAGAGGCAAATATGGAGAATAGGGAAAAAACCCTGATACAAAAAGAAACACAGCTCCATGAAAAGTACAACAGTTTAAATCGCATGATTGAGGAACAGAGAGAAAAGCTGGAAAAGATTGCAGGAATTTCCTCGGAAGAAGCAAAGGACTACCTTGCCCAGTCTATGGAAGCGGCGGCAAAACGTGATGCTGCTATTGCTATCAGGAAAATTGAGGAAGAAGCAAAGAGAGAAGCTGATAAGAAGTCCAGGGAAATAATTGCTTACGCCATTCAGCGCTACGCTGGTGAATTCGTCGCTGAGAATACCGTATCGGTGGTTAACCTACCTTCCGATGAGATGAAGGGAAGGATTATCGGCAGAGAAGGAAGGAATATAAGGGCTATAGAGGCTGCCACCGGCATTGACCTGATTGTTGATGATACCCCTGAGGCGGTTGTTCTATCAAGTTTTGATCCTATAAGACGTGAAGTGGCAAGAGTATCTCTCGAAAGGTTGATCACAGATGGCAGAATTCATCCGGGGAGGATCGAGGAGATTGTCAAAAAGGTGCGGACGGAGGTTGAAGGTGTTATTCGGGAAACAGGTGAACGGGCATCGTTTGATGTAGGGGTTCATGATCTCCATCCGGAGATCATCAATCTCCTCGGAAGTCTCAAGTTTCGCACCAGCTTTTCCCAGAATGTCCTCCAGCATTCTATAGACGTGGCATACTTGACGGGAATGATGGCTGCCGAGTTGAAGATGAATGTCAAGGAAGCCAAAAGGGCAGGACTGCTTCATGATATCGGAAAGGCAGTTGATCATAAGATAGAAGGAACACATGCGGCTATCGGGGCCGATTATGCTAAGCGATTTGGTGAATCATCGAATATTGTTCAAGCCATTGCCACTCATCATGATGATAGCCGAACCAATCCTATGTTGGGAGTTCTTATCCAGGCAGCCGATACCCTTTCAGCGTCACGGCCCGGAGCCCGCCGGGAGACGTTGGAGACCTATGTCAAGCGTTTGGAGGAACTGGAGAATATTGCCAATTCCTTCCGTGGTGTTGATAGGTGTTATGCGATTCAGGCCGGGAGGGAGATCCGTATCCTTGTGGAAAATGAAAAAATATCGGATAATGATGCCGTTATGCTCTGCCGGGATATTATCAAAAAGATTGAGGCGGAATTAACGTATCCCGGACAGATCAAGGTAACTGTTATCAGAGAAACAAGGATCTCAGGTCTTGCCAGATAGGAACACAACGTGAAAATACTATTCATTGGCGACATCGTTGGTAAACCGGGCAGGAAGGCTGTCCGGGAGATTCTTCCTCAAATAATTTCCCGCTATCAAATTGGTTTTGTAATTGCGAATTGCGAGAATGCGGCCGGGGGGTTCGGCGTGACCCGAGACATCGTCGAGGAACTTTACCAGAGCCGCATTGATGTCTTGACCTCAGGAAACCATATATGGGATAAAAAAGAAATTGTGGAATTTATTGAAGATTATGAAACACTCTTGAGACCTGCCAACTATCCTGAGGGCTCACCTGGTCGTGGAAGTGTAGTTATGCCCGCTCCCTCTGGAGGCCATGTGGGTGTCCTTAATCTGGCAGGGAGAATCTTTATGCAACCCCTCGATTGTCCATTTAGAACGGCGGAAAGAGAGATCGAGAAGCTCAGGAAGAAGGTAAAAATTATTATCGTTGACATCCATGCAGAGGCTACTTCAGAGAAAAAGGCCCTCGGCTGGTTTCTCGATGGCAGGGTCAGCGCTATCCTCGGCACCCATACCCACGTGCAGACTGCCGATGAAAAGATCCTGCCGGGCGGTACCGCCTATATAACCGATGTAGGTATGGCCGGTCCTTTCAATTCCGTTATCGGGTTGAAGAAAGATGATGTCTTGCGAAGGTTTTTAACCCAGATACCAAACAAGTTTAACGTGGCCAAGGATGATGTGTGGCTTCAGGGGGTCGTGTTAGACGTTGATGGGAGTAGCGGTAAGAGTCTGGAAATTGAAAAGTTGAGTGTAAAGATGAAGGACTTAAGGGAAGACTGGGGCTTTTAATTTGAAGAGTGTGTACGATGTTTTTCTTGAAAGGGGATTTATCGAGCAGATTACGGATGAAGCGCTGATTCAGGATCTCCTTCACAATAATCGTATTACCTGTTATGCGGGCTTCGATCCAACTGCGGTAAGCCTGCATATAGGAAGTCTTGTTCCCATTATGGCCATAGCCCATATGCAGAGGCAGGGACACAGACCAATTGTCCTGGTCGGTGGGGGAACAGGTCTCATCGGTGACCCGAGTGGCAAGTCTGAGATGCGTCATATTCTCAAACCCGATCAAATCGCCCATAACACACAATATTTGGAAAAACAGCTCTCCAGATATGTTGATTTTAATGAGGGTAAGGCCGTTTTGTTAAATAACGCAGATTGGCTGGCAGACCTCAAATATGTTGAGTTTTTAAGAGATATTGGACGACACTTCAGTGTGAACAGGATGCTGGCCGCAGAGAGTTACAGGATACGCCTGGAAAAGGGCCTTAACTTTATAGAATTTAATTATATGCTTCTGCAGGCGTATGATTTTTTATATCTCTTCCAGCATTACGATTGTGTTCTTCAGATGGGAGGAAACGACCAGTGGGGAAATATGCTGGCAGGAGCCGATCTGATCAGAAGGGTTGAGGGGAAAACAGTGCACTGTATGACATTCCCCCTTCTTACGACTTCCCTGGGACATAAGATGGGCAAAACGGAAACGGGGGCAGTATGGCTTGATCCGGAACTGACATCACCTTATGAATATTACCAATACTGGATCAATACTGATGATGCCGATGTGGAAAGATTTCTGGCTCTTTTCACCTTTTTACCGATGGAAGAGATCAGGCAGACAAAAGGGCTGGCCAATTCTCAGTTAAACATGGCAAAGGCAGTGCTGGCCTTTGAGGCAACGAAAATTACCCACGGAGAAGATGCGGCAATTGCTGCATGGAAGGCATCGTCAGGGGCCTTCAAGACAAGGTCAGTTGATCCAGTGCTGTTTCCGTCAAGCAAGATCCCGCGGGGCGATGTTACCGGAGATATTTCGGCAATACCATCGATTACGAAAACCAGAAAAGACCTGGAAGCGGGCATTCCTGCCTTTAAACTCTTTCATGACGCTGGTCTGTGCGGCACCAGCGGAGAAGCCAGGAGGGTAATCGCCCAGGGCGGCGGATATGTCAATGAGCAGCAGATTACATCTTTTGAGGAAAGAATCGGCCTGAATCACATAAACGATCAGGCTGAAATCCGCCTGAGAAAAGGCAAAAAAAAGTATTTCATTATCAAAGTAACATAAAACGGATCCCGTCGTATCCAGGTATTGGACAGAGAAGCCCTGGAAGAGTTAGCCCGTGGAGAGAGGCGTCTTTCTTAAAGGGGGTAAGTATGTCTGTGAGGATACTGGTCGTTGACGACGAAGAAGACATCGTTGATTTGATTTCTTACAACCTTGAAAAAGAGGGGTTTACCGTCATCAAGGCCTATAACGGGGAGAAGGCCATAGAACTGCTTAAAACCGGCAAACCCAAGCTGGTTATTCTCGACCTGATGCTTCCGGGGATCAACGGGTTGGAAATATGCAGATTAATGAGGAAAAATCCGGGAATGGAATCTCTGCCGATTATCATGTTGACGGCAAAGGGTGATGAGGTGGACAGAATACTGGGTCTGGAGATGGGGGCCGATGATTACATCACCAAGCCCTTCCACGTCAGAGAGCTTATTGCCCGGGTACGGGCGGTTCTGCGAAGGTCCGAAGAACGTCCGGAAACTGACAAAGCGGAAACCTTTACCTTTAAGGGTCTCCATATAGATTACAACAGTTATGAGGTTACCGTTGATGGGAAAAATGTTGAGCTTGGCCCTACGGAAATCAAGCTGCTGAGATTTCTCACCCGGCACCCCGGCAGGGTTTACAGTAGGGATCAACTCTTAGACTACGTTTGGGGAGATGAGGCCTTTGTGGAACCACGAACAGTAGATGTCCATATCAGCCGGCTGAGAGCAGAAATTGAAAAGGATAAAAACAAACCGCAGTATGTTCTTACTGTCAGAGGGATCGGCTATAAGTTTGCCAACATAAGATATAAAGATCAACCAAAAATTACTTGACAATAATTGAGAGTTGTGATTAGTACGGCACGTTTTTCTACTTCAAAAGTGGGGAGAAAATAGTGATCGCAAGCGGTATTGCAAAACGTTACGCCCGGGCATTTTTCGGGATAGCCGAGGAAAATAATCAGTTTGAGAAGTACTACGAGGAACTTGAAAATTTTGCTTCCTGCCTTTCGGAAAATAAAAACCTAAAGGAATTGTTGTCTAATCCCATTTTTGACCGGGCTGACAAAAAGGCCGTCATAGAAGCAGCATTGCAGAGGATTAGTGTCTCAAGTATGACTGCTAATTTTTTAAAGTTGTTGATTGATAAACAAAGGATGGGCATCTTTTTTGATATAGTCGGTTGTTACCGGGAGTTCATGGATCATGCTCTCAGAAAGGTAAGGGTTGACGTTAAAACGGCCTTCCCCTTATCTGCTGAGTTAACGAAGGACCTCCAGAAAGGTTTGGAAGAGCTGACCGGTAAGAAGGTGGAAATGACGGTAGGAGAAGATGTGTCATTGGTAGGTGGTATTGTGGTGAGGGTTGGGGATACGCTTTACGACGGAAGTGTTAAGACGCAATTGGATAATATAGGGAATTTCTTGGTAACGTTCAAAAGTTGAGGCAAACCTTTTTTTATAAACTTTTTTATCGCATCAAATGCATTTTTCTTTCTGTTGAGACTTCGTTTGATGGAGTTACCCACAACCGCGTCCGCCCTTGCT